>Ga0210407_10001556_pt1 | contig 21211 bp, 22 predicted proteins | sample IncBWC27MmetaG_FD_150860 | JGI IMG/M metagenome (GOLD analysis project Ga0210407, IMG submission 150860) | Forest soil microbial communities from Barre Woods Harvard Forest LTER site, Petersham, Massachusetts, United States - Inc-BW-C-27-M | ecosystem: Environmental > Terrestrial > Soil >... | reverse complement strand
CGAATTGGGCGGCACTAGAGTGATTTGCACCGCGACCGTGGATGACGGAGTGCCGGGATTTCTGAAAGGCAGCGGCAAGGGTTGGGTGACGAGCGAATACGGGATGCTGCCGCGCGCGACGGAAGAGCGTACGCCGCGAGAAGCGACGCGCGGAAAACAGTCGGGGCGGACGCAGGAGATTCAACGGCTGATTGGAAGATCGCTGCGCGCGGTGACAGATCAAGAAGCGCTGGGCGAGCGCACGGTGTGGATCGATTGCGACGTAATTCAGGCAGACGGCGGAACGCGGACGGCGTCGATTACGGGAGCGTTCGTGGCGCTGGCGCTGGCGTTCGAACGGCTGGTGGCGGCGGGAATTTTGAAGAGTTCGCCGCTTATCGATACGGTGGCGGCGACGAGCGTTGGGATTGTGGACGATCGCGCGCTGCTGGATTTGGCGTATGAGGAAGATTCGCGCGCGGAAGTGGACATGAACGTGGTGATGACCGGCGGCGGGGATTTTGTGGAAATTCAGGCGTCGGCCGAGGGGCGGCCGTTCACGGGAAGCGAGATGCAGGACTTGCTCGCGCTGGCGGCGGCGGGGATTCGCCGGTTGACGGAAGAGCAGCGCGCCTTGCTGCCTCAGAAATTCAGTGCGCGCGCCCGTTAGGTTGTTTCTCGCATCGTCCAACCGAGGAAAACTGGAGGAGTTTCGTCTGCTTGCGGCTGGCGCGGACGGAGCGGCGCGCGTCGAACTGGAGTTGCTGCCGGACTTCGATTCCTTGCCCGCGTTCGAGGAAAATGCGCCGACGTTTGCGGAGAATGCGCTGGGGAAGGCATTGCATCATTCGCGAATGCGGAGCGCGATGGTGTTTGCGGATGATTCGGGGCTGGTGGTTCCGGCGCTAGGCGGCGCGCCGGGGGTGCGTTCGGCTCGGTATGCGGGGCTGGGAGCGAGCAGCGCGGAGCGAAACGCAAAACTGCTGCGCGAGCTTCGCGGGAAAGGAGGAGCGGGGCGCGAGGCATATTTTGTTTGTGCGATTGCGCTGGCGGTGCGTGGTCGCGCAATCGCGATTGTGACGGACAGGGTAGACGGCGAGATCTTGGAAGCGCCGCGTGGCGAAGGTGGATTTGGGTATGATCCGGTCTTTTACTTTTCGAGGCTTGGAAAAACGTTCGCGCAGCTTTCGGCTGAGGAAAAGAATTTACACAGTCATCGCGGGAAGGCGTTCCGGAGATTGCTGAGGTTGACTGCCGGCGAATAGGTTCGTGCCAATCACAACGAATATCTGTACCGGACGTAACGGCTCGCGCTGGAAAGATTGCTGCGGAGCCCTGTGATACCCTTTTTTCACCATGGCCAAGAAAAAGACAAATAAAAAGAAGAAGGCAACAAGCAAGACCGCGCGCGACTCCCGAGCCGCGAAGCTGGCGAAACCGAAAACGTCAGCTACAGCTGCCGGCGCGGAGCCGAAGCGCGTGGCTGCGATTCTTGCGAAGCTAGACGAGGCCTATGGGGATGCGACGTGCGAACTGAAGCATGCGAATGCGTTTCAGTTGCTCATTTCGACGATCCTTTCGGCGCAATGCACGGACGTGCGCGTGAATCAAGTCGCGGAAACGCTGTACAAGAAATACCCAACGCCGGAGGCGTTTGCGTATGCCACTCCGAGCGAACTGGAGCAGGAGATTCGACCCACCGGTTTTTTCAGGAACAAGACGAAATCGGTGATGGGAGCGAGCAAAGCAATACTCGAGAACTTCGGCGGGCAAGTGCCGCGCACGATGGATGAAATTTTGACACTGCCGGGAGTGGCGCGGAAGACGGGAAACGTGGTGCTAGGGACGGCGTATGGAATCGCGAGCGGGGTGGTGGTGGACACGCATGTGATTCGCTTGAGCAACCGGCTGGACCTGACGCGGAACGAAGACCCCAAGAAAATTGAGCAGGATTTGATGAAGGTGATTCCGAAGGAGAAGTGGATCCAGTTTTCGCATCAATTGATTTGGCACGGTCGCCGGGTGTGCATAGCGCGAAAACCGAAATGCGTGGAATGCAATATGGAAAAACTTTGCTATTCAAAGGACAAGACGATCTAGAAGCGAGTGCGCAAGCCATTTGGCAGGTCCGCAGTTTGAGCGCCGTGGACCTGCTATTCGTTTAGAAGCTACCATCCGGGACTGGCAAGCTCGCTAACCGCGGTCTTTCGCGACTAACGCTTGCCTGCGCCGTGTGCTTTTTCCTGCTGAGGGCCGGAAGTGTTGTCTTCGCGATCGTTCTGTTTTTGCTGGTTGGTAGTCTCGTCGGAGCGGAAGGAACGCGCGAATTCTTCCACTTGCTTGTGCGCTTCTTCTCTGGCGATGCCGTAGCGCTCCTGGATTTTGCCGACGAGCTGATCCTTCTTGCCACCGATCACCTGCAGGTCGTCATCGGTTAATTTGCCCCATCGTTCCCGAGCCTTTCCGGCGTATTGCTTCCACTTTCCTTCGATTTGATCCCAGTTCATGGCGGTCTCCTTTGGTATGTTTGCCGAACAACGTTGATGCAACCCCCGGGGTTGAGGGCCGGAGTAATGCATCACGGACTAAGAGGAACACGGGGCTGGGATGCGAGAAATACAGCGAATCACGGAGGGCTGAAGGCGGAGCAAGGTAGTCTGCCCGGCAATGAGTTGCCGGGCAGACTATGCGAAGAAAAACTACGCTGTGATGATGCCGTTGCGAATGGCGTAACGCACGAGTTCGCTGATGGAGTGGCATTCGAGACGCCGCATGATGTTGGCGCGATGTGTCTCGGCGGTTTTCACGCTGAGTCCAAGTGCGACGGCGACTTCCTTGCTGCTCTTGCCTTCCGCGAGAAGCTGGACGATCTCGCGCTGGCGCGGTGTGAGCCGGCTCGGCGCCGCATCAGGGTTCGAAGGACGCGGCTTCTTATCGAGAAAGCCGTCAAGCACCATCTGGCCTACTTTGGCGGTGAAGAAAGTTTTGTTGCGGCGAACGGCTTCGACGGCGGTGACGAGATCCTTGCCGGCGTCGGACTTCAAGAGATACCCGCGAGCGCCGGCGTTGAGAACGTCCTGAATCAGCGGGTCGGAATCATACATAGTGAGGATGAGGACTTTCGCGCGCGCGTCTTGTTTCAACATTTGGCGCGTGGCTTCAAGGCCGTTGAGAGAGGGCATGCTGATGTCTAGGATGGTGACGTCCGGTTTTAGTTCTTTTGCTTTGGCGACGGCCTCGCGGCCATCGCTGGCCTCACCCGCTACTTGCCAGCCGGGTTGTTGTGCAATGACGGAGCACAAACCTTTGCGGACAACCTCGTGATCGTCTACAACTAAGAGCCTCAGCGGTTCCACCATGATGTGCCTCCTAGAAAAATCTTTGAGATGGCGGCTGAACGATCAAGACCAAGCCGCGCGTCGAGCATTGAGTTCCCAGGTCCCCCCAAAGGATGTACTTGCGGACGTTGAGCGCGCTTGCCAATGCGACGTGAACAGGTCCCATCGCGACGGCGCATTGCTGTTTGACTGACGGCAAACTGGTGAGCATCTGGCACGCCAGAACGCGTAGAAATAAGGGGATTCGATAGATGACTGAGGGAACAGGAGTTAGAGGATTGCGGTGGTTCTAGTACGGAGCAAATTGCGACGAATCGATTGGAATTTCTTACACGGAACACCTGAGAGGCGTGAAGTAATTTCAAGGCAAAACGGAGTGAGGACGCGGGAGGTGGTTCGCGCGCCGGGGATGCGGCCGAACATATCGTAAGGCGATACATTTAACGACAATTCTAAGCACAGGGGCTGCAACGTGGGCTTGAGGCGCCAAAGAGCGCTTACGAGGGGTACACGATGACGCAGTGGGCCATACGGGTTCCGCCGTATGGAGCTTAGAGGCTGGATAACGTAAAAATAATGCGAATCGCAGCGTAGGCCCTGAACGGAAGAACGCGGTTCAGACCCCTGGAAGAACGAAAAACTAAACTACGTCTTGGGAGGGTAGCATGCTTCGCTGGGCACTAGGGTTCTTTATTTTCGCACTGGTCGCCGCAGTGCTGGGCTTTACCGGCATTGCATTGGCGGCCGCAGGAATCGCCAAAATCCTATTCTATCTGTTCCTGGTTCTATTCCTGGTAACGATGGTCAGCCATATGCTTCGGCGTTCCTGAAGGGCGCGCGCAAACTGTCGTGTTCAAACAGAGAGGCCGGCCGGTCAAAGGCCTGAGACATCGATAGGAGACTGAATGAGTGGACGGTCGATCCTGGGAATCATTCTGGTGGCGATAGGCATCCTTGCGCTGGCGTACCAGGGCATCAGCTATACCACGCAAAAGAAGGTGATCGACATCGGGCCGATCCAGGCGACCAAGGAGGAGCATCACACTTTTCCGTTGCCGCCAGTGGTTGGAGTGATTTGCCTGATTGGCGGAGTAGTTGTTTTGGTTACGGACAAGCGGGGCAATTAGGCCAAGACTAGAGAACGAAAAAACTTTATTGAGTTGAGAAAGACAAGGGAGGAAACAAACATGAAACGATTGACAGTTGCAATGGCGGGCGTGCTGGCCATGGCGCCCCTTTCGTTCGCAAAGCCTGCGGACGAAAATGCAAAAGATGAAAAGAACCGCCTGGAAAACGCGGGAACGGTGATCCAGGAAATTCTGGATGTCCCCGACGATATCCCGCAAGACCTGCTGGACAAGGCGCGGTGCGTGGTTGTACTTCCGTCGGTTCTAAAGGCGGCGTTTGTCGTCGGGGGAAGCTATGGGCGCGGAGTGATGGTCTGCCGCACCGGAAAAGACTTCAACGGCCCGTGGGGTGCCCCGGCAATGTATGCGCTGGAAGGCGGCAGCGTGGGATTGCAAATCGGAGGAGAAGCGACAGACTTCGTGATCCTGGTGATGAACAACCGCGGGATGAACAGCCTGCTGCACAGCAAGGTGAAACTCGGCGCGGATGCGTCGGTGGCGGCCGGTCCAAAGGGACGGACAGCCGCGGCGGATACGGATGCTTACATGCGCTCGGAGATGCTGAGCTATTCGCGGGCGCGCGGAGTGTTTGCCGGGGTTTCGCTGGAAGGATCGACCTTGCGGCCGGACGGCGACGCGAACGCGCGGTTGTATGGACAGGGCGTTTCGGCGGCAACGATCGTGGAAGAGTCAAAGGTGGAGGCTCCCGCGGCCGGACACAAGCTGGTTGCTCGGCTGCAGAGGGCATCGCCTCAATTGAAGCCATAGGGTGATGTGTGGATCGAGGGGGCGGAGCCGAAATTGCTCCGCCCTTTTTGTTTTGGAGCGTCTGGAGTTCCCAAGCTACGTCGGCGAGGGCAGAGACCCCCAGCCGTGCGACTAACCTTCGAAGAGGCCAAAGCCTAGTAGTTTGTGGGAAGAAGATCGCGTTTGGCAATCAGGGAATTCCTTGCACCGGTATAGGTAATCCTATGTATTGTCCGATTGGGATTTCGGTATTACAAAGATTGGAGAAAGCAACATTACCCTTTCGATGGAGGGTAGCTCGCCGGAAGAGCCAAGAGATACAGCGTTGATTCGGCCCACCATGCCGTTGGGTAACGCCAATTCAGAAGGGAGTAATTGCAAAATGGAAAATGAAATTCAATTCCGGGAAAACGAGCTCTTGGCGGAAGCGCGATCCGGGAATGGAGAGGCGTTTGGCGAGCTGGTACGGCGTCATTCGGGGAAGGTGTATAGCGTGTCGCTTCGAATGTTGAAGAACCGCGAGGACGCAGAAGACAACCTGCAAAATGCACTGCTCAAGGCTTATCACAACCTGGGGCGATTTGCAGGGCAGTCACAGTTTTCAACCTGGCTCTTTCGCATCGCCGTGAATGAAGCGCTGATGAAGATGCGGCGGTACCAGACGGAACGGCGTGCGGGCGCTTGTGACGGAAGTGCCTCCGAGGGAGAGATTGCGGATTTTGCAGAAGTCGAAGATGCGCGGCAAAATCACGAACGAGAATACATGAGCAGGGACCTGGCGAACAAAGCGCTGCTGGGGCTGCATCCGGCGCTGAAAATGACGTTCGTGCTGCACAAAAGTGAGGGGTGGACCAACCGGGAGTTGGCGGAAGCGCTGGGAATAACCGTGGAAACCGTGAAATCGCGAGTGTTCCGTGCGCGGAGCCGTGCAAGGCGGCGGCTGGAATTGCTTACGCGGGGCGGACCGGTGGCATTCCAGAATTAGAAGAAGGTAGGATGATCGGGCAAAGCTACCCCTAGCGGGCGGCCGCCGAAAAACTCTGGGACTCGTCTTCATTCGAATCGCAAGCGGTTGTGGGCAGCGTTGCGCGAATCATTGTTCCCTGCCGGTTGGATTCGACTTCCAATTTGCCGCCAAGCTCCGCCACTCTTTCCTTCATCCCCGCCAAACCGACTCCCGCAGCCATGCCCGCGCGGAAGCGGAGAAGAACTTCTAACGGGATTCCCCTGCCATCATCATGAATCGTAAGAACCACCAGTTCGTCGTGGCATGTCATTTCAATATCGACACAGCGTGCGCCGGAGTGGCGATGCACGTTTGTCAGGGTTTCCTGCAAGATGCGAAAGAGGGCAAGTTCAATACCGCGGGGAAGCCGTTCGGCGATATCTGCGACTTTGAGATTCACGTGCACGCCCCCGCGCTTGGCAAACTCTTCGATGTACCAGCGGGCAGCGGAATCGAAACCCAACTCATCCAGCAATGGAGGATGAAGCAGGTGTGAGATGGTGCGGACTTCTCCGATGGCACGATCGGCGAGGTCGATCGTTTCTGACAGAAGCTGGGGATTGGTTCCACCCGAGCCTGGTCTGGCGGACTTCAACTGGCTCAGATTGATCTTCAGACCCGCCAGAAACTGACCGACGCTGTCGTGCAGATCGCGCGCGACGCGGCGGCGTTCGTTGTCCTGCAATTCCAGAATGCGCGCGCTGAGCGCGCGATACGATTCCGCGTTGTCGCGTTCGAGCCTCTCGAGCTCCCTGGTCTTGCGGACCTCGGAGAGGAGCATTCGAAAGTTAAAGACGAGGAGAAGAATTGCCGCGCCAAACGCGAGCGAAAGAGTAATCAGATTCCGCCTAAAGTATTGGGTCCAATTTTTCAGACGGCTTTCCAGAAGAATCTGCTCTTCATCGGCCATGTTGCGAATCACGGAGTCGATTTGCAATTGGCTCTCAAGAATTTGGCGCGTGGACTCGGTGAGTTCCGTGGAACCGGAGGCGCGAGGCAGACCGGTCTCCATCGAGCCCGCCATCTGCGTGATTTGCTGCTCGAGAAGAGGCTCCAGGCGATCCAGGCGGCCGAGTTGGCGCGGATTGTCGGCGATAGCAACTCGCAGCCCTTTGAGCATCTGCGGGATTTGACCGATTTGCTGTTGGAAATGAAAAAACTGGCTTTGTTCTGAGGTCAGTAAGAAAGCGGAACGGCTGGCACGGGCCTCGGAAATTTCCATTTGCAGGGCTTCCAGCTCGGAGCGCACGTCGTACGAGTGAACGACCCACCTGCGGCTGTCGTCCACTCCGGATTCGGTGAGGAAGGCGAGAATCCCAATGCCGACAACCAGGAGTACCCCCAAGATCAGTGAGGCGGGGCGTATCCGGGGATTCGAGAACAATATTTTCGACTCTGCTTCCGGATTCCTGGTCGGGTCCAAATGAATCATCCTTCACGAAAATCCGGCTGGGTGGTTCAGTAACATGAGGCTACTTCGTGTACTGGATATACCACAATGGGTGTGCAATCCCAAGGATTCGCGCTGTCGTACGACGACTACGGTGTGTGCGAAAGAAACGCTGGCGTCAGAATTCGAGCAGACGATCGAATTGTTGAATGCAATTCATCCAGTTGGGTAACTGACTTGAGGCGGCATTAGTCCAGTTTTGAAGCGACGGATTCGAGGGCGTCTTTGCCGGTCCGCAAAACTTTGGCGACTTTTTCCTCGCCCTTGGAAACGGCATCTTGCAAATGTTCGATGGTTCGCCGGCCTTTGCGGCGAAGGCGCTTAAATTCATCTTCCGCGGTTTCGGCGATCCACTCCCGCGTCTCTTCGCCAGACTGTGGCGCAAAGAGAAGGGCCAACCCTACTCCAACGCCAAGACCTACCAAGAAAGTGAGAGTAAGACGTCCCGTGTGGTTCATGAGGGCCTCCAAAAGCAAAGACTACGCCAATTCCGGATTGCACGCGACAGGTTTTCGCTTCGTCGTCGAAGGGAAGGATAGGGAATCGGGAGCAAACGGACCATCGGGCGTTTCCTGTAGGAAGGGGGCGGAGAACAAGTCACGGGGAACAACGCCGCTCCAGGGTACGAGAAACAAACGCCAATGGAACGAAAACAGTTCCCCCGTGGGTTAAGCCGATTCCCGGGTCTCTTGCAAGACTTTCTTCACGAGTCCGTCGTCGATTCGGGGACTCACGTACGTTCCGTCTCCTATTACGATGGCGAGGGCGCGGAGCAGTTCTTGCTCGGCATCAGCCTTCAAAACGTACCCGCGCACTCCCGCGCGAAATGCGCTTCGGATCAACTCGATCGAGGAATGCAGGGTCAGCAACACCACTTTGGTTGTGGGAAATTTCTCACAAATCACGCGAGCCGCTTCCATCCCATTCATTCCCGGCATGGAGACGTCCAGAATTACAACTTCCGGCCTCAATTCCCCGGTCAGGCGAATAGCATCGCGGCCGTTGTCGGCTTGACCGCAAAGCTCCCACTCCGGTGAAGTTTGCAAAATCCCGAGGATTCCGCGCCGGATAACCGGATGATCATCGGCGATGAGGACCCGTGGCATGAATTCTTAGCAACCCTCCCATACGCGCAAGAAAAGTCATCTGCTTCGTGACTCTAATATTCATATTCCCCAAACGCTTCCGCGAACATACCGTTTCCACTGTATATCGAATAATAAGTATGCCGTCATCTGTTTGCAGTGCAGTCGTACGGGGAAGTGATGGCGCGTAGCTCGGCCTTTCGAAATTTCACGGAAAAAGGGGCGGCTCGATGGATGCGCCTTCAATGGCCAGCAGCCTTTTCTTCGTTGTGCGCCCGCCGTGGGCGGAGAATCCTCCCGGCTTAGTCCCCGCGGCCAGTATCCGGTGACACGGTATGATTAATGGAATTGGATTGCTTCCCAAGACCTGCCCTATGGCGCGAGCGGCCCCGGGACGGCCTAATTTCTTCGCTACTTCGCCGTACGTGCTTGTCTTTCCCGCGGGAATTTCCCGGGCGGCTTCGTAGACCCGCAGGACAAAGTCTTCGATCCCGCCTAAATCGACAGCGACGTTGCGAAAATCCTGCACTTCGCCGTTCAGGTGTTTCCGCACTCTCTCGATAATTTCTGCAATCCGCGGCGGAGGAACTGCGCATGGAGTGGCGCCGGATTTTTCCGCAATTCTCATTTCCGTCATCTCTTTTGTCGCTTCAGGAAGCTGAAAAAAGACAATGCGGATCTCGGCGGCTGAATTTGCGGATTCTGTCCAGGCAATTCCGCATTCGCCCAGCGGCGTGTCGAAGACACAGTAAGCAGCCTGCTTCATCGGAAGAGCCGTTTGCCGTGCCACTTCAAAGTCATCTCTCTCCTACCAAGGATGCGTAGGCAGGAGTCCACTGCGACGCATTCACTCGCTGGCGAAGTTCATCTTCCGCCAGCTTCGGAGCAAGACCACTTTCTTGCGCTTCCTTGCCCACGGCCACCGCGATCTCCGCGGCCACCCTGCGTATGTCGGTCAACGCAGGCAGCAGGGACGCGGAAGGATCTTTGAGAGCCGGTGAATTCTCCGCGAGCGCCCGGGCTGCCGCAAGCATCATCGCGTCCGTGACGCGCCTGGCGCCGCAGGCCACAACTCCCAGTCCCATGGCTGGGAAGATGAACACGTTGTTGCACTGCGCGATCGGGATCGTGCGTCCATCATATTTGACCGGTGCGAAAGGCGAGCCCGTGGCGACGAGCGCGCGTCCTTCGGTCCATTCAATCAAATCGCCGGCTGTGGCTTCCGATTTATCGGTCGGATTGGAAAGCGGAAAGATAATCGGGCGCTGAACCTTGCGCGCCATTTCTCGAACAATCGGCTCTGAAAATGCTCCGCCAACCGTCGACAGGCCGATGAGTATTGTCGCGTCGATCCGTCCAATCAAGTCGGCGAGTCCAATGTGGCCGCTTGCACTTCGCGGCCAGCCAGACAACCGTTCTTCCGGCTGAGCGTAGACATGTTGTTCCGGAGAAAGGTCTTTTCGCCCGGAACGCAGAAGCCCGTCCTTGTCGACAACCCAGAAGTGAGTCCGCGCCTCAGCCTCGGTGAGTCCTTCGCCCCGCATGGCCGCGCGCAACCCATCTGCCACCCCAATGCCTGCGGAACCGGCTCCCAGCATCACGATTTGCTGATCCTTCAACTCTTTCCCGGTCACCTTCACCGCTGCCAGCGCCCCGCCGAGCGCCACCGCCGCCGTCCCCTGAATGTCATCATTGAACGTGAGCAATTCATCCCGGTATCGTTGCAGAATCGGCCGGGCATGCGGCGTCGCGAAGTCTTCCCATTGCAGGCAAGTTCCGGGGAGTTCCTGTTTCACCGCCTGCACGAACTGATCGACGAAATCGAAGTACGCCTGCCCGGTAATCCTTTCGTGCCGCCAGCCGAGGTATTCCGGATCCTTCAGCCGCTCCGCATTGTTGGTTCCCACGTCCAGCACGATTGGCAGCGTACGCTCCGGCCGAATCCCCCCGATGAGCGTATATAAGGATAGCTTCCCGATCGGAATCCCCAAGCCGCCGGCGCCCTGATCGCCGATTCCCAGAATGCGTTCCCCATCCGTCACGACAATCACGTCGACTTGCCGATTGGGACGATTCCGCAACAGCGCGGGAATCGCATCCCGCAGTGGATAGGAAATGAATAGCCCTCGCGGTCTCCGGTAGATGTGGCTGAACTGTTCGCACGCCAGCGCCACCACCGGCGTATAGATGATCGGAGTCATCTCTTCGATGTGGTCGAGCAATAGTTTGTAGAACAGCACTTCGTCGGTATCCTGCAGCGCGCGCAAGTAAATGTGACGCTCCAGATCGTCATGCTTCCGCTTGTACGCCCCGTAGGCGCGCGTTGCTTGCTCTTCCAGGCTCTCGATCTGCGGCGGCAGCAGTCCGTGCAAGCCGAATTTCGTTCGCTCCTCTTCGGTGAACGCCGTCCCCTTGTTCAGTCCCTGGTGGTTAAGCAGATCCATTCCGCGCGGCATAATCGGCAAACCTGGCTGCGTCTTCTGTGGGTTGGTCGCCATTGTCCAGTTCTTCCATCCCGATTCTACGCTTGTGCTGTCCATGCCGCGAGTCGGCCGAAAAGTTTGATCTTTCCGAGATCGATCATTTCATTGTCTCAGGCGGAATAGTCAGGTGAGATTAGTGGTAATCACGTTGACTTGCGGATTGGGACGATTCCGCAGGAGTGTGGGAATCGCGTCTGCAGCGGGTAGGAGATGAATAGCCCGCGTGGTCTCCGGTAGATGTGGCTGAACTGTTCGCACGCCGGCGCTATCACCGGCCTCTGGCGATTCTTTGCCAATCCACTAAAGTCATTCGATATTCGGCCATGGATTTCTTCTTCGCTAAAACCTTACTTGGCTCTTAGTCCATGTCTTGCACTACAGCTATATAGACAAAATTTCCTGCAGTTTTATTCCGCCTTCCCTTCACGGCAAGGGAAAACCCTTGTTTTTCCCGCGTTTTGCCTCGCTTCTACTGGAATAGAAGCCTCGCGGCGGTAGTTACTTACAATGAACACTCTAAACGAAATGTTCAAAGGAGAAAATAATGAGAAAGTATTACTTGCGTATTTTGATTGCCCTAATCGGCGTCGCCGGTTTAGGGATGACCGCTAAGGCCCAGGCTGTCGACCAGATCGTAGTCAACATTCCCTACGGGTTTACGGTCGCTGGTCAGACACTCCCTGCAGGCACCTATCGGGTGAACCGTGTGTACAGTAACGACCCAGGGATTCTAATCCTCAGCAGCTTTGAAAATGGCGCTGGCGCGATGATCCTTCCGACTACTCAGGTCGAACGCAGTTCCGCCGGCAATATCCATGTCAGTTTCGAACAAGTTGGGGGCCAGCGCTTCCTCAGCAAGATCGAAACCGCTAACCATGTGTTCACCATTCCAGTCTCTCGTTCGGAAATTCTGGAGGCCGCAGCGAAATCACCGAGCGGCACGTCCGCCTCGGGAAGTTCGGCCGGAAGCAAGTAGATCGTCAATCCACGCATGAGGCGGCCTGCGGGTCGCCTCTTTGTCGTCTGGGATGCTCTTAGTTCAGTTGTCGCGATAGCGGATACGATCGTGTTCAACGGCCGATGGTGACAGAGGGGGCGTTTTCTATCATTTCGTCTTCATGGCTTCTATAATCGCGGTGAACGTCCCGTCTGTCCCAATGTTTTCAATGTTTCCCAATGTTTCCGGCTGGATCAATACCAAATGGGGTACATCCGATAACAATCGCCGCGCCAAGTACTACGAACTCGCCGCCACCGGCAAGAAGCAGCTTGCAGTCGAAACCGATACCTGGCGGAAGCTCACAGCCGCCGTCACCCAGATCCTGAAAAATGCTTGAGGCCACCATGCTGAACTGTCTGCGTTTTCGTCTGATTGCCCGCTTTTGCCAAGGCCTCATCGCCCTCACCAACACCCACGCAACGACGGCGCTGGCGCAGAATGCTGCTCTAACATCAGCCACCTTCAAACCTGACACATCGTCGAGCGGCTGGATCAGCTACACGACCTTCACCAATCTTGGAATCTATGTACCGCTCAAGGTCAACGGGCATGAGGCCATGGCCCTGCTTTGGGGAGGCCCCTCAAGCATCGATAAAGACTTTGCGGCGTCGGTTGGGCTCGATCCCTCGGACGCCAAGCAGGTAACCGGCGTGGAGGTACAGATCGGCGGTCTGACGCTAAACCTCATCGCCAAACCGGATAATCTGGAGGCACAGAGCTGGGCCAAGATTCTCGGCCAGCCCCAGTTCTTCACCTTGGGGAGAGAGATCTTCGCTCAACTCGCGGTAGAGATCGACTTCGATCACCACCGCATCGCCTTTCGCGACCCCGCCACCGTCACCAAGCCAGACGGAGCAGCGGAGGTACCGCTGGTTGAGCAGGGTGACGAACGCGTGATGCCGGCATCGATCAACGGCGCGCCGCCGGTACAGTTCGAACTGGAGCTGGGCAATGTTATCGGTCCCCTGATGACCACTCCTGCCTACGCAGACGATCACAAGCTGCTGGCAGGCCACGCTACCTCGGAACGTCTCTCCGGAGGACGATTTGTGGAGCCGGTGGTCAGCATCGACCATCTCAACTTCGCCGGTGTCGACTTCCGCCAGACGCCGATCGCGATCATCCCCGAGAGCCAGCTGCCGACGGCCCCGATCACGGGCGGAATCGGCCTGCCCCTGCTGGCCAGGTTCCACCGGATCGTAATCGACTACCCGCACAGTCGGCTCTATGCCATCCCCAACCCCGCCGCGACTAGGGGGGCTATCCCGAAGGACCGGATTGGCTTGCTTCTGGGGCACACAGCGAGCGGAAACTTTGAAGTGGCATTCGTCGCTCCCCACAGCCCGGCTGAGGCAGTTGGCTTCAAAAAAGGTGACACCATTTCGCTGATCGATGGCAAACCGCGCAGCGCCTGGTCGCCTACCGATCTTTTCGGCTTCGACATGGCTGAAGCCGGAACAACCCATGTCCTGACCATGCCGGACGGAAGCACAAGGCAGCTCAAGGCAGCGGACTTTTTCTGACGCGATCACGGCGTAACAAGCGGCCGGCGTCGTCGAGATACTGCAAAGGATTAGAGGAAACACCATGTTGAACGATCTGCGTTTTCGTCTTCGCGCCCTGTTCCACCGGCGGGTGGCTACTAGAATGATCGCGGAAGTGGAGCGGGGGTGCCGCACCCTTTGGGTTTTGCTTTTCAAAGGGTGCGGGTTTTGACTTTTCTTCTTTCTTGACCTCATTCAGTGCGAAGCCTAAATCCATTCGAATAGTAACCACAACATAACCCTCCGCCGCCCTCCGATTCTGTTCCACGCTCGCCACTCACCACCCAGCCGCTCGCCTTCTTCTTTTTCGACCACCTGCCAATTGATACTCAATTGACTTGTACCTGCGTTATGTACTGTGGCATAAATCACCGCGTCGGTATCAGTTCAACGTGAACACCCAATCTTTCAAGGGCACGCTCGGCTGGAACGCCAACAGCACTCTCGGCTCGCTCAGCATTACCGATCCCTTCAACACTGCCGACACCCAGAACTGCGCCTACTCCCACCACGACCTCACGCGCATTGCCAGCGCCAACTGCGGCGCCAGCACCTGGCAGCAAACCTTTTCGTACGACGCCTTCGGCAACCTCACCAAGACCGTCCCCACCGGCGGCACAGGCAACTCCTTCCAGCCCACCTACAACGCCAAAAACAAGCACGCCGCCTTGCCCGCGCCGATGGCTACGAGCACACATTGGAAATCACCGGCACCAACTGCAGCAACTGTGGAGCGCAATCCTACACATTTAACATGGCCAATGCTGGTGGGCTCGCGGGATACACAGTCCAGGCAGGCGATCTCCTGATGTGGCAGCAGAGTCAGGTCACCGGAGACTCCGGCGGCATAAAGTTGGCCTTCACCAACGGCGCGCCAGACAGCACCGGACTCGCCGATCAGAATGGCGTCGCCATGGATCAGTCCGACACCAATAACAACAATGGCGGCTTTACGTACCGCCGCGTCGATCTGACCTCCGAAGCCGGGCGCGCCATCTCGAATCTCCAATTGAACGTCAACAGCACCACGCCGGCGGGAAACTGGCAGTTCTTTTACTTTGACATGGCCCTGGTCAGCAAAGATGGCACCGTTCACCCTATCTACACCGGCGAACCGGGGGTTTCCTTGTCCGGTTCCGGCACCTCCGGCGTCACCAATGTCAGCAATCAGATGTCTTACTACGGCTCAGGACCCTCCACCGGATCTTATCCCGCCGCCATCTTTCCCGGCAGCACCACCAACTACTACCACGCCGACCATCTCGGCTCCGCGCGCTTGATGACTAGTTTCAATGGCTATCCCGTGTGGTCCGCCACCTTCCTCCCCTTCGGCCAGGAATGGAACCCCCAACTCACCACCAACCACTACAAATTCACCGGCAAAGAACGCGACAGCGAGTCGGGGCTAGATCACTTCGACTTCCGTAAGTACAATTCATCGCTGGGGCGGTGGATGTCGCCTGATCCCGTAGGAATCTTCGTTGCGAGCGTATCTACGCCGCAAAGCTGGAACCTGTATAGCTACACGCTTAACAACCCACTGAAGTACACGGATCCAACAGGGCTCTACTGCTATTACGGAGACACAAGCGCAGGTAGTTCCGACTGGGGGGACAACTCTCAATACGATTTCCACTCCAGTCAGGGCGAATGCACGACGCCCGACGAAAACGGAAATTCGGGAACGTGGTTCGATGACCCTTCCACCACTGTCACCGTAAACGGAGATACAGGAGACGTGGATACAACCAGCGTTTCCACTGGAAATATTGGCTCGACTCCCGTGACGACGACCCAGACTTTCCACGATACCAATGCTGTTGATCGGACGCGGTGGATTCTTCGCAGGATCGGCAGGTACATACCAGTCGTATGCGGCGCAGGGGTCTTCAATTACGGCGGGTTGCGATTGAGTGGAGACGTTGCCTCGGTTGGGTTATATCAGATTAGGGGTGCAGATACCCGCTCTGGATATTCGGAAGGACCGTTTACCGACATAACGATTGGAGAAGGTGTCCAAGCTGGGTATGGGTATGCCACTTATCCAGGCGGCGAGAACGAGCATTTCCTGTTCGGTGGAGTCGGCGGCGACGTCGGAGTTGTGGCAGCCGGCGTAAGCTTATACGGTTCTCACGTCTCCGGTGATTCCTGGCGCCGCAATCAATTTGGGATAAACGGTGATGCAGGATTTCTTGTATTCGGCGCTGGAGTGGGGGCTGGTGTGAACACAGATTCGTTAACGTCGTGTGTGGATCACAACTTTCACTGAACAAGATGACTATTATGGATGCTTTGCTCAATCTTTGGCCCGACTTCATCTGTTTAGCGGTCGGACTCATCTTCTTGAATGGCGCTATCACTGGAAGGTTTTATACGCACAAGAGGGGAGGAGGCCATATTTTGGTCGCAGCAGTGCGTTCTTCCCGTGTCCGCATCCTTTTTCTCGTGATAGCTGTAATCCTACTCATTTGGGTAGTTTATGACACTAAAAACAGGTCGCGCTTCTGGGGGCTCTTGCCTGCAAGGGCGGCTATATCTACGAAGCCCCGGAATGACTGACGCATACACTTACGACCCTTCGCGCAAATTCACCGGCAAAGAACGCGACAGCGAGAGCGGTCTCGACAACTTCGGCGCTCGCTACAACTCCTCCACCATGGGCCGCTTCATGAGTCCTGATGCGTTCTACAAAGACTCCCACGTCGGCGATCCCCAGAGGCGGGTGGCCACTAGATTGATCACGTGTGCAGAACGGGGTGCCGCACCCTTTGGGTTTTGTTTTTCAAAGGGTGCGGGTTTTGATTTTTCTTCTTTCTTGACTTTATTCACCGCGAACCCCAAATCCATTCGAATAGTAACCACAACACAATAATACTTGACTCGCCATTCTTTCCGTGCTATCATTCCCCATGGATCTCAGCCCAACCCCTTCCGCCGCACTCCGATCTTACTCCACGCTCGCCACTCACCACTCACCACCCGCCACTCGCCACTAGCTCCTTTATAACCAACACTTGCAAGACCTCGCCTTCCCAACCTCTTTACAATCAACACCTGCAGGCCCCTCCTGTAAGTGTTGATTCCAAACCACTTACAGGCGCCCATTTCCTCCCGCAACTCCCGCAGAATCAACACCTACGTACCCCCCTCGCAAGTGTTGCATCCACACAACTTATAACCCCTGTAATTGCCGCACTTACGCGAAGCACGCTCTCTAACTTCTTTAGATGCAACACTTACAAAAAACACCGGGGGGAGGGTCGCCACCTGGAATCCGCCCATCTCCACACCAAACGAAAAGCCCCGATCCCTCACCCAAGAGTGAGAAACCGGGGCCACAATACTCTTTCCAGAAGCCTATTGCTTACTTGTCTTTGCTCCGCGACCTCGTTACTTCGTCATGCCGCCCTTCTGCAACTCGTCGAGCGCGGCGAGTACTTCTTCGCTGTGCTTCTTCACGTCCACGTCGAGATACACCTTGCGAACCATGCCGCTCGGATCGATCAGGAACGTGTGCCGCGCGGAAAGCTGCGCAACTGGAATTACCGAGTCATAGGTCTTGGAAACATCCTTGTTCGTGTCCGCCAGCAGCCGGAACGTCAGGCTTTCTTTGGTGCAGAAACTCTTATGCGTCGCTTCGTCCTGCACGCTCACGCCGACGACCACCGCGTTTTTCTGCTCGTACTTCGCCAGGTCGGTCTGAAAATTGTGTGCCTCGATCGTGCACCCGGTTGTGAAATCTTTCGGGTAGAAATACAGCACCACCCACTTGCCCTTGAAATCATGCAGGCTGATCGCCTTGCCTTCTTGCGAATTCAAGGTGAAGTCCGGCGCCGCCGTTCCGACCGCGGGCGCTTTGCTGTCTGCATGCACCGTGCGGTACGCAACTATTCCCGCTACAAGCGCAAATACTGCTACTGCGATTCCAATGATTTTCATGGTAGTCCCCCTCAACTAGACCGCCACATCTTACTATTTATTCCCCACAATTTCGCGATTTCGTCCCCGGCTAGAGGAGGAGCTTTGGCTGCGTAAAAAGACCGAATCCAATCCGCAGCTGGACTGTGTTGATCCCCGGATTCAGATTGGCGATTCCCGAGTTGGAAATATGCATGAAACGCAGTTCCGTACTGATGTTGTACTTACTGCGCAGAAAATGAAGGCCCACGGCCCCGCTGGTCGTGAAATTCACATGCGAAGTCCCCGGCGGTGTCTTCACATTCGTGAACAGCGTCCCGCCCCCCAATTCCACATACGGCGCCACATTGTGATGCTGCACCAGAACCCATTTGAAGGCAAACGGATTCACTCCCGCGCCATATGCCGTTCCCGTGCGCTGCGAAACCAGAAATGCGGGCACCACATCCACCGCGTACTCGAGCCGGCCACGCAGAAAACCCGGGCCGTGCGCCGAAGTCAGCACCAGCCCGAAGCGGCCGCCGAGATTCCAGACCGCGTCGCTGGACTGCGAAGCGTTGGTGCCGTGGCCGCCGCCGGACCAGACTTGCCATTCGTGGCTGCCCTGGGCGGGCCCTGCCTGGGCTTGGGCTGCCGGCGCCAAAAAAAATGCGGCGAGCGGCGCGGAGAAAAGTGCGACAAGAAAAAATCGGTTCACGTGAAGTCCTCTCGGGAAATTGGATGCACGAGCAGCGGTGAATGGCGCTAGGCGAAGAAGATATACAAAATTAAGTTCGAATGGACATTCTATTTATTTCGCTTATCGGTGGGGAGACAGGTCCATTCCCATCGGTTATCGAGCGGAGCGGGAGCGCATGGAATCGAGACAGGGTCGAGCCATAGCCTGGACCATTTATTGGACTCGCTTATCGGCAGGGAGACGACGAACATATTTTTGTCGCTCATCGATCGGGCCGGGAACGAATTCATTTTAGGCGGGCCCAAAAGTTGGAATAGGCAGTTTATTTGCTTCGTTTATCGGGCGGACTGGGAACGAGTTCAATTGGAGCAGGTTCGAATGAGCGCACGGCAGTCTATTGATTCCGCTGGCCGGGCCGGGGGAAGGGAATTCATTTGAGGTAGGTGCGGACGATTTGGATGACGTCGTCGGCGGCTTCTTCGGAGGATTTGGAATTGTGAGGCATGTGATTGCGGATGTGATCCTCCATGAGCTCGGCCATGAGGCTGTTAATAGCGCCGCGGGCGGCGGCGAGGCGCTGGAGGACGTCGGCGCAGGGGTCGTCTTCGTTGAGGGCGCGGAGGGCGCTTTCGAGCTGGCCGATGACTTTTTTGGTACGGTTGACGAGGTCGAGTTTTTCTCTGGAAGTATGGGACATTTACCCTGTGTACCCTATATGGGTATGGTAGCAAAGGCCCGGGCGCTCCGCCAAGCGGCGAAAGCACAGTAAAGCAAGAGGGAGGCAAGTTCACCGCCGGGGCTGACACGCGCGGCCAGGGAATAAAAAAGAGCGCCGGGGTGTCTATTAAATTGCATTCACATGGAGTATTAACTAGGATTAATGCCCAGACGCGGAACTTTACTGCTAGCCTTGCGGCAGCCGTTTACCGGGCGCCCCCCCCGAGATTAGCTCAACCACTGTTGATTTTGGGCCTGACCGGAGCCAGGGGCAAGATTTTTTAGTGAAAAGGAAAAATGCCGAGGTTTTTCTTCTCAACCCGTTTGCGGCAGAGCGCAATTCCCGCTTTTTTGTGCCTCCTGGTGTCGACGGCGTGGAACACGTCGCGAGCGCAGGAACCGCCCGCGGAGCAGGCGCAATCGGCCAGCGACTCCAAGGCGGCGGAGGCCGCGGGGGATCCTGTCCCGGCGATGTTCCCGCATCCGGAGACGGACCGGCTGTGGATTTCCGGGCAGGCGAATTTCATTTCGCAGTGGCACCCAACGATTGCGTCACCTTACGCGGGGAAAAACAGCTTCTCCGCGCAGGCGCAGGACGCGACCTCGCGCGTGCTCACTCTGTTTACAGGGCTGCGGTTGACCAGCACGGCGGAGTTGCTGTGCGATGTGCAAGAGACGGGAGGTCATGGGATCGGGGAGGCGCTCGGCCTTGCCGGGTTCACGAACCTCGATGTGGTGCGCAACCCGACTTTGAGCAAAGCGCCGTACATTGCGCGGCTGATGTGGCACCAGATTATTCCATTGGGCCGCAAAACCCTGGCCGTGCCGCGCAACGCGCTTTCCCTTTTCAGCACGCTGCCAGAACGGCGGTTGGAAGTGCGGTTCGGGAAATTCGGATTGGCGGATTTTTTCGACCTCAATAGCTACGGCACGGATTCCAATTTTCAGTTCATGAACTGGACGGTGGACAACAACGGCACGTACGACTATGCGGCGGACACGCGTGGTTTCACGTTCGCGGGAATGCTGGAGTATCACGACCGGCGGTGGGCGGTGCGCTTCGCGGAAGCGCTGATGCCAAAAGTGGCGAACGGAATTCACCTCGATGCGGACTTGAGCCGTGCGCACTCGGAAAATATCGAATTGGAATTGCACGGAAATATCCTCCGGCACAACGAAGGAGTGTTGCGGCTGCTGAGTTTTGTGAATCACGCGAACATGGGGAGTTACAGCGAGGCAGTGGGTAATTTCCTGGCCGGAATCACGCCGACGCCGGAGATTACGGCGCACCCGTTGCAGACGACGATCAAATACGGATTTGGCGGGAATTTTGAGCAGCCGCTGAATGACTGGATGGGAGTGTTCGGAAGGTGGGGATGGAACGAAGGGCAGCACGAATCCTACGCGTATACAGAGGTGGACCAGACGTGGGAGATCGGGGCGGGCGGAAGCGGCAAACGATGGGGGAGAGAGTTCGACCGTGCCGGGGTGGTGTTCGTTTCCAACGGAATTTCGCGTGACCATCAGCAATATCTGGCGCTGGGCGGAGTTGGTTTTTTGCTGGGGGATGGGAAGTTGAACTACGGCCGGGAAAACATTGTGGAGAGCTACTATACGTGGCACGTCTGGCGCGGATTTTACCCGTCGTTTGGGCTGCAGCACATTAATAATCCCGGCTACAATCGCGACCGCGGGCCGGTGGTGGTGCCGACCCTGCGGCTGCACATGGAGTTTTAATTCAGGGCAAGTGAGCCTACATGTCCAGTTTTGAGGGGTGCAATACAGCGTTATAGGTGGATGCGAACATCGGGACGGCAATAGCGACAGAGAGATTCGCAGCGAGGAGTTGGCGGAAGAAAGCCATCATTTCGCGTCGATATGAACGGGAGAATTCAAAACCCGCACGCTTCAAAAACCGAACCATGCGGCACCCTATTCTTGCCTGGAGGTTAGGGCCCGCCAGCAAGACACTCGCCATTGCGCCAGGAGAGTATGCGCGCATCGAAAGCGTTGATCAGAAACAGAACCACCTCACAGTGGAACGGGAGAATGGCCAGCGTCTGACCTACGACCCTCGCCGTTTGCAGGGCGTGACGATTTATCGGGCGGCGGAGCGGGCGTTCAGTGAAGGCGAACGC
>Ga0210407_10001555_pt1 | contig 21225 bp, 18 predicted proteins | sample IncBWC27MmetaG_FD_150860 | JGI IMG/M metagenome (GOLD analysis project Ga0210407, IMG submission 150860) | Forest soil microbial communities from Barre Woods Harvard Forest LTER site, Petersham, Massachusetts, United States - Inc-BW-C-27-M | ecosystem: Environmental > Terrestrial > Soil >... | reverse complement strand
GCCTGATTTTCTTCGCCCATGGCTATCCGAAGGTGGCGCACTCCGCGCCGGGAATGCAGGCTTTCTTTGTGGAGCACGGCCTGCCGGGATACTTTGTTTATATCTCCGGCGTGTTGGAAGTCTTCGGCGCCGTTCTTTTGGCCTTGGGAGTGTTTGCCCGGGGAGCGGCGCTGCTCCTGGCCATCGAAATGGGCGTTGCCATTTGGAAGGTCCACAGCAGCGGAGGGTACTTCGCGGTGCACAACTATGAATTCCCGCTGGCGATGCTGGCAGGAAGCTTCGCCCTGGCCACCGTCGGCGCGGGACTTTTGTCTCTCGATCACGTGCTATTCGAAGGCCGGGGGAAGCCTCCGAGATAGTCAAACCTCGCCGGATAAATCGATTTCGGGGGATTCCTGGGCCTGGTCGCCGGTTCGCGGCTCCCGCGAAATTCGTTCGCCTATTCTTCGCCCAGCCGGGGTAGACAGGCCCGTCGCCGTATCGTACTATTCGGCTCCCCGTGATGCTTTCGACCTCGGCTGGAGGATTGCAATGAAACGGTTGGTACCCATTCCCTGTGGGTGTGCAGAACATCTGAAGAGCGCGGAAGAGACCGGCTTCGGTTATCAGGTTGTTTCCGTGCAACTCAAGGATGGAAGAATTTTCGAGCAAGTGGCCATAAGCGAAGGCTGCATCATCGAGGTCCGCGGGTACAAGGAAATTCCATTTTCGGCCGACGATGTGGCATCGGTGAGCGTGAATCACAAGCGCTGGAATTTCAGAGACCAGTCCGACACGCGCGCGAAAAGCAGGGCAGCAACGGCTTAGCCTCCAATGAATGAGTGGTGAAAGAGAGCGTCGCCGGCGCATCCAGTTTGTTTTTGACAGAAAGAATCTAAGAAGTTACGGTCGCGGAGGTCGGCATTACTCCAGCCGGCGCCACAGGCAGGACGATCCAAAGAATGATGTAGGCGAGAACGCCTGTCCCGGCACACAATACGGCCAGAAACCATACGATCCTGACGATCGTGGGATCAAGGTCAAAATAGTCGGCCAAGCCGGCGCACACGCCTGCAACCTTCTTATCTGTGCTCGAGCGCATCAATTTTCGCTTGCCGCCCGTTTGCGGTGAGAGGCCCGGCGCAGGAGTTTCCGGCTGTTTGGCGCCGCAGTTGTAGCAAAACCGCGAACCGACAGCGATGTCTTTCTGGCAGCTTACGCAAGTCATTGGGTTACCCCCACAGAGCAATTTATTTGGCTTCCCTGCTTAATAGCTACGCAAATGGGGCCGAAAAAGTTTCCTGCGAGGGAATAGTCTAAAGCCAATCGGTTCAATATTCCAGAAGCTGCTTCACGGCCGCCGTAATGTGGCTCGTCTGCGGCAGGATTACGTCCTCGAGTTTCGGCTGGTACGCGCAGAAGGTATCCATCGCCGCAACGCGCCGGACCGGGGCGTCCAGATCTTCAAAAAGTTCATCCGCAATGCGCGCCGCGATCTCCGCGCCATATCCCCAGCTCAACGTGTCTTCGTAGGCCACGATGACCCGGTGGGTCTTTCGAACGGTGGCCGCGATGGCTTCCCAGTCGTAGGGCGATAGCGAACGCAAGTCGACGATCTCCACGGAAATGCCCTCGCGCTCAAACTGCGCCGCAGCGACTTCCGCACGATGCACCAATGCACCATAGGTGATGATGCTGAGGTCGCTGCCTTCCTTCACCACGCGGGCTTTGCCGAAGGGAATCGTAAAATCGGGCCCAGGATTTTCCGAGCGATTGTACGGCTGCCGATAAAGGTGCTTGTGCTCGAGGAACATCACCGGGTCGTCGCTGCGAATAGCAGTGCGCAAAAGACCGGCAACATCGAGGGCGGTCGAAGGCATCACCACCCGTAACCCGGGGCAGTGGCTGAAAATCGATTCGCCGCTCTGGCTGTGGTACACGCCACCACCGGTGAGGTAGCCGCCGATCGGCACACGAAGGACGACGGGCGCCTTGAAGGCCCCGTTCGAACGCCAGCGCATCACGCACAATTCATCGCGAATCTGCATCATGGCCGGCCAGATGTAGTCGAAGAACTGAATTTCCGCGACGGGCTTGAGGCCGCGAGTGGCCATGCCGATGGCGCGGCCGACGATGCTGGCTTCCGCGAGCGGCGTATTGAACACCCGGTCGTGGCCGTACTTGCGCTGCAGTCCTGAGGTAGCTTTGAAGACGCCGCCCTTCCCCTTTACGTGCTTGAGGTTGTCTTCGCGGCTGGCGTCAGCGACGTCTTCGCCGAAAATGGCAATGCGTTCGTCGCGGGCCATCTCGTCGGCGAGGGTGAGCGCGACCATTTCGACCATGGTCTTTGGCGCGCCGCTCAACCGAGGTTGCGCCTCGAACGCGGCTGACTTTGGGTCCACGTCCGGCGAATACACGTTCACGCGAATTGAATCGATCGAGGGCTCTTCGGCGGCCAGCGCTTGGTCGGCGGCATCGCGGACTTCATTGTCGATTTCGGTTTCCAGGTTTTCGATTTGTTTTTGGTCGAGGACACCCTCGCGCACCAGAAAAAGCGCAAACTTTGAAATGGGATCGCGCCGCGCCTCTTCCTCGCGCTCCTCGGCAGACTTGTACAATTTTTCGTCGTCGGAAAGCGAATGCGAATAAGGACGCGTCACATGCGCGTGAATCAGCGCGGGCCCGCGCTTTTCGCGGCAATACTGCACCGCTTCTTTGCAGACGGAATAGCTTTCGATCGGATCGGTGCCGTCGCATTCCGCCACTTGCAGCCCGGGGAATCCTCGCACCAGTTTTGAAATGCTTCCTCCCGCGGTCTGCACTTCCACGGGCACGGAGATGGCATAGCCGTTGTCTTCTATGAGGTACAGCAGCGGGAGTTTCTTGCCGCACGCGACGTTCAGCGATTCCCAGAACTCACCCTCGCTCGTCGCTCCGTCACCGCCCGACACATAGACAATTTCGTCGCGCTCGTGATGGACGTATTCACCGAGGGGCGCTTTTTTCGCCTGCGCCAGCGCCTTGGGACGTCCTTCGTAGTAGAGCGTGGCTTCGGCGGCTCCCACGGCCTGCACGAATTGCGTGCCCGTGCAGGAGGACTTGCTGACGATATTCAATTTCGGCTGGCCCCAATGCGAGGGCATCTGCCGGCCGCCGGAGCTTGGATCGTCCTTTGCACCCACGGCCGCAAGAAGCATCTCCTCTGGGGTTACGCCAAGCATCAGGCAGAGCGCGCGGTCGCGGTAATAGGGATAAATCCAGTCGACTCCTGGGCGCAGGAACAGCCCCATGGCCGCGCAAACCGCTTCGTGCCCCGCGCTGGAAATCTGGAAATAAATCTTGTTCTGGCGCTTCAGCTGAATCTCGCGGTCGTCTAGCCGACGCGAGAGGAACATCGTGCGGTAAATGCGAATCAGGGTTTCGTGATCGAGGCCGTGAAGCTTGGGGGCGTCAAGTTTTGCCAGTTTGACGCGCGTTTGTAACGCCATTCGTTCTTCCCTCGAATCGGAATTCGGAATTGCGCCTCTGCGGAAATCAATTATACCGGATTTGCGCGGCGGTCAGTCCAAATTGGGTGCCGAAGCCATTCTTGGTGTCCCTAGATTTCCAGCCAATTTGGCCTCGAATTGCGATCTGGCCCATGGTCCCCAAAGGCCGCTCACGCCAGCGTCTCAAATTGCTTGTCGGTCGTCTCGAATTCCGCGTCGCCGTGATGAATGACTTCGGGTGACGCGCTCTTGAAGGGCTCTTCGGACGGAATGCGGTCCAGCCAGCGTTGTTCGGAGAGTTTTTCGTGTGAAGAAAAATACAGACGGACCAGCAGGCTGACTTTCCCATTGGCGGCCGCGGCTGCTTTTTCCGGAGGCGGCGCACTTGATTTACCGGAAGCCTCCTTGGCCTTGGTCTTTTCGGCCGCTTTTCCTTTGGATTTCTCAGGTGGTGCGGCCTTTGCCGCAGGTTCGGGTTTGGAGACGGGCTCTACAGCCGCGCTGTCGGGCCGATCCAGTTTGTACTGGAGCTTTTTGTCGAGGCGAAACGCTTGCCGCCAGCCGTCCAGCTTGTGCCGCGCCTGCTGGGCCTTTTCCTCGTCGGTGCCAAAATCAAGGCGTATGTAACTGTGTGCCATGATTTGAGTCTGCGACGCCCGGCAATTCAAGTCAAGCTGGCTGCGGCTGCAAGAGTTCGCATTGGCTACCGCTGAATCGATCGTCTTACCGCGAAAAATGTCGGTATCTGGCGTATATTGAATCGAGGCGCAGGCGGCCAATTTATTCGGCTTGCAAACTATGGCGCTGAACGATATAGTGTCTAACGACAGATACCGGGCCGCGGGAACCATGCAAACTGTGCGTCAAAATCGCCGCCGTTCGATCGCCGCAAGCATTTGCTTGCTCACTGTCGTTTTGCTTTACGCGCCTCTTGCCGGCGCCGCATGGTCCTCCTATCAATCGGCTTGCTGCATGTCGGGCCAATGCAAAATTCCCGCACATCATCACCATAAGGCTCCCGCCGCACCTGCGAATCACATGAATTGCGGGCATGACAGTCATGACATGTCAGGGATGATGGCTTGCGTCATGTCTTGCTGTCACGATTCTGAGCGCTCGCTCGTCACTTCGATTGCTTTCATGCTGCCCCCTAACGTGCCCGCAGAAGCGTCGGTAGCGATCACTTCGCCCATCGAACGGGTAAAGCCTGGGAATTTCCTTCGTTCCGTCGAACCACTCTTCCCTCCGCCTCGTTTCGTTTTCGCGGCCGCCTGACGCGCCGCCCTCTTCCCCTCACGTTTGCCGATCAACTCACGCCGTGGCTTGGCTGCCGCGCGATTCATTCTTATTCAGGAGAAGAGTTCTCATGCGTAGAGTATTGTGGTTCGTACTTTTATTTTTTCCGTTCGCCGGAGCGGCTCTTGCCACGGTCTTCGGCACGGTGCGCGGCATCGTCCACGATCCCCAGCACCGCCCAGTTTCCGGAATCGAAGTTGTTTTGAAAGCGCGCGCGTCGGAGTTCAGTCTGACGGCGCGAACGGACGATGCGGGGCAATTTCATTTTGATGCTGTTCCGCTTGGTGAATATACGGTCGCGGTTTCCGACTCGAATTTCGCGGCGGACCAGCAGAGCGTTTCCGTACTCTCCGGTACTGCACCGATTCTGCATTTTGAGCTGCGACTTCCCGCGCAGAACGAAACGGTAGTCGTCTCCGCAGATGCCGCACAGACGGAGACCGTCACGCCAACTACCCTCGTCGATCGCCTGCAAATTCAAGAAACTCCCGGCGCCGCGCGGGCTAATAGCCTCGCGATGATCACCGACTACGTTCCCGGTTCCTACGTCGTCCACGACCAGTTGCACGTCCGAGGGGGCCATCAAGTGACCTGGCTGATTGACGGCGTCGCGATCCCCAACACCAACATTGCGAGCAACCTCGGTCCCCAGGTCGACCCAAAAGATATTGACACCATGGAGGCGCAGCGCGGCAGCTACTCCGCCGACTACGGCGACCGCACCTACGGCATTTTCAACGTCGCGCCGCGCACCGGATTCGAGCGCAACAATGAAGCCGAACTCGTCCTCTCCGGCGGCAACTTCTATCAAACCGACGATCAGCTCAACTTCGGCGGCCACACCAATCGTTTCGCCTATTACGCCAGCGTGAACGGAAACCGCACCAATCTCGGTTTGCAGACTCCCACTTCCGCGGTCGTCCACGATGCTGCTAACGGCTTTGGCGGATTCACTTCTTTGATCTACAACGCGGATTCGCAAGACCAGTTTCGCCTGGTCGCGCAGTTGCGGCGGGACTTCTATCAGGTCCCCTTTGACCCAAACGATCCTGGCACGCAAGGCCAGTTCCTCCGCGACGCCAACCGCGAAAATGATTCCTTTGTTACCTTCTCCTGGGTGCGCACATTCAGTCCCGGGCTTATGCTCACAGTCTCGCCCTTCTATCACTACAACAGCGCAAATTATCAAAGCTCCTTGCAGGACTTCCCTAGTTCCGCTACCGAAAACCGCAGTTCGAAGTACGAAGGCGGCCAGGCCACACTTTCCTGGATCAAGAACCGCAGCAATCTTCGCGTTGGCCTTTATGGCTTTTCTCAGCAGGACGGCCAACTCTTTGGTTTACTCTGCCACGACCCGGCGCAGTGCCAGAACGTCGATCCTCCCGAGAAACATAGCCCCGACGGATCGCTCGCAGCGGTCTATGCAGAGGAGCAATTCAAGGCAACATCATGGCTCGCTTTAAATGGCGGCTTTCGCCAGACGCATTTTTCCGGCGGCGTGGTTGAGAATGCCTCCAGTCCGCGCGTCGGCGCTTCCCTGCGGATCCCCAAGCTGAACTGGGTTTTCCGCGCCTTCTACGGACACTTCTACCAGGCGCCGCCTTTGCTGACCGTTTCCGGTCCGCTCTTACAAGCCGCCAACAATCAGAACTTGAGCTTCATCCCGCTCCACGGTGAACGCGATGAAGAGCACCAGTTTGGCGTCACCATTCCGTTTCATGGCTGGACGCTGGACGCCAGCAATTTTCTCACTCGCGCCGAGAATTTCTTCGACCACAACAATTTCAACAACTCCGACCTGTTTTTTCCCATTACCATCCAGGGCGCCCGCATCAACGGCTGGGAACTTACGCTCCGCTCTCCCCAGATCCGACATCGCGCCCAGGTTTACCTAACCTACTCGAACCAGCTCGCTCTCGCCTTTGGAAATATCAATGGCGGCCTCACGGACTTTTCCTTTGGTGACGGATTCCACCTCCTCGATCATGACCAGCGCAACACATTGCATCTCGGCGCGCGCTACGATCTCCCCTTCCATTCCTACGCCTCGACGGACGTCTATTACGCCTCCGGCTTCACCAATGGCGACCCCACCGTTCCCGGCGATCATCTCCAGCCGCACACTACGTTTGACCTTTCGCTGGGCAAGAGCTTCGGCGAACGGTTCTCCGCAAATGTACAAGCGATCAATGTCGCCAACCGCCGCGTCCTGCTTGACAACAGCTTTACCTTTGGCGGCACCCACTACCTGAATCCGCGCGAAATTTTTGTCCAAGTGCGCTACCGTTTCCATTACTGAATTTCCGAGGATTCATGTGCAGCTTGTTCAAGAAACGAGAAACCTTTTCCGTCTGACACGCTTCGGAATGGTCAATTGTTTCCTGGTGCGGGAAGACGATGGACTCACGCTCGTTGATACCGGCGTTGCCGGTTCTGCGCACGGGATAGGCGAAGCGGCGAAAAGTTTGGGCGCGCCAATCTGCCGGATTGTGCTGACGCACGCTCATATTGATCATGTAGGATCCTTGGACGCGCTCGCCCGTGAATACCCGCGAATAGAATTTGCCGTTGGGCAAAGAGAGTCGAGACTTTTACGGAAGGACTTCTCACTTGACGCAGGTGAATCAGGGAAAAAGCTGCTCGGTTTCCCGGGCGTGGAACTTCCACCAACGATCCTTCTCAACGACGGCGACCGCATTGGCTCCCTTCAGGCCATTTTTTCTCCAGGTCACACGCCAGGCCACATGGCTTATCTGGACGTGCGGGATGGCTCTCTCATCGCGGGAGACGCTTTTACCACCCAGACCGGAGTGCTTGCCGCCGGAACATTCAAACTTCTGTTTCCTTTTCCTGCTTTATTTTCGTGGAACCGTGAAGTCGCGGCAGAAAGCGCACGGAAACTCCGCAATTTCAAGCCCGAGCGCCTCGCCGTGGGACATGGCAAGACCATCGAATCACCGCTTGCGGGGATGGATGAAGCCATCCAATTGGCCTTCCGGCAATGCGGGAAAATGCTAGACTGACTTTCTTTTTGCATTGGGAGCGAAATTGCGTCTAGCGTTGATTGCGATTTTTGGCGCGGCTGGCACGCTGGCGCGGTACGGCCTGCAAGGGATTGTGCAAATTCGCACGGCAAGCACTTTTCCCTACGGCACGCTGCTCGTCAATTTGTCCGGTTGCTTTTTGCTGGGCCTGATCGGCCAGTTCACGTTGAATCGCATGGTGATTTCGCCGGATTGGCGCGTGGCTATCGCCGTCGGCTTCTTCGGCGGGTACACCACCTTCTCCAGCTTCGGTTGGGAAACGGCTAAGATGCTGGAAGACGGGGAGTGGCTCCGCGCGTCCGCCTATGTCGGCGCCAGCGTCGTTGCCGGCCTATTGCTAAGCGTCGCCGGTATCCGGCTGGCCAACCAATTGTGATTGAGCGGTAGGCGGGCGGACTCAAGAGTACGGTACCCCCCACCCCCGCCAATTTGCATGAATGTCAAAAGAAAGGACTTACGAAATTTGCATTTCGTAATCGATTGATTCTAAAGGGCACAGCTTTGCTTGTTTGGAAAGACCAAGCGTTGATTACGGGCGCGTAAAGAAAAAAAGCGACAGCCAGGCTGTCGCAGTCCAAATGTGGATTTTCCTGAAGGGAATTGTACCAAAGGGATAAGAAAAGTCAAGGAAAACTTGGCGCCCATCGGCTGGATAGATGCAACTCATTGGAAATGTTCAGGTTTTAGCCGGACACTCATGACGAGTCAGAAGCCACGGAGCCACCATGACGCACCAAAAATTTGAAGGCGAGCGCACTCTGATGCGCATCCATATCGGCGAATCCGACAAATGGCATGGCAAACCGCTCCACGAGGCCATCGTCGAAATGCTCCGGAAAGACGGCTTCTCCGGCGCGACGGTTCTGCGCGGCGTCGGCGGCTACGGCGGCTCCAGCGTCTATCACACTGACAAGCTTCTCCGCCTCTCGCAGGATCTGCCCATCATCCTCGAAGTTATCGAGTCCACTGAGCGCATCGAAAAAATTCTCCCCCGCCTTGACGAGATGGTCGACGGCGGCCTTGTCACTTTGGAAAAAGTCCGCGTGATTCTCTACCGGCCCGCGAAGAAATAGTTTTCAATTTCGAGTCTCAGAAAGAATCACCGTCGATCGAGCTCGGAACTTTTAAGTTTGAACATTCAACTGTAAACTCCTTCCTCATGTCTGAGAGCACAGAAAAACAATCCTGGCTCAACCGCACCGTCCTCGGCGTCGGGCTCACCAGCCTCTTCAGCGATTGGAGCCACGAAACCGCAACGGCCGTGCTCCCTGCGTTCCTGGCTGCCATCGGCGCAGGTCCCGTCTGGCTCGGAGCGATCGAAGGCATCGCCGACGGACTGTCCAGTTTCACGAAGCTTGCCGCGGGTCATTACACCGATCGACTGAAGCGCCGCAAGCCGCTCGCCGTATTTGGCTACGCGTTCACCGCTCTGGCGACGGCGTCGTTCGCGTTCGCGACACATGCTTATCATGTGCTCTTCGGCCGCGCCGCCGCGTGGCTCGGCCGCGGTGTGCGCTCACCGGCAAAGAAAGCGCTTCTTGCCGCGGACGTTCCGCCAAACGCGTATGGCCGCGCGTTCGGTTTCGAACGCCTAATGGACACGGTTGGCGCCATCGCCGGGCCGCTCACCGCGCTGTGGCTCCTTGAGGCCACGGGTCATTCTTTCCGCAAAGTTTTTCTCTGGACGCTCTTGCCCGGGCTGATCGCCGTCGCATCGTTCTGGCTACTCGTTCGCGAACGTCCTGTGGCCGCGCGCCCTCAGCGATCGTTTCTCATAGGTCTTAAGGCTCTGCCGCCGTCGTTCCGCCGCCTGCTGGTGGGCGTCGGAATTTTCGGCGCCGGCGATTTTTCCCATTCGCTGCTGATTCTGTACGCCACTCGCATGCTCACACCGATCCATGGAATGGCCCGCGCCGCCAGCCTTGCCGTCGGCCTCTATACGCTGCACAACGTTTTTTACGCCGGCTCCGCCTACACGAGCGGCTGGCTCAGTGACCATGTTCCGCATCGCAAAGTTGTGCTCGCCACCGGGTACGGCCTTGCCGGTGTCACCGCGATTCTGCTTTGCACTGGAACAAATTCGCTATCTCTACTGGCGGTGATTTTCATCCTTGCCGGCCTGTACATCGGTACGGAAGAAGCCCTCGAAGACTCGCTCACCGCCGAGATTGTCCCCAAAGAGCAGCACGGAATGGCCTTCGGCACGCTCGCCGCCGTGAACGCTGTCGGCGATTTCCTGTCCAGCCTCCTGGTCGGCTTTCTGTGGAGCGCCTTCAACGTGCAGACTGCCTTCTCTGCCTCGGCCATTTTCTTCTTCGCCGGCGCGCTCCTCATCCTCCGGTTGCGAACTCAAGCCTGATTTGCTCTTGCGTGGCGTGGAGCCACATGCTAGCGTTAGCGAACAAAAGGCGAACTATTGTGGCTGAGAGTCTGTGAGCCTTAGACCCTTTTTGGAGCGCTATTGATGCCGGAATCGCTTGCGGTTCGCAGGGCCGAAACGTCGGCGGCAATCACCCGCGTCCACGAAGTCCTTGACGCCTTTGCCGCCCGCGACCACAACGGCGAAATGCTCACTGCGATCCGGCACTTTCCTGCCCGCGAAGCTCAGTGGGCGGATTTCCCCGCCTGGGTGAACGCCGATCTCGCGGGCGCTTATGCGGCCAAAGGGATTCGCCGCCTCTACACTCACCAGGCCGCGGTCGCCGAAGCAGTTCACGCCGGAAAAAATGTCGTCATCGTTACGCCGACGGCGTCCGGAAAAACGCTCTGCTACAACTTGCCGGTGTTAAACGCAACGCTAGGGAATTCCGACACGCGCGCGCTATACCTTTTCCCAACAAAAGCCCTTGCGCAAGACCAGCTCGCTGAACTTCACGACCTCAACCAGCGTTTGGAAAATCGTTTCGGTGTTTTCACTTACGATGGTGACACGCCCGCCGATGCGCGGCGATCCATTCGTGAAAAGGGACATATCGTTCTTACCAACCCGGACATGCTGCACACCGGCATTCTGCCGCATCACACGCGCTGGACACGGCTGTTCGAAAACCTGCGCTACATCGTTCTCGACGAACTGCATACTTATCGTGGCGTTTTCGGCAGCCATCTTTGCAACGTGTTGCGGCGGCTTCGCCGCATCGCGCGTTTCTACGGCCGCGATCCGCAGTTCATCTGCTGCTCGGCAACCATCGCCAATCCAGGCGAACTCGCTTCGCGGCTGCTCGAAACCGAAGTCGAAGTCCTCAATTCGAACGGCGCGCCCGCTGCCGAAAAGACTTTCGTTTTTTACAATCCGCCCGTCGTGAATCGCGCCCTTGGCATTCGGCGCAGCTACATCAATGAATCCTCGCGCGTGGCGCAGGAATTTCTGAAACACGATTTGCAAACCATCGTCTTCGCCAACTCGCGCCTGCACACGGAAATTCTTCTCACCTACTTGCAACAGGCTAATCCGCAGTTGCCGGGAAAGCCGGAAACCATTCGCGGGTATCGCGGCGGCTACTTGCCAAATGAGCGCCGTGAAATCGAACGTGGCTTGCGCGATGGAAAAATTCGTGGCGTGGTTTCCACCAGTGCACTTGAGCTCGGCATTGACGTCGGCTCGCTCGACACCGTTGTGATGGCCGGATACCCCGGCACCATCGCCGCCACGTGGCAACGCGCCGGCCGTGCCGGCCGCCGCAGCGGAAGCTCCTGTGTCGTGCTGGTGGCGTCTTCGTCGCCGCTGGATCAATTCATTGTTCGGCACCCGGATTATTTTTTCGGCAACACGCCCGAGCACGCTTACATTCAGCCGGACAATCTGGAAATCCTGATCAATCACCTGAAATGCGCTGCCTTCGAATTGCCCATCGCTGCGAACGACAGATTCGGAGACGTCGATCTTGCCGACCTTTGCGCGCGGCTTGCGGAGGCCGGTTTTCTTCATCTCGCCGGAGAAAATTACCACTGGACCCAAGAAGCCTATCCCGCCGATACAATCAGCCTTCGCTCCGTCAGCAGCGATAATTTCGTGATCATCGACGTCACCGGCGCGCCCACGGTCATCGGCGAAGTGGATTTTCCAAGCGCGCTGGTGTTCCTCCACGAAAAGGCCATTTACATTCACGGCGGCCAGCAGCACCACGTCGAACATCTCGACTTCAAGGAGCGCAAAGCCTACGTGAAACGCGTTGACGCCGACTATTACACTGACGCCGTCCGTTACACCCAAGTCCGTGTCCTCGAAGTCGCGGACAACAACCCGTCGTCCGCGCACTCTCGTTCTCACGGCGACGTCCTCGTGCGATCGCAGGTTGTCGCGTTCAAGAAAATCAAATTCTTTACCAACGAGAATATCGGCGACGGCAAACTTGAGCTGCCCGAAAACGAAATGCATACGACTTCCTACTGGATCACGCTTGAACGCTCGCTGCTGGAATCACTTCCCTTCTCCATAAGCGAGCGGCAAAGCGGCATGTTTGGGCTGCTGCACGCGCTCGAATCCGTCGCCACTCTTTTGCTCATGTGCGACCGCCGCGACCTTGGAACTGCGATTGGCGAACGTCCTCCTGCGGCCGGCTCCAATTCCTCCGATGGGGCGATGGAAAATGCCGCTCCGTCACAAATGCAAGATGCAATCTCCAGCAACCCCAAGGAATTCTTCGAGCCGAACCTGTACCTGTACGACGCCTACCCTGGGGGCATCGGCTTTTCTGAACCGCTCTTTCGAACGCACGCGCTCCTGGTGCAAAAAACGCGCGAACTCATCTCCGCGTGTCCTTGCGAACAGGGTTGCCCCTCCTGCGTCGGCCCCGCCGGCGATCTCGCCGCCCGCGCGAAGGAAGCTGCGCTCGCCATTCTCGACAGGTTGTGTGTCTAGATGGCAGCCGCTGCCGACAAATTTTCACGGCTCGCTGCGCTTAAGCCCGCACGGCCTATGCAACCGCGGCCTGCGGCGATTCGAACGCCCTCTGAAGAAGACGTGCTCGGCCGGCTCCTTGGCGCGGGCGTTGCTACGAATCATTTCGGCGAGCACTTGGCCGTTCGAAACTGGTTTTCCACTCCGGAATTTGCGGACCCCTCCTCCACAACACTCGAATTGCTCTCACGCACGCGCGACGAATCGGTTTCGCGTAAAACATTCACTGCGCTCGAAGATCCTGGAAAATGGCTTTTCCTCGATACGGAAACCACCGGCCTTGCCGGCGGGACGGGCACTTACGCGTTTCTGATTGGTCTGGCGTGGTGGGATGCGGGCGGTTTGCAGGTCGAGCAATTCTTCATGCGTGACTTCGCCGAAGAACATTCGCTGTTGCAGGAATTATCCCAGCGTGTCGCCGAGAGGCCGGTGCTTGTTACTTTTAACGGAAAATCGTTCGATTGGCCGCTGCTGGAAAATCGCTTCACGATGACGCGTTCCATCGCGGTGCCGAAACTGGCGGCGCATTTGGACTTGCTGCATCCCGCTCGCGCGCTATGGAGGCTCCGGCTGGGCTCCGTGCGGCTCGTGGAACTCGAACGCCGCGTCCTGGATGCGCCGCGGCTGGGCTGGCATCGCGAGAATGACGTCTCTTCCGCGCTCATACCGCAATTTTATTTCGACTACCTGCGCGGCGGACCCGCCGAGCCTCTTGCGGCGGTAGTGCGACACAATCAAATGGATTTGCGCGGGCTCGCCGCACTTTTCTGCAAGATCAACCAACTTCTTTCTGAGACGCCAAACACCGCAGGCGAAATCGAAAGCCTGGATCTCCTCGGACTTTCCAGATTCTTTCTCCGGCGCGGGAATGCCGATCGCGCGCAAACGGCGTGCGCGCAGGCCCTGGAAGTTGGACTACCCGCGGAATTCGAGCCCAAAGCGCAACGCGAGCTTGCCTTGATGGCCCGGCAGCAAGGTGAACACGCGCGCGCTGCGGAAATCTGGCAGGAAATCGTTGGCGATCCCGAAAGCGGCGTTCAAGCTTGCGAGCAGCTGGCCATCCACTTCGAGCGTAACGTAAAGGACTTGCGGCAAGCCACGGAGTTTGCCCAGCTCGGCCTTGCAAAACTCAGGCAGCGCGGCGCTGCTCACCGTAGCTCTCGCGATCCGTACGGCGCGACGCGAACCGCGCGTCTGGAACAAAAATTTCTGCACCGTCTTGAGCGCTTGCAGCATCGAATGAAAATGGCCAGCGGGCCGGCAAGGCCGTTTGTCCTTTTGCGCTCCAGCGGCGAATCGGAGGCGTTTGAGTTGATGCCGTCGCCGTTGAGCCAATTCCCGTATTCCTCAATTCGAAGGAGGAAATCGGATGGAAAGCACAGCAGCAAAACAGCAAGCTATGGCAGGAGGTAGTATGGCCACTGCCGAACAAGCGTATTTGCGCACCGAATTGGAACAACGCCGCGAGCGTCTTCACGAGGCGTTGCATTCGCCCGCCGCCGATGCTTCTCTTTCTGAATTATTGACGGCTGTGGACACAGCGCTAAGCCGCATCGATCAAGGGACGTTCGGGCTCTGTGAGACGTGCCACGACACGATTGAAACGGAGCGCCTGCTGGCCGATCCGTTGGTGCGGTTCTGTCTGGACCATCTTACGAGCGCCGAACAGCGCGCCTTGGAAAGTGATCTCTCTCTGGCCGCACGTATCCAGCGCGCGCTCTTGCCGAAACCCGGCCTGACACCAAAGGGCTGGGACGTGCGTTACCACTATCAACCCGCCGGCATGGTGAGCGGCGATTACTGCGATCTTTTCGAAACAGACGGCGGCCTGCTCTTCATGCTGGGGGATGTTTCCGGCAAGGGTGTTGCCGCGTCGATGCTGATGAGCCACCTTCATGCAACGTTTCGCAGCCTCGCCGAAGCCGGGCTTCCGCTCGACCGCATGGTGCAGGATGCCAACCGCATTTTCTGCGAGAGCACTCTGGCGGGGCAATTCGCGACTCTGGTCGTGGGACGCGCTGCCCACGATGGCTCGATAGAGTTTGTTAGCGCGGGCCACCTTCCGGTGCTACACATCCGCGGTGACGGAGCGACCTCCAATGATTCCACGGGAGTGCCTCTGGGGATGTTCTGTGACACGCGCTTCCCTGTCCATCGGCTCACCGTGGCTCACGGTGACACACTCTTCCTGTATACCGACGGTTTGACGGAGGCGAGGAATCGTGCAGGTGCGGAGTACGGCCTCCAGCGAATTCGCACGCTGGCAACGCGGCACACAGGGATAGAGCCTGCGGGGCTGATCTCTAAATGTTTGGAAGACCTACAGAGCTTTGGAGAGGGTTTGAAGCAAACGGACGATTTGACGCTTCTTGCCGTTCAGCGGGCAGAATAAGAAAGGCTAGCTCGGCAGGAAGCCGGGAGCTTACACAAACACCCGTTATAGCGGCGCCCTTATCGGGGTGATGTTTTCTCCAGGCGCAGAGATCATTGCGGTCCTCGCGGGAACGGACCCAAGTCTTTCCGGCGGCTGCGGAGCCAGAGGCCAGTTCAGGGTCTTGGTGAAAGCATCGAAAATATTGCGACCCGCGCCTTCCAGGGTCACGCACTCGTTACCCAAGCAATCCAGGAACACGCCGCCATCGGGAGTATCGAAAGAAAAAAAGTTCGGGCGGCGAAGCAAATTCGAGCGCTCGGAGTATTTCTTTTCGAGGGCTTCCGAATACTGCCCAAAGAAGCGCGCTGCGTGCTCATCGTCATTCAGGTGCAGGCGGGTCACAAGGATGAGGTTCTTCGTTTGCTTTTGTTCATAGACGGCGTAGCGATCACCATCCCAGGCTGCCGCTAGATTTTTTGCGCGGTCGTTGTCGAGAAATTGCTTCAAGACTTCCTTCCAGCCGAATTCTCCCATGATATTTTCGTCGAGCTTCGACCAGTTTTCCCCGAGCAGTTTCTCAAGCCGCGGAAGAACGACGGTTGCGGGAGTCTTGCCGGACCGATAGAGCCCCGGATGGAGGATCTGTTGCGTGGAAACGGGCGGCTTCTCGAACAGCGCCGGCAGAGCAGCCCAGCCCGTATTTCTCATGACCGCAGCCGAGAAGTTTAGTCCACCGATATAAGGAAAAATCAGCGCATCCTTGAGGAACGGCGGAGCCTTTTGCAGAGTTGGCGTGCTGCTGAGATCACCAATCAGCATGCCAGGGTCGAAGTCCGGCACATCCTTCAAGGAGCGGCCGGTTCCAAGCATCAGGTAATCGACCATGGCGGCCATGGCGCTACCTTCGAGGACCGCATCCCTCGCAAGTTCGGCGTCTTCATTCGGGCGGGCGGCCTTGAGCCAGTCCTCAATCTTGAAATGCTGGTCCTCGAGAGCATGGGTCAATTCATGGGCCATGACCATGCGCTGGTCGGCAAGGGGGCTCCAGTCCGCAATGTAAAACTCGCGGGCCTTGGGGTCGTAAAGCCCTTCGACCTGCTCCGTGAGCACGTTCACCATGAAGGAATCGAGGTCAAATCCTTTGGGAAGAAGGCCAAAGGCTTCGGCGCTGCGCTGGTCGGCGTACCGCTCGGAGGGGTTCTTCTCCTCGTTCATCTGCTTGATGACATAGGCGCGGATTTCTTCCCGCGAACGCAGGGATTTCTTGAGCGGCGTGACCAATTTCAAGCCGGTAATTTGACTCATCTGGCCAAGGACTTCGTCGGCGGCGGCGATAAAATCAGCATCCGTCGCGTCCTTGGAATCCGCAGGGGGAGGGGTGACAGAAGCCTCCTGTGCGTGGACGCCCATATTGCCAAGGAACAAGGCGAGGCCGAGGAATAAAGAGTGCAGGCCCAAGAGAGCGTGTTTCGAGCGAGAGGCCATATCGTTGTCAGAATAACAGAATCCAAATGACGCCGTTGGAAAGCCGGTGAAGAGACAAGAGGCCGGTTGCGGGCGGGGAAGGCCATCTTCTTCGGCAGGTTTGTCGGTGGAGCTGCCACAGTGTTCCGAAAACTTAACAGTGTGGTAATTCTGTTGTACTCTGCCTGTGGGGAAACACTCAGCCCACGAGGAATTGATGCTTCCTGGTTTTCGTTTGCGCCAGGCCCGCGAACGACTCGGACTGACTTATCGCGATGTTGAGCGCGCCAGCTACGAATTGGCCGCGCGCCGGGGGCGTCCTGATTTCATTGTCCATATCAGCCGGCTGGCGGACATTGAAAATCGGGGAGTTGTGCCGGGTCTGCACAAACTGTATACGCTGGCCGCCATTTACCGATTGAATCCTCTGGAGATTTTCCGCTGGTACGACGTGCCTATCGAGGAGTGCTTTCATGATGGAGCATCGTTTGCGGTGCCGCAGACGCACCTGATGGCGGCGCCGACGTCGCTGCGGATACCGATGAAATTTGACCCGTCGTTCGATCCGCGCCGAACGGAGTTCCTGTCGCGCATGGTTGAAAAGTGGGGCAACTTTGAAGGCGTGCTGACGAACGGCCACAGCCATCACTTTTATGGCTATATCGGCACGTCCGACCGAAGAATGATGCCGCTGCTGCGTCCCGGGAGCATCGTGCTGGTGGATAGTTCAGTAAACGAAATCGATGATGGCGATTGGACCACGGAGCATGACCGGCCGATGTATTTCGTCGAAGTGCGTGATGGATACCGTTGCGGGTGGTTCCACCAGGAAGGGTCGCGGCTGGTGATGCAGCCCCATCCGCTGTCGCATTGTATGCCGGAGACGTGGCGCGTGCCGGAAGAAGCGGAAATCGTGGGGCGAGTGGCGGGCGTGGCTACACGCTTGAACGGGCCGGAGAGCGTTCCTCATCGAGGATCTCCAGAAGAGCGCGGAGATTAGAGCAAAAAAGCTCCTTGAGATATTCAGGCGCTGCTTCCGGTTGAAGGACACGGTAGGCTTCGATGCGACGCCAGTGAGAAATCACGACGGACAATCCACCTTCCATACCCGCGAGGCAGGCCCGCAAGTCTTCTTCCTGGCTTGAGAGCGGCGTCTCCAGAATTCGCTCAAAAATCTGTTCATGGCAAACCTGCAAAGCCTGCTGGATGGCTGCGTCCGGATAAAGCGCGGCAAGTCCGGCATGTTGATAGCGGCCGCTGGAGAGATCGCGCAAGGAAGCGATGTATGTCAGGCGCGAAAATAGTCCCGGTATGCCCGCAAGAGTTGTCAGTGTGAAATCCTGAATCACTCTGCGGTTTTGCTGGAGCTGTGTGAGCGTTCTCATGCCGACCTGTGTTCCGCATTCGGAACATTTTCCAGCTCTTGGGCCCGAGAAAGCTGTCTCTCCTCAAGCTATTCATAAGGAGGGACACTCCCTTGAAAAAAACAGCGATAGCAGTGGCAGTTCTTCTTCTAGCCGTTTCGATGGTACTGCCTGTTGTGCGGTCCGTCAACCTCTCAGCCGGTAAATGCGCCACCATCGAAGGCACGCTGATGGCTGATGGCTCGCCCATACCGCCATATCCGCCAACACTCGTAGCCGACGGGTCGCCCATACCCCCATACCCGCCAAAGCCATCAATGAATGCGGGGACGCTCGTTGCCGATGGCTCACCCATCCCACCGTATCCGCCAAAACCATCTTCAACGAACGCGGGCACCCTCGTGGCCGACGGATCGCCCATTCCGCCATACCCGCCAACCTTCGTGGCCGACGGCTCACCTATTCCCCCGTATCCGCCAAAGGGGCTTGAGACGCTGGTTACCGCGTAAGAATGCTCTAATCTTCCAGACGGTCCCGACATTGCAGAGTACTTTCAGGCTATCGGGAGGGCGCATCGGATCTATTTGCGTGCAGTTACGCACATGATAAGATGCGCCCGTGATAGCAGGGATCCTACAGTTTCAGCAGATGATGTGGGCCGTGAACACGGCGACAGGAGTAGCTCTCCTGCTGTTGCTGGCGGTGCGCAAGAATTACCGGATTTATCCGGCCTTCACTTTCTATATTTTTGTCAACGTCGCGGTTGCTGCTTCGCTGTTTATCGTCTACCGCCTTTGGGGATTTTCCTCAACAGTTTCCTGGCGCATCGGATGGGCAACGCAGGCGGTAACGGTCTGCGCGCGGGCTTGGGCAGTGATTGAGATATGCCGGCGTTTCCTCTCCCGCTATCCGGGAATTTGGGCGCTCGCCCAACGCGTGTTGCTGGCGTGCGCGGGTCTGGTGCTGTTGTACTCCGGCGTGGCGGTGCGCCACCAATGGAACCTGGCGCTCCCCACGGTGGACCGCGCGCTGGAATTGGCGATTGCCGCCGTGATTGTGGTTCTTTTTCTTTTTGCGCGTTACTATGGCCTGCAGCCTGAGCGGACAGACCGCTCACTGGCCCTCGGCCTTTGCCTGTACTCCTGTTTCCGGGTGTTGAACGATACGATTTCGGATCGCTATTTGTATGATTACGCAAAGGTTTGGAACCTTCTGGGGATGCTGGCATTTTTCGCGAGCCTGGTCCTGTGGACCTGGGCCCTTCGGAAATCACAGCGCGAGACGGCCGCGGAAGAAAAACTCCTTCCCCTGGGCGTCTATCAATCGTTTGCGCCGCAGATCAACATGCGCCTGCAATTGTTAAATGATCAGGTAGACAAAATCTTCAGCTCAGAGGGTACACCGCATTGAGTCTTACCCTGATACTTTTCTTTGGTTCCGTGGCTGTCCTGCTCCTTGGGCTTGGCCGGGCATTGTGGAAGCCGCAGGAGCGGAAGAATCTCGAGCGCGATCCACGCTGGTTGGAAGAGCGGGATCAGTGCCACACAAATTATTTGCCGCAGATCCGCCAAGCATTGGCGGCGGCAGATTACGATTTTCTCTCCAAGAGGGCTTCCCGCGGAACGCAACGGCGCGTCCGCCACGAGCGTCTGAATGTCGCCCTGGCTTATTTGGGCGCGTTGCGCGGAGACTTCGAGAGTCTGCTGCGGACGGCAAGAGTGATCGCCGTGCTGTCTCCGGAAGTTGCCGGGGCACACGAGTTCGAAAGGCTTCGTCTCACGGCAAAATTTGCCTGGCGATACCGAATGATTCGATGGAAGCTCTTGACGGGCATGACCCCGCTAGCACAACTGGCCGGCCTAAGCGACCTAGTCAGCGGATTGAGTGTTCGACTGGAACAGGCAATGAAAGAGATTGGGGAGCGCGTCGCGGTCGCCGCAGAGCTGGCTTCATCGATGAATCGCCGAGGCATGGACGCTGTATAGTAGCAGCTCGTCCACTGCCGCCAGCAGATCGCTGGCCTTGAAAGGCTTCTGAAGAATCTGCCGGCCGTTTCCAGAGAGGTTCTCGCCCGCATCCTCGGTGGGCGCAACGGCGCACATCCAAATTAACTTGTTGCTGAGAGCGGGCTTATGTTGGGCGAGCCATTCACCAAAGCCGGCCCCGCTGGCGCCGTCGGAAACGTGCAGATCCGCTACGACCAGGTCAAAGTCCTCTTTTTCGAGCAGGGCGCGGGCTTCGGTGATGTCTCTCGCCGTCTTCACGCGATGATCGCGGCCGCGCAGAATGGTCCCGACGGCTTCCAGAACAGAATCGTCTTGATCTACCAATAGGATTCGCCCACACGTTCCCAAATTGGCTTTTTGTCCCGTAGCAGAGAAGCCGGAAGACGCACCGGGTTGATGAGGCAACTCGATGGTAAACGACGCGCCGCGCGTTGGGATATTTCTTACCTGAATCGTTCCCCCATGTTCCGTGATGATTCCATAGCAAATACTGAGACCTAGACCAGTTCCTTTGCCGACAGGTTTTGTCGTGTAAAACGGATCGAACACGCGGGAAGCGTCTTTCACGCCGGGTCCGCTGTCGGTGAACTCAATGCATAGCCGGTCGCCATTGATCCCAGTGCGTACCCATAGATCGCCATCGGCCGAATTTTCCAAGATCGCGTCAACGGCGTTGTTCACCATATTCAGAAAGACCTGCTGAAGCTGGTGTGGATCGGCGGAAGTGACCGGGAGATTCTCCGCGAGGTCCAGATGGATGCGGATGTTGTGCATGCGCAAGTCGTAATCACGCAGCGCCAGCGTCTCCTCAAGGGCCTGGTTGATCTGCACTTGGACGCGCTCAGGCTTGTGCTGGCGGGCGAAGCTCAGGAGATTCTGCACGATGCGGTGCGTCCGCTGGGCCTGCTTGTAAAGTTTGTCGGCATACTCGATTCCCTGCTGTCCCATTTGTCCGCTGGAGGTCAACAACTGGCTGTACCCGAGAATGGCGGTAAGCGGGTTGTTCAGTTCGTGCGCGACGCCGGAGATCAGCTGGCCGACCGCCGCCAGCTTCTCGCTGTGGAGCAACTGCTCCTGGGTGCGACGCAGGTTTTCATAGGCCTGGCGAGTTTCCTCATAGAGAATCGAGCGCTCGATGGCGCTGGAAATCTGGCTGCCGACGGCGATGAGCAAGTTCACGTCGGCGGTGGAAAATTCCCGCGGGGTGCGGCTGCCGACAACCAGGCCGCCGATGACGCGGTCTTTGGACCATAAAACCACGATGTAGGCATCGGCAAGCCCCTCTTTCGCCTGCGCGTCGGGAAAAACTT
>Ga0210407_10001554_pt1 | contig 21231 bp, 14 predicted proteins | sample IncBWC27MmetaG_FD_150860 | JGI IMG/M metagenome (GOLD analysis project Ga0210407, IMG submission 150860) | Forest soil microbial communities from Barre Woods Harvard Forest LTER site, Petersham, Massachusetts, United States - Inc-BW-C-27-M | ecosystem: Environmental > Terrestrial > Soil >... | reverse complement strand
CGAACTGCACGATGACGTTGTTGTTGCTCATTTTCCGGCGGCCGCCAAGGCCACCGGCGTCGCGACTTTCTTCACGCGCTTCGCGCGCTTGCGCTTTGGCGGTGTTCCTTCGGCGATTTCGACCACCATGATGCTGGTGACAAACTTTTTCATTCCGTGCAGGTCGAAATCAATCGAAGTGCGGTCGTTATCGGATTCTGTGATTACGCCCAAACCGTACTGGAAGTGCTTGATGTACTGCCCTTCGGGAAGTGCTTTCAACGAGGCTCCTAAGACCGATGCTGCGCGTGCGAAAAAAAAGGGCGAACCGGCGGATGCCGGCTCGCCCCTCTTCGACTAGAGGCTGGTGACGTTCGCTGCCTGCAGACCCTTCGGTCCACGGGTAACTTCGAACTCAACCGCTTGCCCTTCGTTCAGCGACTTATAACCTTCCGCCTGAATGGCCGAAAAGTGGACGAAAACGTCCTCGCCGGACTGGCGCTGGATGAACCCGAAGCCCTTGCTGGCATTGAACCACTTTACTGTTCCTTGTTCTCTCACTGATTTACTTCCTTCTTTTTAAGCTATTTGTTTGCTTCTCGACCGCCTCCAGCCGTAAAGCGAAAGAGGCTGCAAGCGTGAACTTGCAGCCCCTTCAATCGAATCTAAAGGTGTTACAAGAGCAACAAACGCAGCACAAACATAGCACGGTTTGGTCCAGCACCCTAGCGAATTCGTAGCGAAGTGAGACGCTGTTGGCGCGGCAAAGGCTTTTGGCGTTTTTTCGAGCTTCGCGCGCGTTCTCGCTTCGCCATGTGCGCGGGCGCGCGGAATTAACATCCGATTGTTGGATTGGCCGACTGCGGAGTATGATGAGCGCCATCCACTGGAGTGTTTGGTTGGTCGTGGGCCCACCTGTGGCCCCGGTGCTTTGCAGCACGCTTTTTTTGGAGGCTCGCCATGAAAAAAAAGCCCCTGATGATTATCGGCGGCATCGTCGTAGTGTTGTTCTTGATCATTCTGGCTCTGCCGCTTTTCATCAACGCGAACCAATTCAAGCCTACCCTGGAATCGCAGCTGTCCACCGCGCTGGGACGGCCCGTGGGGATTGGCGATATCAGCCTTTCGATCTTTTCGGGCGGCGTAACGGTTACAGATGTGTCTATTGCAGACGACCCGGCGTTCAGTAAGTCACCGTTCTTGACGACCAAGTCTCTGAGCGTCGGCGTCGAGTTGTTGCCGCTGATTTTTTCGAAGAAGCTTGAAGTGCGTTCGCTCACGGTGAAGGATCCGGAGGTGAATCTGATCCACGCGGCGAACGGAGCATGGAATTATTCGAGCCTGGGCGGAAATGCGAGCAGCGCGAAGGGCGCACCCAAGAATCCGGCGCCAAGTCCGGCATCGAGCCAGAGCGGCGCTCCCGGCGCCGGGGCGATGAGTGTTGGAAAACTCAGCATTCAGAACGGCAAAATCATTGTGAGCGCCGCGGGCTCCAGCGCCAAACCAAGCATCTACCAAAATGTTGACCTGGAAGCCTCCGATCTTTCCTACACTTCACAATTTCCATTCAAGCTGACGGCCACTGGCCCCGGAAACGCCGCGCTGAAACTGGAAGGCAAGGCGGGACCCGTGAATTCGGCGGATGCTTCGCTGACGCCGTTGAACGCGACGGTGGAAGTGCAGCACCTGGATCTGGCCACGACTGGTTTTCTGGATGCGTCCTCGGGAATCGCGGGCGTGGTGGACTTCAAAGGCGATCTTAGTTCCGATGGCAGCCAGCTGAATTCCAAAGGCACGGTGAAGGCGACCAAGCTGAAACTTTCGGCCGCGGGCGAGCCTTCTTCCGTTCCGCTGAATATTGGTTACGCCAGCACCTACGCGTTGAAAAGCCAATCGGGAAATCTGAACCAGGGGGACATTCACATCGGCAATGCGCTGGCGCGCTTGAACGGCTCGTACAACGCGGCCACCGAGCCGGCCAAGTTGGATATGAGGCTGAACGCGCAGGCCATGCCGGTGACCGATTTGGAAGGCTTTCTTCCGGCCGTGGGAGTCGTAGTGCCTTCCGGATCGAAGCTGCAGGGCGGCGCGCTCACTGCGAATCTGACGGTCAGCGGCCCTGTGGACAAGCTGGTGATTTCCGGGCCTGTGAATTTGTCGAACGCGAAACTGGCTGGATTCAGCTTGAAATCGAAACTCGGGGCCCTGGGGTCAATTCCCGGTCTCGGTGGCGATGGCAACAGTGGCGGTGGATCGGATACGGATATTCAAACTCTCAGCGCCACCGTGCGAAACGATCCTTCGGGAACGAAAATTGATAGTTTGAATCTAGTGATGCCATCGCTCGGCACGGTTACAGGGAGTGGAACCGTGAGCGCGGCGGGACAGCTCAATTTTAAACTGGTTGCGAATCTGGCAGGCGCTGCGGGCGCGCTCACCAGCGCGGCAGGCGCGGCCGGTAGCGGGATCACCGGCGCTCTTTCTTCATTCACCGGTGGCGGCGGAGGGAGCCGCGGTTCGAGCAACGGAATTCCATTCATCGTGCGAGGCACGACCTCGAAACCAGAGGTCATACCCGACGTAGGCGGCATCGCCGGGAATGCGCTCAAGAACAGCGTGGCCGGGAGCCCCACCAGTAAGACAAACGTCGCGTCAGGGCTGGCAGGGGGACTGCTGGGAAAAACGAAACCACCGCAGTAGCGGCAGGACCTTTGCTAGTAATGCCGATGTTGGCGATGTGATCGAAGTCCGGCGAGAGGCTGCTACGCCCTATTGCAGCGAATTTCCCGAGCCACTCCGGAATAATGCGGCTTCGGCGTCGCTGAAAAGAGTACGAAGCGACCGCACTACGAAGCGAATCAGGAACGCAATCACGCAGAGCGCCAGGACGACTATCACCGAGGCTAAGTAGGGGTGCCGCGTGACGATCCACATCAGAAATATCACCAACGCGTCTTCGGCAGTGCTCAATGCGAAATTCGAGAACGGCTCGGGCGAATGCACAATCGCTGCTCGCGCCGCCGTCTTCCCCCCATGCGCCGCCAGGGCAATCAATCCGCCGGCGAAGGTCGCCGCGATTTGCTCCCACTGAGGTAAATGCGACGTCGCGGCGTACGCCAGAAAAGCTGCGACTGGAACGCGCACGAAGGTGTGTGCCGCGTTCCAGAGCAGATCAAAAACCGGAATCTTGTCGCCAACGAATTCCAGCAGGAACAGCACACCGCAGATCGCGATAATTTTCCAATCCTGCAGCAGGTGCAGCGCGGGCGGCAGCGCCAGGAAGTTGAAGCGCGCCAGCAGGCCGAGCATTCCGACGGTCGCGTACACGTTGAGGCCCGCCGAAAAACTGACGACGACGAGAATCGCGGTCAGGTCGGTGCCGGTCGGGATCAGCGGAGATAGAAGCGCGAAGCTCATGGATTTCAAAAAGTGCCGCGCGGCGGAGGGCACAAGGTTCGCTGTGCGATGGCTTACTTCAACCCGACCGCGTCCGGCACCGCTATGCCAGTTCGCTCGCCGTCGCATACAGTAACACCGAGGACCGTTTCGATTCTACGGCGGCCGCCGTCTAACTCTTGCGACACTCGCACGCGATGCGCGCATGCGACGCTCCTCGCTTCCGGCCTTATAATGGATGCAGTACCTTGGTGATTCAAAAGCCGGCCTGACCGAAAGCGGAAATAGGCATCCGCGTGTTGCGCCGGCAGATTCAGAGTTTAATCCCTCTCTGCTTTGAGTCGTCCCCTTCATGGTTCGGTATGAAATGCGATCTGGCGCCATTGTGTCGGTGCGCAAGCGCATTCGCTACGGCTGCTGGCAACGGCGCGATTTGCATTCATGAAGGATCCTGCGAGGTGCGTTGGATGAAGCGCGTTCTGTTCGTGGACGATGAACCCAGAGTGCTTAAGCAATTGCAGCAAATGCTGGAATCGCAAAAGGACCAGTGGGACATGGCCTTCGCGCCCGGCGGAGAAGCTGCGCTAACATTGCTCGCCGCGTCGCCGTTTGAAGTAGTCGTTTCGGATATTGCCATGCCGGGAATGGACGGCGCCGCGCCGATGAAGATTGTGTGCGAACGCTATCCGGCCATCGTACGAATCGTGCTTTCCGCTCCCCAGGAAATGGAAACGGCGCTCCGTGCCGTGCCGGTGGCTCACCAGTTTCTGCTGAAGCCGTGCGATCCGAATATGCTGCGCGTGGCGGTGGAACGCGCCACGAGTCTTTTGAATATCCTGAGCAATAAATTGCTGGCGAATTTGGTCGGTTCCGTGAAAGACCTGCCGGTGCTGCCGCGCACCTACATGGCGTTGCGGCAGAAACTTGCCGAACCGGAGGCGTCCATCCGGGACCTGGTGCACATCGTCGAGCAGGATGTGGCTATATCGGCGAAAGTATCGCAGCTGCTGAACTCGTCGTATTTTGGCTTGCCACGCGAAATTTCGTCGGTAAGAACCGCCGTAGGTTTTCTGGGAATTGACACGCTGCAGAACCTGGTGCTGTCCGCGGGAGTGTTCTCCATGTTCGATCAGCTGGCGCTCCTGCCGGGTTTTTCTTGCGAAGAGCTTCAAGCGCACTTGCAACTCACCGCGAAGATTGCCGGACAAATTCCCGCGTCGGCGCACTTGCGGGGAATTGCAGTGGTCGGTGGCCTGCTGTATGACGTCGGCAAATTAGTGCTGGCGATGCGCGCTCCGGCGCATTTCAAGCGCGCGCTGCAGGGGGCGCAGACGGAAGGGCACCCTTTATATGTGGTGGAAACGGATCTGATGGGCGTTTCACATGCCGAGGTGGGAGCTTATCTGTTGGGGATCTGGGGCCTGCCGTCGCCCGTCGTGGAAGCAGCAGCGCATCATCATAACCCTCATCGCGTTCCGCAGGATTCTCTGGACGCGGTCGGCATTGTGTATATCTCCAACCGTTTGGCGCAACCAGGTTCGGGCCACGCACCGTCGGCCGAATCCATCGCGCAGTTGGAAATTGATCCGGATTACCTCGAGAGACTCGGGGTCAGCGAACAATTTTCCGGTTGGCAGGAAATGGCGAAGGCGAGCGCGAGCGAATTGCACCTCGAGAGCTAAAATCCCTGAAAAAGAATGCAGCGCGCACCGCGAAGGTGCTGTTGCGCTTGGTGTCTGTGACCCGGCGCGGATCCCGCAGCTGCAGGGCGCCACGCACCCGCCTTCTGCAACGCTGCAAACTCACGCAGCGTGCGATGTCACCTTTCTAAATGGTCAGTAAATAACCCCAGGCCGCGAATTTTTAGTTACAATAGCGCCCGCTGCGGGGTGGTGAATCTTGTCGGACCGAGGACGCGGGGCGGATGGGGCTCGCGGAGCTTTCTCAATCGTCGTCAGAATAAGCCGGCGACATCGACGCGGGTTTCTCGGCTTGGTCTCTGCGGCCGTGCTCACTACTGCGCTGGGCCCGCTGCTGGCTCAGCAGATATCGTCGCGCCGGTCCCGCGCTCTGCGGGAACTTAGTGCAACTGAACCGGTGCGCAGGCGTGCGGAGTGGTTTTTCCGGCAGCGCGCATCCGCGAACGGCCACATCCCCAACAACCTCTTGCTGCAGGCCATCGCGCGGAACCGGAAAATGGTCAGCGAGAGCGGAACTTTCCTCGAGCACGCCGCCTCGCTCAAGCCGGACATCTCTCCTTCGCTGCATTCCTGGACGCCGCTCGGCCCACAACCCACCGCGAATACGCAGTTCTTCGGAAATGTCTCCGGTCGCGTCACTTCCCTCGCCGTGGATCCCTGCGATGCGACGGGAAATACAGTGTACGCGGGCGGCGCGGGTGGCGGCGTGTGGGTGAGTTTTAACGCGTTGAGCGGCAGTCCAGTCACGTGGAATCCGCTTACTGACAACGAGCCGTCGCTTTCAATCGGTGCTCTGGCATTGGTTCCCAAGCCTTGCCAGATGTTCAACGGCCATGCGCAGAGCAATCTGATTCTGGCCGGCACCGGTGAATCGAACTATGCGCTGGACAATTTATATGGTGCCGGAGTGTTGCGTTCGTCCGACGGAGGGCAGACGTGGGCGCAGGATTCCACGTTCACCAGGAGCGCGTCGCAGGGACCCGGCGCAAGCGGTCCGTACATCGCGGCGCTGGCGGTGCAGCCACATCAGACGAATCCCGTGGTGCTGGCCGCGGTGCAGGGAACGGATTTTTCCGCTGGCGGGTCGCTACCGTCGGGCGTATGGCGTTCCACCGATGGCGGGAATTCATGGAGCCGCGTGCAACCGGGCGGCGTTGGGAGCGGTCCGCCCTTCAATCCTGCAACAGATGTGCGTTTTGATCCGAGCGACTCCACCGGACGTACGGTTTATGCGGCGCTGGGCGACCCGAACGGCGACACGGACTCGAAAGCATCCTGTGCGATCGCTCCCTGCAACGGCGTTTATATATCGCAAGACGCTGGAATCACTTGGAATCGAGTTGCGGGACTCGACGCGACACCTACGCCTTCGCGGTACGGCAACATTTCGCTGGCGATTGCGCCTGGCACCTCGCCGTCGGCTTCCATACTTTACGTCGCGATTGCCGACTCCAGTACAAATTCAAATAATCTTCTCGGCGTTCTCTCCGGCACGGGAATTCAGCCCAACGGAACCGGTTCGAAGTTCACCACGATCTTTCCCAACCCTTCGAATTTGCCGGATTTCTGCGCGCCGCAATGTTTTTACGATATGAAGCTTGCCGTGGCTCCGGGCACTTCAGGTCAGACGATTTTCGCCGGCGGCTCCGCGCAACCGATTTTTGCCAAGAACGCGTTCGGCCATTCGTCGCTATTCCGGTCGCTCGATGGCGGAAATACCTGGGGAGACGTGAGTGCGGATGGCAGCGGCAATAACACATCGATCCACGTGGACATTCACGCGCTGCGTTTCGCAATCGGAGCCGGGGGCGCGGCGCTGGCGATGTTTGCTGGCAACGATGGCGGCGTGTGGGCGTCGCGAGATGTTTTCAGTTCCGCGACGGCTCCGGGCAGTCAACATTGGGCCAACCTGAATACCGATACGGGCAGTGCCAACACATCGCTGAATCTGACGCAGTTTTACGCTGGAATTTCGATTCATCCCGCGACCGACCAGATTATTTACGGTGGAACGCAAGGGAACGACGTGCAGCAATTCAGCGGCTCACTGGTGGCGAGCGGCACCGAGGCTTGTCCTTACGACGGCGGCTACACAGCGATTGATCCGCAAACGCCCAGCACAATTTATGCGGCGTGCAGCTATCTGGGCGGCCCCGGCACGCTCACCAAAAATATTCTGAATGGCGTTCCCGGCCTCGACGGCATTAACTGGCCGGCGATAGACAACATCGGAATCAATTTCACGGACAACGCCGATTTCATCCCGCCTCTGGTGCTGGACTCGAAGGCCAGCCAGAATTTATATTTCGGCACGTTTCGCTTGTACCAGACCACCGATGGCGGGACGAGCTGGTCCATGATCAGCCCGGACCTCACGAGCGACAACAGCCAGAATTTCGTCACCACGATTGCCGTGGCGCCGAGCAATTCGAACGCAATTTACGCGGGCACTTCCGATGGGCGAATCTGGCAGTCGTCGCAGGCGCTGAGTGGCGCGGCCGACATTCACACGGTGAACCAGACGAATCAGCCCGTGCGCAGCGTCACGGCCATCGCGGTGGATTCTGCCAACCCGACGGTGGCGTTCGCGGCCTATTCCGGTTTTTCTTGCCCCGGAGTAAATGGATGCGACGGCCTGGGACACATTTTTTTCACAAATAATTCCGGGGCGTCCTGGTTGCGGGTGGACGGCAACCTGCCGGACGTTCCGGTAAACGACATCGTCATCGATCCCACCGATGCATCAGACAACACGATTTACATCGCCACGGATTCCGGTGTTTACGCCAGCGCGAATGCTACTGCCGGCGGCGCGACGAGCTGGAGCGTGTTGCAATCCGGCCTGCCGAATTCGCAGGTGCTCGCGCTGAGGCTGCGCAACACGTCGCGGACGCTGGTCGCGGCGACGCACGGGCGCGGCTTGTGGAGTTTGCTGTTGCCCAACCTCCCGAGCTTCGCGTTGACGGAAATGAGTCCGGTGTCGGCTATCGCGGGTTCCGGAGCATTTTCGCTGGCGGCCATAGGCAATGGGTTCACATCGCAATCGGTAATCAATTTCAACGGCGCCGCGCTGCCCACCATTTTCATTAATTCGACGAGCCTGACGGCAACGGCGCCCGCAACCGCAGTGAACTGCGGCGGCGGAATGCCGGTGACGGTTTCCGATCCCGCTCTGGGCGCAACGAATCCATTGACGTTTAGTTCCATCGGCGCGACGTGTGATTTTTCTTTCGGCGCCACGGTTCCGGCGAGCAACACGACCGGCGCGGGTGGGACTGCAAACTACCAGTTGAATCTCAATGCCGTGGGCAGCGCCGGCGGCGTCGTGCAGCTTTCCTGCAGCGCTCCGCCCGCGGGCCTTACTTGCAATTTCGCGCCGAATCCGGCGACGACGTCCGCGACGGGAACCAGCGTGGCGCTCATGATTTCCGTTCCCGCGACTGCGAGCCTGCCTGCGGCACCTGTCGTCGGCCCACGAATGCCTGAGATCGAAACCGCGCAATTCGTATTCGCCGCAATGCTCGCGATTTTTATTTTGTTAACCGCGCTGAATAAATCACATCGCACGCGCGCGCGAATGGCCTTGGTATGCCTATCGGCGATCGCTCTGCTCGGGTTAATGGGGGCCTGCGGTGGCGGCGGTGGCGGCGGCCCAGTCCCGCAGACCTTCCAGATCACGATCCAAGGGGCTAGCGGCAACTTCCAGCATTCAACTACCGTGCAACTCGTGGTAGATTAGCCCCGTCAGCGTGCCAGCCCGGCCCGGCTGTTCGACCGCAGCCACTTTGGTATCGGGAGGATTTCCGCCATGACCTGCCCGCAGTGCAACGAACATATCCCCACAAAATCGCTTTGGACTCCCGCAGGACTTTCCGGCGTGGTGTGCGCGCACTGTCACGCGGCGCTGTGTCCCAAGCCGATTTCTGCCATTTTGGTTTTTGCTGTTTCGTTCGGTCTGGGGGATTTGGCGCTGATGTTTTTGCGGCACAAGGGCGCGGAATTCTGGCTGGCATGTCTGGGATTTTTTGTGGTGTTTGCAGCGGTCTTCGCGCTGACGGCACCGGTGTTTCTGCGCATGCGCTTGAAGGACCACGGCGACCCGCATCTAAGCGGCCACCGCGCCTGAGATGCTGCGGCCGAGAGGCTCAGAGCATCTGGCGCAAAACGTATTGCAAAATCCCACCGTGCTGATAGTAAGAAACCTCGAACGGCGTATCGATCCGAGCCAAAGCGTTGAAGCGAGTTTCCTTACCTTGCGCGTTGCGCGCCGTAACTTTCATTTTCTTGCGCGGCTCGAAATTTCCCGCTAGCCCTTCGATTGCGAACATTTCCAGACCCGTCAGCCCAAGTGAAGTGAGCGTTTCTCCCTGCAGAAATTCCAGTGGCAATACACCCATGCCGACCAGGTTGCTGCGATGGATGCGTTCAAAACTTTCCGCCAGCACCGCGCGGACACCCAGTAGTATCGTGCCCTTCGCGGCCCAGTCGCGCGACGAGCCGGAGCCGTATTCTTTTCCCGCGAAAATAATCAGCGATACATGCTCGTCGCGATATTTCATGGCGGCATCGTAGATCGCCATCTTCTCGCCGCTGGGCTGGTGAATCGTCCATCCGCCTTCGGTGCCGGGGGCCAGCAGATTGCGCAGGCGAATATTGGCAAACGTGCCGCGCATCATCACTTCGTGATTGCCGCGGCGCGCACCGTAGGAATTGAAATCCTTCGGTTGCACGCCGTTCGCCATCAGATATTTTCCGGCGGGCGTGTCGGCGGGAATCGAACCGGCGGGTGAGATATGGTCGGTCGTGACGCTATCGCCCAGCACCGCCAGTGCACGCAGGCCGTGCAGGTCCTCAAGCGCGAATGGTTGTAGCGGCATGTTTTCAAAATACGGCGGATGTTTGATGTAAGTGGATTTTGCGTCCCAAGCGTAGAGATCGCCTTCGGGAATGGGCAGCGCGCGCCAGTGGTCGTCGCCGGTGAAGACGTCGGCGTACTCTTTGCGGAACATTTCGCTGGTCACCGAAGAGCGCATGGTTTTCTCGACTTCGTCCGGCGTCGGCCAGATATCGCGCAGATAGACCGGCCTACCCGCCTTGTCGTCGCCCAGCGATTCGTTGACGATGTCGAAATCCATGCGCCCAGCCAGAGCGTATGCCACCACCAACGGCGGCGAGGCCAGATAATTCGCGCGGCAGAGTGGATTGATGCGCCCTTCGAAATTTCGATTGCCGCTCAACACCGAAACGGCCACCAGATTATTGTCCTTGATTGCTTTTCCGATGGCGTCCGGCAGCGGTCCGCTATTGCCGATGCACGTGGTGCAGCCGTAGCCGACCAGATTGAAACGCAGGGAATTGAGGAAGGGCCACAGGCCGGCCTTTTCGATGTAATCCGTCACCACCTTCGAGCCCGGCGCGAAACTGGTTTTCACCCAGGGCTTCGTTTTCAGACCGCGCTCTACTGCCTTTTTTGCCAGTAGCCCGGCGCCCAGCATCAGCGAAGGATTCGAAGTGTTCGTGCAGCTGGTAATCGCAGCAATGACGACCGAGCCGTCGGCCAGGTCGAATTTGTCCCCATTATTTTGTACGCTGACGTGCTTTGGCTGCGCGTCCAGCGTCTTTTCGAACGATGCCTTCGCTTGCGTCAGCGGCACGCTGTCTTGCGGGCGCTTGGGTCCCGCCATCGTCGGGACCACGCTAGCGAGGTCGAGCTCGAGCCGGTCGGAGAAAATCGGATCGGGTGTTTGATCCGTTCGGAACAAGCCTTGGTCTTTCGTGTAGGCTTCGACGAGGCGAACCCGCTGTTCATCGCGCGCGGTGAAGCGCAGATACGCGAGCGTTTCGCTGTCCACCGGGAAAAAGCCCATCGTCGCGCCGTATTCCGGAGCCATGTTGGCGATCGTCGCGCGGTCGGGAAGTGTAAGACTGGAAAGTCCCGTACCGTAAAATTCCACGAATTTTCCGACCACGCCTTTCTTGCGCAACATCTGCGTGACGGTGAGCACCAGATCGGTCGCCGTCGCGCCTTCTGGCAGACGCCCATGCAATTTGAAGCCGACCACGGCCGGAATCAGCATCGAAAGCGGTTGGCCGAGCATCGCCGCTTCCGCTTCGATTCCGCCGACGCCCCAGCCGAACACGCCGAGTCCGTTGACCATGGTTGTGTGCGAATCCGTGCCCACCAGCGAATCCGGAAACGCCAACCGCGCGCCTTCGTGCTCCTGGCTGAAAACAACGCGCGCCAGATATTCCAGATTCACCTGGTGGCAAATGCCTGTGTCCGGCGGTACCACTTTGAAATTCTGAAAGCCCTTCTGGCCCCAGCGCAAGAACGCATAGCGTTCGATATTCCGCTGCATTTCCAAGTCGGCATTGAATGCGAACGCGCCCTCGACTCCGAATTTATCCACTTGCACGGAGTGGTCAATTACCAGTTCCGCCGGAAGCAGCGGATTGATTTTTTTGGGATTGCCGCCGAGGTGCCGCATGGCCTCGCGCATGGCCGCCAGATCCACCACCGCCGGGACTCCGGTGAAGTCCTGCAGCAATACGCGCGCCGGCATGAAGGAGATTTCTTTTTCAGTCGCGCCCGCGGCGCTGGAAGGGTCCCAACCCGCCAAGGCATGAATGTCGTCGGAAAATACGAACTGGCCGTCCTCGTGCCGCAGCAAATTTTCCAGCAGGACTTTCAGCGAAAAAGGAAGCCGCGAAATCTTGCCGATTCCGGCGCGTTCCAGCACGCGCAACCGGTAAATTTCGTAGGAATCATTCCCAGCGCGCAGCGGCGATCGAGTGCCAAATGAATTTTTCTTTGCGGAACTCATGCGGGGATTAATTCTCCTCTCTTCAGAACTACCCATTTTAGCGCACTACGGTCCCGGCTCTGCCGCGATTTTCGCGCCGGACGGCGGTAATGTGCGCGTGCGCTGAAGCCGTGTTTCGGAAGGGAACTGCGTTCGATTCCTCTTAATGTTTGGGAGGTACGTAGCTGTCCGGCAGTTTTGCGCCTTCGCCGAAGAAATAAGTCTCCATCTGCTCTTCCATCACCTGCTGCGATTTCGGGTCCAGCGGATTCAGGCGGAACTCATTCATAAGCATCTTGGAATGTTCCACCCACAGCTTCCAGGCCTCCTTGGAGACGTTGTCGTAAATTCGCTTGCCGATCTCGCCTTTCCAAGGAATGCGATCCAGTCCCGGCATTTCTCGGCCGAATTTTACGCACTTCACGATATGCGGAGTTTGCGGCGCCGCTTGTGCGGAAGCGGCTGCCCCCGGATTTCCTGAATTTTTCTCGTCGGCCATGGACGTCTCCTTGCAGGCTGTGCTGCAATTCAAGATACTGCATCGGCGGCCGAAATTCCAGTTGGGCAGGCTAGGCAGGGTACGAACCCCGGGCGATGCCGATGTCCTGTAGCGGGGCATCCGCAGAGTTGTGATAGGCTCTTGTGGAAGGGCTCTTGTTTTAATAAAACATGCGTGTGCGTCCGGCCGGTCGTCGCCGGGCCACCAGGAAAGTCATCATGAACACGAAAGCAATCGTCGCTTCCGAGACTAGACCTGCAGGCAACTTCTACTGCGAAGCGCCTTCCGATCCCTGCGCGATCGTGATGTTCGGGGCGTCCGGCGATCTGGCGCGCCGCAAACTCCTGCCCGCGCTCTACGATCTTTCGTTCCACGCTTGTCTGGGGCCGCGTTTTCGACTGCTGGGTTTCGCGCGCACGGAAATGACCGACGGCGATTTCACCCGGAAGGCCGGCGAATTCCTGCCCACAGGCAATCAAGAAGGCGCCGACGACGCCAAGAAGGCGGAATTCCTGAAATTTCTGCGGTATTTTTCGGGGAACTACGACGATCCCGAAGCGTTCCGTCGCCTGGCGCAGCGCCTGGACGAACTCGATAGCGAAGGCCAGCTCGGTGGGAATCGCCTTTTCTATCTGGCCACGCCTCCGGAAGTTTATTTGCACGTCATCGAACAGCTCAAGAAGGCCAGGCTCAACAAACCGAAGAGCGAAAAATCCTGGGTGCGCATCATCATCGAAAAACCGTTTGGAAACGATCTGGCATCGGCGAAAGATTTGAATAAGAAAGTGCTCGAAACGTTCGACGAATCCCAGGTGTACCGCATTGACCACTATCTAGGCAAAGAAACCGTGCAGAACATGTTGGTCTTCCGCTTCGGCAACGGCATCTTCGAGCCGCTGTGGAATCGCAATTACATTGATAGCGTCCAGATCACCGCCGCTGAATCGCTGGGCGTCGAACGCCGCGCCGCGTTTTATGAGTCCGCCGGCGCACTGCGCGATATGATTCAGAGCCATGTGCTGCAGCTCACGTCACTGACCGCCATGGAAGCACCGGCAACTTTCGACGCCACCTCCGTGCGCAATGAAAAGATTAAAGTTTTGCAATCCATCCGGCCGTTCACCAAGGAATCGGTTTGGAAATCCGTCGTTCGCGGCCAGTACGGCCCCGGTCAGGTGGACGGTAAGCCGGTTCCCGGATATCGCCAAGAGCCCGGAGTGAAGCCGGATTCCGCGACGGATACATTTGTGGCATTGAAGTTGCACGTGGATAACTGGCGCTGGAGCGGCGTGCCGTTCTACCTGCGTACCGGCAAACGACTGGCGCGGCCGCTGACCGAAGTGGCGATCCAGTTCAAGAGCGCGCCGCACATGGTGTTTCGCGGCGAAAACAACGAAACCAATTCGCTGGTTCTGAATATTCAGCCCGACGAAGGTATTTCACTTTCCTTTGGCGCAAAATCGCCGGGAGCGCAAATGCGCATCCAGCCGGTGACCATGGATTTCAAATATACGGAAGCGTTCGGCGGCGGCTCGCGCCCTGCATACGCCACCCTCATTAATGATTGCATCCGCGGCGATGCCACTCTGTTTGATCGCGCAGATAGCGTCGAAGCTGCATGGACATTGGTGGACCCAATCCTGGAAGCATGGAAGTATGCCTCGCCGCCGCCTTTCCCGAATTACCCAGCCGGTAGCGACGGCCCACGCGCGGTGGATGATTTGGCGGCTTCCGAAGGCCGGCATTGGCGCCCGTTATAGGCAGGCCGCATGTTCATGCACTCCACCCTCGATTTTCAAGTTCGGAGGCCTAAATGATTTTGGCGGGCGACCTGGGAGGGACCAAGGCCAATCTGGGTCTCTTCGATATCAAGGCGGGGAAACTGGTCCGCGTCGCCGACCGGCGTTATGCCACGCAGCAACATTCCGGACTGGAAGAAATCGCCAGCGATTTTCTGAATGGAGCAGGGGCGAAAATCACGGCGGCGTCTTTCGGAATTGCCGGCCCGGTCGTCAACAATCGCGTGCAGGCGACGAATTTTCCCTGGGTGGTGGATGGCGCGAGCGTCGCCTCGCACCTGCATCTGAATCACGTGCGCCTGGTGAATGACGTTGAAGCGGCGGCGTACGGTATCGGCGTGCTGGAACCTGGCGAGCTCGAAACGCTGCACGCCGGGGTGCCTTCGCCACGCTCCACGCAAATCGTGATCGCGGCGGGCACGGGTCTTGGCGAAGGCATCCTGTTCTGGGATGGCCACCGGCACGTTCCCATGGCCACCGAAGCTGGCCACGCCGATTTTGCTCCGAACACCCTGCAGCAAGCGGACCTATGGAAGTTCCTGAATACGCGCCAGGAATGCGTCAGCGTCGAGACGATTTTGTCCGGCGGCGGGTTTCAGCGCGTGCATGAATTCCTGAATCCAGACGTGCGGCATCCGGGGTTCGATGATGACGGCGAGGATCCCGCACCGGAAATCACGCGCCGCGGATTGAGCGGCGAGTGCCCGGTATGTGCCGCGACGCTTGATCTGTGGGTGGAAATCTACGGTTCGGAAGCGGGAAATCTGGCGCTGCGTACGATGGCGCGCGGCGGAATCTATATCGCCGGTGGAATAGCCCTGAAAGTTCTGCCAAAGCTGAAAAACGGAAAGTTCGTCGCCGCCGTGAAGCACAAAGAAAAACTCGAATCCTTCCTCGTGCAAATTCCCATCCACGTCGTGTTGAACGAGGAATGCCCCCTGCTTGGCGCCGCCTCTGTGGCCTGGAAAAATCTTTAGCCGATCACAGCCTGTCGGGTTCGATTCAACTGCAACTCCGAAATCCCCCCGTGCGAACACCCACAGTGGCTCAAACTCCGCACTCGGCACACAAGAGCGGCAGTCCTTCGCCCCCAGACAGGCCTAGCTCACGCCGCGCTTACTCGAAACTTCCGGTCACACCCTGGAATCCGTGGCTGGCCTGTTTGAGTAGCCACTTCGCCACGCGCGCTGCGTCGTAGCAGTACGCCACGTTATAGCCCAGCGTCGAGAAGCAGTGCGGCTCGCAACCCTGCTTCATTTCGTGAAGTTGCTTCAGATCGAATTTCTGCTTTTCCACCGTGCCCCAATCGTATCCCGCGTTGTACATCGGAAAACACGGCGCCAGAGTGCCGTCGGTGCGGATGATCAGCCAGTTCTGGCCGGCGCGGCAGCCCCAGTGTTCTCCGACTCCGCGCATAAATCCCTTCATATTCTGCAAGCGCGTAACGGAGTCCACCATCTTGTAGCCCTGGCGCTGCTTGTCAATTAGCCAATCGAGCAAATCATCCACCATCGGAAAATCCTCGGGGCGAATGTAAGTGTCGTTGGCATCGAGATGCTTGAAGTGCGGCTGCTCCATCATGGGCGCTTCGTTGATGTGAAAAGTGAGGGAGATGCCGTTGTCGTGAGCGACCTCCACCAACTGCTTCACATCCTCGATATTCGTGCGGCAGATATTCGTATTGAAAAAGACGGTGTAGCCGTAACGATACTGGCGCCGCACCAGGTAATCGAAGTAGGAACTCACATGTTCGAAGGCCTTCGGCAGGCCGGGTTTCTCCTTGATTGTATCCACGGCGAAATTGATGGTGGCGATGCCCGCGTCGGTGAGGCGGTCGATCACATCAGGGCGCAGCAAACGAGCGTTCGTGGCGAGATAAACCCAGAAATCTTTTTTCGCGGCGTAGTAAACGACCTTGTGCACAAAATCAGGGCGCACCAGCGGCTCGCCGCCCGTGGGCGCGAGCACGCGGCAAGGTGTGGAATGCAGCCAGTCTATCGCGCGGCGGGCGGTGTCTTCAGTCATGCCCTTGATGCGATTGTCGTAGGACCAACAGTAGTGACAATCGAGGTTGCATTTCCACTCGGTGAAAAGATAAGCGATGATCGGCTGAAAATCCCCGGGCAGGACGCGCGATTTGAAATACGGCACCATCCAGCCGCGCATGTTTTTGAAAATACGAGAAGCCGGCCAGTGGCGACTGCCAGTCTGCAAAACCTGGTCGTGCGCGGCGATGTCGTCAGCGTCCAAATCGTGAAAAAGTTCGGGTTGCGATGGGAAAAGCGGCAAGGGCAAAGTCTTTTTTTCCTTCGATGAATCCGGCGCTGGTTTCTCGGGGGATTCCTGCAGCAGTTTGTGCAGCGGCACATCCAGTCGGAAGGGATAAGATGGGACAGTGGGAAGCGGCTGGTGATGATCGGACATGATGTCCTCCTTGAACGTTGAGATTTGGTCCGGCTGTCGCGCCCGGCAGCCTCGCTGTCCAATGTTCCGGTAGTATGCCCCTCGCGACGTCCGCGCGTTTGTACGCCAGCGAACACTTCTTCTAGGCAAGGCCCCCCGGCCCTGGAACTTTTGCATTCGATTCACCAACCCGTCAAATGGTTACAGGTTCTATAACAAAAAATTGCACTTACCGGGCCGACGCAATTAATAAAGATACGCGGGGCGTGATACTTTTCTTACCCCAAGTGCATCTACACTCGGATAGACTGGTCAATCCTGGGTGGAGGGAATCGGACCGTGCTTTCCGGGCGAATGCCGGTGTTTATCGTTATTTGCTGGATGCTTTCGACGGGCTCCCTGGCCGCGCGATCCACAGCGCAAGAGATAACGCCGCTACCGTCCGCTCAGGCAGACCTCTTTTCCAAGGTAACGCTAACGCCCGGCCCGCTTGCTCACCAAAAGGATGAGCAGGAAATAACGAACTCAACGCAGACGGCGCCTCAGCAACAGCAAGCCCTGCAACAGCAAGCTTCGGCACAGCAGAGCGACACTTCGCATGACCGCCTTTTTTGGGCGCTGCCCAATTTCCTCACCGTTGAAAATGCCGAAAATGTTCCTCCGCTGACGCCGGGGCAAAAATTCAAACTGGTCGCGCGCGGCATCTACGATCCGATGGAATTCGTTCTGGTGGGATTCGTGGCTGGACTGGGACAGGCCAGCGACAGCGACCCCTCGTACGGCCAGGGCGCGCAGGGTTACGCCAAGCGCTATGGCACGTCCTACGGTGATAACGCCATCGAGAATTTTATGGCCTACGCGGTTTTTCCTTCCGTGCTGCACCAGGATCCGCGCTTCTACCAATTGGGCCACGGGGGATTTCGCAAGCGCGCGATTCATGCCATCGGCCGCGTGGTCATTACCCGCTCCGATTCCGGCCAGACGCAATTCAACTACTCCGAGCTTTTGGGAGCTGGCTCCGCTGCAGCGATTTCAACCTACGCATACCATCCGCAGAGCGAGCGCAGTTTCGGTAACGTGGCGTCCGTGTTTGGCACGCAGATGGGATGGGACGTCGCGACATATCTGGTAAAAGAATTCTGGCCCGATCTCCGTAAGAAAAAAGACAAGCAGCAGTAGCGCGAATATTTGCCGCGGCTCCGTCGCTGTATCGCGCAATCGGAAACGAACTAGAGTTCCGCCACGAGCCGTTCGAGCTCCTTGGTAATCTCGTTTGGCTCCTGATCGGCGGAGAAGCGCACGGGTTTCCCGATCGTCACTTGCACATGGCCCGGCCGGGTCAGGATCCGATTTTCTTGCCTTAAATCAAAAAGTCCCGCGAGGCGCATCGGAACCACCGGCAAGTTCAGCTGTTTCGCGAGCAGGCCAACACCTCCGCGGAAGGGAGCGATGCGCCCGTCCTCAGTTGTTTGGCCTTCCGGAAAGACCAGAACACTCCAGCCACGATCCGCCAGGTCGCCTGCGAACGAAAAACTTTTCAGGAAGCCGGACCGTTGGGGCAAGGGAAATACGTTGAAAAGCGACAGCGCCAGAAAATAATCGAGCCGTTCGCGGAGGCGGTTGAACAGGTTCATACCCTTCGGCGGACGCCGCATTTCGGCGAGGCGTTCGGCGCGCATGGCGGTTGCCAGGCGATTTCGCAGGCGCGCCGGCAAGGCTGGAAGAATCCACGCGATGTCGAGATAGGTTATGTGGTTCGCAACCACCAAGACGGGACCGCGTAGCCCGCGGAGATTTTCGCGGCCGCGAATTCGCGGTGCGGCAAGAATATATGTGGCAGGCCAGGCGAGCAGGTAGTACACGGCCAAACGAACGGCCGTGGTGAGCCAGTTTTGCGGCCAGCGCGGATAGCGATGTTCGACAGGGACGGCGGGAGACTCCGTCAGAAGTCTTTCCAACTGGCCGACGGTTGCGACTTCACTGAAGCGCGCATCGCTGAGGTCCGTCTGATAACGATGTTCGAGCGCGCTCATCAGCTCCACACGATCGAGCGAAGTCATGTGCAGGTCAGCATCCAGTGTGGCGTTGCGCGAATCGGCGCCAACCGGGCGGCCGGTGATTTGCGCTATCAGCGTGGCTAATGAGCTTGCGGCGCCATCCTGCGGGACCGGCGCAGCATCGAGTTTTGCGTTGACGGCTTCGCGAATGCGCGGCAGCAGTGGCTTCAGCGTCGGCGTGCGTGGGAAATCGGGATCCGGCCACGCAAGCCAATGGCGAATCCTTTGATATTCCGCAAGTGAACGATTGGCGTTTTCGATCAGGGCCCCTTGATTTGCGCGCGTCGCATCTTCGAGCAACAGCACCGCGCAAGCTTCCGCGTTACCGTCGCGTTCGATTCCAATCACCACGCAATCCCGCACGCCGGACTCGCGGCGCACCGCTTTCTCCAGATCTTCGGGATAGATGTTCATGCCGGCGGGCGTGACGATTACATTTTTCCTGCGGCCTTTGAAATAAAGGCGGCCATCCGCGTCGGTTTCACCCATGTCTCCGGTGTGAAGCCATCCATCCGATTCCGCCACAGATTGCGTCTGATCGTGTTGACGATACCCAGTGGCAACATTTTCGCCGCGGACCAGAATCTCGCCGTGCTCGTCAACACGAACTTCCATTCCCGGGAAGACTTTTCCAATCGAGCCTTTCGCGGAATGGAATGGATGATTCAAGCTGATGAGCGAGGTGGTTTCGGTCATGCCGTAACCCTGAATCACCGCGTACCCCAGGCGGTTCCAGAACGATTCCACTTGTTCCGGCAGAGCGGCTCCCCCGGAAATGAAAGCCCAGAATTTCCAGCCCAGCAGCGAATGGATCCGCCGGAATCGCCACCAGCGCCGAAGAAAAGGCTCATTCTCCGCGCGGTTAAAACTTTCGTTAAATCGCTGAATCAGGCCATCGCGTTCCATTTGGCGCTGAATTTCGCGCTGCAGCGATTCGATAAATCGCGGAACCGCAACCAGCACGGAGATGCGCTCGTCGCGAATGACTTCGATCAGACCGGAAGGTTTGAGCGACTCAATAAAGACAACGGTGCCCGCCAAGAACGGAGGAATAAATATTCCCAGCATCTGGCCGAAGACGTGGCTCAGCGGCAGCAGGTTCAGAAAGCGCAGCGGATGAAATATGCGCTCGTACCGCAGGTATTTCTGGATTTCACGCTCGACGGGTTCGATGTTGGCAAGCACGTTGCCGTGAGAGATCACTACGCCGCGCGGTTCCGCGGTAGTACCGGAAGTGAAGATGATTTCGAGTGTGTCTTGGCACGACAGAGGAGGCGCGGGGTAGGGCGAAGAATCGCGGCGCGCCGTAAGCTCCGCGAGCGATTCGAAAAGTATGGGATTTTCCGGCAGCCCGGCCCCTGGCAGCACGCGACTCCGAAAAATTAATTTGGCATTCACTTCGCGCGCGACGCGCGAAGCGAACTCCGCTGTGGAGCCGTGGTCGATCGGCACCGTAACGACACCACGCAGCAGGCATCCGAAAAACACAATGATCCATTCGGGAGAGTTTTCGCCCCACAGCAGAACAGCGTCGCCTTTGCCGATGCCGCGAAACTCCAACTCGCGAGCCAAGCCATTCGCCTGCTGGGCGATTTGCGCATAGGTCCAGGTTTCCATGCGATAGCCGCGACGATAACGCACGGCGATTTCATTCCCGCGCGCCGCGTACCGCAAAACGAAATCAACTAGTGATTGCACGTTCGCTCTCGAAGGAGACTTCTCAGATGCTCAGTCATCGAGGTGTGGCGGCCTCCTGCGCGTTCGCGTTACTTTCCATTTGGTACAATTTACAGGTTGTGGGGCACATATACAAAACAGTGGTCATCGGCGCGGGGATCAGTGGCCTCGCTTGTGCGTTCCGCCTGCGCCAATTGGGGATTCAGGCGGTGTTGTTGGAAGCTTCCGGCCGCGCCGGCGGCATGGTCTTCACAGTAAAACGAAACGGATTTGTGTTCGAAGCAGGGCCGCAGTGCCCGAGATTTCCTGCATCGGTGTGGAACCTGGTTCGGGAATTGAACCTTGAAAAGGAATTCATCGCCGGCGATCCGAAGGCGAAGCGCTATATCCTCAGAGATGGTCGCCTGCATCTTGCGCCGTTTTCCCCGGGAGGCCTGCTCACGACGCGATTAGTCGGGCCGCAATCGAAATACCGACTCCTGAGCGAAGCGCTGCGGAATTCGCATCCTCCCTCCGAAGAGGAGTCCCTCGCGGAATTCGTGGAACGAAAATTTGGCGCCGAAGTCTTGGATTATCTCGCTGACCCATTTATTTCGACGGTGTTTTTCGGCGACGCGCACAAGATGGGGATGGCGAGCGCGTTTCCCGCCCTTGTGGAATGGGAACGAAGCCGCGGAAGCGTAGTGCGCGGCGCGCTGAACGCTTACAAGTCCAAGCGCGATGCGGGAAAATCGAGCAATGGGCCATCGCAGCGTAATTCCAATGCAAAGCATGGGGGCCTTTACGTCACCGATGCGCTGCCGTCGCTTGGCTCGTTCCGGGGCGGAATGGCCACGCTCGCGGAGAAGCTAGCGGAAAAATTAGGCGAGGATGTTCACTTTGGCGCGCAGGTGGAATCCATCGTAGCAACGCGCGCTG
>Ga0210407_10001553_pt1 | contig 21238 bp, 15 predicted proteins | sample IncBWC27MmetaG_FD_150860 | JGI IMG/M metagenome (GOLD analysis project Ga0210407, IMG submission 150860) | Forest soil microbial communities from Barre Woods Harvard Forest LTER site, Petersham, Massachusetts, United States - Inc-BW-C-27-M | ecosystem: Environmental > Terrestrial > Soil >... | reverse complement strand
TGAAGCAGCACCTAAGGACGACAGGAGCGCAAGTTCGTCGAGCGTATCCCCGTGTCCAGCCGCCGCGTCTGCGACAAGCACGCGCTGTCCCGACAAATCTGGGGCGCCCCTTATTGTAAAGTGGCCCGACTTCTGTCGCACAGTCGCAAGACGGACGCCGCCTTTCCCAAGATATCGTTCAAACCCTTCGACAAGACACTTGCCGAGCAATAACCCTTTGGCTCTCGCGGGCACGAGTACGGTGTCGGGAGTTCCGCTACGTTCAAATATCTTTCTGCATAAGTTCTCGACAATCGATGGACCTATGACCCTGTGCGTTAGGAGGCGAGCTGTATCTATGAAGCCTAGATAATGTCTGCTACTCACGATGCGATGGTGCTCAAATGCGCTCGCCTTATCAACGAATTTCCAGAATTCTCCCGCAGCCGAGTCCTGTTCCAGGAACTCTGATGGACTTCTGGGTTTGAGTTTTTTCTGTGTCATTCGGCCCGCAACCGGGTTGAATTCCGCTCTGGGCCGGTCGCTCCACCCCGAGCATTGACTCGAGGCGACGATTCTCATAGGAACGTGGCAGAGAGCCTCAAATACTTCAGACACTCGCTCTCCAGAGTAGTCCGTATCAACGATCGCTACAGCTTTCACAGAAGCTGCGTTCTGCCTTTTCAGTTCTTCAGTGACGCAGGCGACTTGACTGCCGGTAACAACGACGTCAACAAGTAATACAACGTTAGCTCCTGGACGTACCGCCTCTAGAATACTTGGTGGATCATATCCTTCAATCGTCACGTGTTTGATCTTTGGCGACGGCGCCGTCGAGCGACGTAACACTAACCTTCGCGCGATCGTGGCGAGCGCCCAACTAGTTGATACGAGCGTATCGAAGTCTCGTCCAGTTAGCATTTCATCAAGAACACGAACGATTGGGGCCAACGTGCTCTCGCTTCTACAAATGCGTCCCAAATTGATGTGAGTATCGGAATGCAAACCGTTCGGCAACACGTAGTCGCATTGTGTCTCGATTGCGTCTGCATCACGAAGAATTTGGCGAGTAATCCATTCGCGAATGCTCCGTTCTGTCTTGGGCTGGCTCGCATCCGCCTTCGCGGGATTGCCATTTGCCCTCGCAGGCGGAATTTCCTCGATAGGGAATCCAAGTTCGCGCTGTCCGGTCGGGTAAAGACGCTTTCGGATTCTCTCGATGCGAGCATCCCCTTCCAAGCCTTCCCAGGCTTGGGCTGCGGCTTTGAAGGCCTCAAGGCGCGAGGAACAATCCGAGCAATCGGCTAAGTGCTGCTCCATCTGTTTGCTCTCAAGGGAAGGGCCGCTTCGCGTCATATATTCCAACAGTTTATCGGGGTCCGGATGTGCTGATCGATGGTTGTCTGTCGCAGACCATAGGTCCGAGCGAATATCACCGAGCAAAGCGTCTAGAGCCCCGGTCGACAAGGAAGCCTTGCGCTGTGTCATGATTCTCCTTCCCGAGCAGCGGCGACGAGGGGCTTCAACTTAGACCTGATCCGAGTAAGCCGGACCTTCACCGCCGACTCAGATATATGTAGATGTTTTTCTGCAATTTCGCAGATCGAAAGTCTTTGTTCGTAGAAAAGTTTCATTAGCAGCTGCGCATCACGCGGCAATTGTTCGATCGCGTCCTTGAGGTGGGACTTCATTTTCTCACGTTCTTGGCTGTCGGCATCCGCTAGCAGCCGGGCGAGCGGCCCCGGGTCGCGGTGCGGGGCGATGGTGCTCAAATCCTCAATCATCTTGCGAGTCCGATCTCTGTCCCGCCGGAGCTGTTTGCCTCGTTTCCAACAAAATCGCTTAAGGCACAGCTTGAAATAACTTTTGAGTGATTGAGGACCCGGCTTATACGTGTTTGTGATTTTCTGAGCGTTTCTTGTACAGAAATCCTGCAAGGCCTCCTCGGCATCGTCTGGAGTAGCATCTTGGCCCAGATTCCAGAGACAGAAACGCAGAAGCTCTCTTAAAGTACCCCGGTCCCCGAGGAGCCCCTCGACACTTGTGGGGCCCAATTCCCCAGGGACCGCCGCCGCCGCAATATCATCTGGTAGTCTCGATACAGCCGAATCCACTCGATACTCCGCTTTTTCGCTGCTGGCCCGGTTTGATTGGCTATAGCCACCACCCTCAATACCATACTAGTCCACCGCGAAAACAGGTTACATCCACTTCTTCCTTCTTCTACTTCTCTTACTGACTCCCCTTCCCAGCCTCGGCTGAGAACGCCTCAAACTCGAATTTGTCGGGCTGAGTAACCTTCAAACCTGATTGGGCTAGTTTTGAGCATAAGGCTGTAGAGGCCACGCCGTCTGGACAGGCGGTCGTTATGCCAGCGTGGAAACTTGGCCTAAGTCCTTTTTACAGGAGAACTTATGAGCCCTACGCATGATCATGAGGTCAACATCATCGTCAATGGACGACCGAAGAAGGTGCCAGGACCATCGATCTCTTTCGAAGAGGTTGTTGCACTGGCATTTAATCCCGTTCCTCCAAATGCTTTCTTTACAGTCACCTGGCCTGTTCTCACGCTAAATACCTTAGCGGACCAGCGGAGTACAACCGGCGTCTCGTTCGTCAACTCGAACTTCTGAGAAACATTTCTCACTAACTCGGACCACAACAAGACTATCCTAACCAACAATTAATGCTTGCCTGCATCTTAACTTGCATGTCAACTTTATTTTATTGTACCCTCGCTCCCCAGTGTGGAGGCAGGATGGATAATTCTCAATTCCGCCGGGGTCGTGCTTTGCTCGGGTTTATGGGCGAGCAAGATGTGCGTAATTTTCTAAATGGCGCATGTGTAATTGAAAATCAAAACGAGCTGGACGTTTACATGGAAGAGTGGAGACGTGCGGCTGAATCGGTGTCCCGTCTCAAGTTAAGAGTTCTTTCACCCGTCAACCAACAGGAGCTTTCACTGTCCCATTCCGACCATGTAAGACAACTGATCCTCCAGCCCGGATTCAAGCAATTATTCGGAGCTAATTTTGCTCTGAGGGAAGTGGCGCTTGAAAATCTGGTTGCTTTTCAACGGTATGTTGACGCCGAGCATTCCGTCGAATTGGCTACCACAATGGGCTCGGACGAACAATCCGTTTTGAATTGCTGTTTACCTCTCCAATTTAAACAAGATCTGCAAATCACATACGATCAAACCGTGCCGGGCGTCACATTCTCGTCGGTCAGTCCTAAGCTTCAATTGGCAGGCCTGCAGCTTCTAGGGGTAGGCGGTCCCGAAGTGACTATTGGCGGCCAGCAACTTGCACAACCTGGCGTCCTTTTTGTGATTGGTACACAGCCCAACTACGTACAGGTGGCGCGATATAAGGATCGCTATTTTCTTAAGAATGGTTACCATCGAGCGTATGCAGCGCTCTTGGCCAACCGAAAGCACATTCCCGCAGTGGTATCTGAGTTCGAGGATTTTATAGGTGTCGGTGCGCTAAATCCGGGATTTTTCCCCAAAGAACTATTGATGAATGATGCGCCCCCTCTTGTGCCCGATTTACTTAATCAGGAAATTGCTCTCGACGTAAAACTAAAGCCGATGCGGAAAATGATACGAGTACGTGTTGACGAATTCCTCGCGCCACGGTGACTTTGAGGAACTTACATGTTGAAATCAATACTGTTTGTTCTGGCCTGGCTGGAAAACCACTCAGGCACAACATCTCTAGTCGCTCTCGTCTTCGCTGTACTTTCAGCGCTCTTTAAGCCGCCCACATGGCGCCGGGTAGTGGCAAGCATTCTCGCAGGCCTTGTGGGATTTCTTTTCCTCCCCTATGACGCCAACGACCTGATGGTTTGGGGCCTTAAGGCTACGATTCTGGGCTTCGTGTTCATCTGCGCTTTCTGGTGGATTGTTAATCGCTTTCACGCCTGGCGCTCCGCCGAAAATGTTTTGCCAGGGCAGCCCTCGGGCACGTTTGAAGCCATCGTCGATTCTGTGACGCATTTTAAGGGAAACTCTGATGTGTCGGTTCAACTCTCCTCCGCGCAGGGCACACTAACGGTCACAAGAACTTCCGCAACCAATAAGTAAACCGTAACTGTTTAATAACTCTGCACGAGTCCGCTTTTCACGGTGGCCGGGCGCACCATGTTCCGGTGTTTGGTACGTCTCGCGTAACCTGACAACTGGCTTGGCAACAGGTGCAGACGGCGCTCAAGGAGAACCCATTTTCAGGGGTTGAACGCGACATCAACGGACGGTCGCCAGAAGAACGTCGCGAGATCCGCAACACGCGCAGCCGGCCGTTGCTCGGATCAATGAAACAATGGCTGGAAGAGACGCTGGGCAAGCTCTCGAAGAAATCGGATACGGCGATAGCGGTTCGTTACGCGCTCGGAAGATGGAAATCGCTGATGCGCTACTGTGACGATGGTCACTTGGAAATCGACAACAACGCCGCGGAACGACCTTTGCGTGCTGTTGCTCTGGGCAGAAAGAATTACTTGTTCGCCGGATCCGATCGCGGTGGGGAGAGCGCCGCGGCGATCTACAGCCTGATCGGAACAGCCAAACTGAACCGAATCGATCCTGAAAGTTATCTGCGAAACGTTCTGTCCCGTATCGCAGAACATCCGATCAACCGCATCGAAGACCTACTCCCTTGGAATCGGGCTGAACGACGTCCCGCCGAGTGACGAAAATGACACCAGCAAGAAAATCCGAACTAAGAAGGGCTACTTCCAGAAAACACGCAAAAAGAATCCTTACCTCGCTGATTTACGGAGACCAGGATCTTTACGAGGCGTACCGAGAGCTCTATGGCCTCTGGTGCGCGAACAACTCCGCTGTCCAGGAACTCCGCCCTCTATTTCAGATCTCAGGAGTGGAACCAAATGGACGCTTGAGCATCACCGAAGAGTTTCGAAAGGAAGTCGTAGCAATTAGCCAAACAATTCTTCCGAACTTCAAGTGAGACGCGCCACCGCCTGGATTCGTCCCGCTTGTGACGGGCTTAGCCAGGCAACATGCAACCCTGATTCAAGACGGTGCTCAGTAGACGCTTACGTATGCGGCACATTTCTGAGCGAAGCCAATTGATTATGTCAACGACCAATTAATCGCGCTGATTGTGAAAATGGCTTCAACTTGGCCCATTCTTTGCCCTTAGCTTGCCCCGCCCAAACGAACATTTAGACCTAGGTTCGCTAACTGAGCTTTACCCTTATATTGGCCAAAACGACGGGGTTCGTTCGCGGATTACTTGCAACATAACGGGTACATGAATTACTATTGGGGGCTGATCAGTTGCGCGGTGGGAAGCCATTCTCCGGTCGGAGCTTATGGAATAGAACTACTTCCTTACTGCTCGCAGTGATGCCCAGTTGGCTTGCGTACCACTTCCGGTTTGGGACCGAGCGCCAAATCCGACCATCGGGACTATTGGCTAACTGTGGAAACGTGAGTTCACTGAACCCCGCATTCTCCATCATGGCCGAGTACCGTTCTAGTTGCCATTCGGGTTCAGCGAACGCAACCATCTGCACAATGAGTGTCTGCCTGTCCGATATTTTCGCTATTGAAGTGAATGCAGCCTGTGCCTGTTCGAAATATGAATTAAGTTGTTGTGCCTTGCGGTCTCCAAAAGTGTAGTACGACGCTCCTTGACCGTCGAGAGAAGCAGTAATCCAAAAAGGGGCGGGAGTTTCACGTCGGCCTTTTACTTGCCACCGATGATAGAGAACGTGAACACCAGGATAGGGCGGCGAAGTCAGTACTAATTTGATCGGTCGATACGCGTTCAAGGCCGGATCCTCTTCGATTCCCACGGCAGACCTATGGAGACATAATGGTCGCAATGCATCTCGATCATGGTGCTGCGCGCCTGCAGCTTCTCGCACAGCCAAACCGTATTGGGTGGCCGCCTTCAACATCTCGGTCGCATTCGCATGGAATTGTTGGCGAAATTCCTTGACCGTAGGAATCTTCTTCCGGCAATCAAGCGCCCACTGAGCGGTTTTGAGCACAACGCATCGGGCAAAACGCTGTTCCTCTCTCGTTTTGAGATACGAGGCTTTGGCAACAGCGAGTTCTACTAATTTCCTGATGCGCCATGTCTCTGTGGTGTTGATATTCCGCTGGTAGCCCAGCTCGACCCAGTCGTGTGCTCTTTGAGCCGGCTCCAGAATGTTCAGGCTTGGTCCTACTCGATCAATCCATGATCTGATGGCCTTCACTTGTGCCTGCTGCAACACCGTGGTTTTAACTTCCGATAAAAAAACTGCCAGACTGCTTATGTCCGTTCCAAGCGCACGTCGCCCGAGGCTACTCGCCTCTACGACCGTGGTGCCTCCACCCAAAAACGGGTCGTAGATGACTTCACGTGGCTGCGTGAAAGTTTCGATGACGGCTCTTGTGAAGAAGGGCGAGAAGCGGGCGGGGTACTTGTAAAAATCATGCGTAAGGCCAGCTACGGGCTCCTGGCTATGAATCCCTTTGAGCAGAAGCGCAGTGTCGGACGGCGTTATCAAGGTTTGCCATCCCCTCGCTTTGTTCGCTCGGTGTGCTGGCGACCTGCTTTGATCCATTCGTCCACTTCGCTTTGACTGAACCGCCATGCGCGACCGATCTTGTGTCCAGGGAGGCGCCCCTGACGTGCAAGCCTATACAGAGTTGATTTAGGGATCTTGAGATAGTCCTCCAAATCATCTAAATCCAGCCATGCCATAGCATCGCTATCGTAATCACTAAACGACACCAACTGCAAGCAAAATACACATAGACGACACTAATTGCCAAATACCGGCGCCAGGCTTTATGACTTTATACAGATATTGTGTTTGCCAAATATATTTTACTTGACATGTTTATGAAACATGTTCTATAACACTTGTTGTAGGGAGGTCCACCGATGCCAGTAATTGCTGTAAATCTCTCTCAGAAGACCTACTCGGACATCATGACCCTAGTCGCTGCCGGTGCTTATTCCGGACCAGAGCAATTTCTTGAAATTGCGGCATTCAATCAGTTGGCTTTGGAGCGAGGCCTTACACCTGAAGAGTTGCAAAAGACTATTCACAGTCCGGCTTCCGTGGCAGATCAGAGTGAGTCCTTTTCAGCGAGGAGCGGCAAGAGTAAGCGGCAGGACATTCAGAAAATAACTGATCAAAATGTCGCAGCCGAACCCGTTGTACCAGTGAAACGACGCTCGGTTGTTGTTGGAGTGGATGATGGAGAGCTACGAAATGTCCTCTCGCGCTTTTCGCTGCAACAGTGCAAAGAGTTGAAGCTGGAGTTGTCTTCAGCGCCCGCAAATACAAACGTCGAGCGTGTGTGGGGCCAGGTCAATCGGCTGCTCCCGGTGAAAGCAGCCTGCCGCTGGATAGCGGCTGCTGCTTCGAGCACGGGCCGCTGGCCCGAAATGGCATTCGCAATCGAGCGCCTCGCTCCTGACGCTGGCATTCTCGGATCGGCGTTGGAAAAAGCCGATTCACAGAATGCGAGAAAGCGCGAAGAAATGATGGGAACCGGGCTCCCCCGTAAGGGCAACCTTCAATCTAGCGACCGATTTCTGAGCCAGTTTATTGGGAGAATGACGAGAACCGGTCGAACTTATCCCGGAGTCATCAGTCAGTATGGCCTGGCGACGGTTAGCGCCGATTGTCTGCAACTTACCAAATGGGGCTTTGATTTCGCCTGCATTGAAAACCCAATTCTTGACGGGAGTCTTCGAACTGCGACAAGAACACTTTCAGAAGACGAGCGAGCATTTCTTGTTCGCCAAATTTGGGAGAGAGTCCAGACCGAAAAACAAGATTTCATGAGTGTCCTCCGCAAAATTTCCGGGGGTGATGCACGACCCGAGTTACTGATGTCCGGAACGCGTTCAGACTTCCCGCCAAAGTGGACAGACGTTGCACTTCGTACTCACATTTACGGAATTGTTGCAAGGCTAGGGGAACTCGGTCTTGTGACGAAAACCTGGGACGGCCGCTCTGTGGAGTACAAGATCGCCGACTCAGCCCGAAAGTTGTTAGCGGCATGAATTGCTGGAGACTTGAATGATTAAACCGACCGACCTTCAAAGACATGTTGACCCGCAAGTATTCACCAAAGAAATTGCTGGCGCGGTGACCACGAAGAAAGTGGACGCACTTATCGCTCAACTTCCAGTAGTCGCCGAAAACGAGTACATCTTTAATCCCAAAGATCCGTACGCCGGCTGGAAAGAAGGAGGCTTTCATTGGTACCCAGTTGGCGGAGAACGTGGAAACGCCGGGCGAATCAAGCTTGCCGGAAGCCCAATTAACCCGATAGGTGAACGCACGATAAATGGAATGGAAGCTTTGATCGAGATGATGCGGCAACTTGAACTAAAAAACGGTCCTGCCACTCCACCGGCGACACCGCGCGAAGCTGTCAAGCGTTACTTTGAGCTTCCTCCTTTGGAGGCCGTACCAGGATGGCGGCAACCTATCCGCGGCCAAAAACCGAAGGACTATGCTCGCACAATCGCATCGAAGATTCGAATCAAGCTTGTTCACGAAGGCCGCCCAGCTGAATACACCGTAATGATCGAGGACGACGGTATTGGTCAGACACCAGACAAGATGCATTCGACTCTTCTCTCCCTGGGGGAAAGCGACAAGGCCGATAAGCCGTACCTTATCGGCGTGTTCGGGCAAGGCGGGTCTTCAACGTTTGCGGCATCAACTTATTCATGGATTATGACCAGACGCCACCCGGAGCTATTGGGTGGATCGGAAGATGGAATCGGATGGACGATCATCAAGCAGATTTATCCGACCGTCCGGCGCGACCCTTATTTTGCTTACTTGGCGGCACACCCCGACGGGAGAGTACCCATCCTGCCCGCATCCGCAGCCAATCTAGTTGGATTGACGCACGGTACTCGCTTCGTGCACGTAAGCTTTAATTTCGGAAAAACTGAACCTGCACGCCGACTATACCCGGCGCTTAACCACCTCCTCTTCAATCCTGTGCTTCCATACGAACTCTATACCGGCCCTGACCGGCGACCAGACCCAATGTGGGGCAACGGCTATCGCCTGTCCCGCAGGTACGAGGCGGACAAACAACATGTTCTGGATAAAACTTTCGGTCCTCACGTAATTACGAAGGGATGATCGCATGCCAACAAAAGCCATCGAACTTGATAAGACTTGGACAGCAGGCGTTGGACAATCCGATACATACGGCACCATCGTCATCAGAGTCGTTGTTGTCCCGCCAAAAGAGAGCGAGGAGGGAACTCCTGTCATCCAGGACCCCGACGAGCCCTTATCGGAAGGTGGTAGTGGCCCTTTGGATTCCTACCTAGAACGTCCTCGGGGCGAAGGCTACGTAGTTTTCCTGGTTCATGGACAAAGGCATGACAATCTTGATGAGAGTTTCGTTCAGCGCGAACTGGGCTACAAATATCTGCGCACCCGAACAATGATCATCATAGATGTTGACGGCCTCGCTTCGCATGCGATTGCAGAACTCGTCCAGGGGTCGCGTCAGGGAATGTACAGAGGTAAAGTGTACGACGCTATTCTAGACCGCGTAATTGCTGTCCTGAAGAAAGATCCTGATCTGACAAAGCTGGAACTGGACGCGGAACAAAAGATTGCAGAACTGAAGACTGGCGATGAAAGTGTCCGTCGTAAGCTGGACCAGCTAATAGAAGGACACCACGCGGCTGGGCAGCAAGGATTACCCGGCGAGGGAGCCAGTGGAGCGCAAGGTGGAGGGACGGGCGATCTGAAGGGAGAGTTCAAGGCTCAGGATGTCGTTGTCCATGCAACCCCGAATGTGGGTGAAACGGCCTCGGAGCCAGTTTTACTTGCGGAGCCCACTTCTGCCATATTTCGCCTTCACCCAGACGAAGAAAAACTGATTACTCTTCACGCGGCGCCTACGACAGAATGGGCAAGAGTTCAGTCTAAGGAATTGAAATTGAAGTTAGTCCCCGTGATTCCCGAACTTGAAATAACTCTAAATGAGATCAGTAACGGGGCTGAGCTGAAGCTAAAATTCAACGAACCAGACGATTTTCCTTCAGAGGATTACCCTATTAAGACAAGGCTCACCGTTTTCGCAAATTTCGATGGTAGCCCGGAGCCTCGCGTGGTCGAGCGTACCGTAGTTATTGCCCCTAAGCATCCTCGTCCGCCAGTCGTTCCACCAGTCTTGAAGGCGGAACCGACATTTCTAAGAGTCGCATCACGTCAGCCCGTCAATCTGGTACCTGGTGGAGCTTCGACGCACGTTCGACTTAAATGGGATGGCGAAGATCATCTTACGTCTGGCTGGCCTCCTCTTTGGGTCTTGTCAGCACGTTGCTTGTCACTGGAAAGCTTTCCTACGCCGATCTTCTCGAAGCCGCGGAGCGGCAACATAGAACTGCTGCTGGATACGCCCCACGGTCTGTTGACTGGCCAACAGCTTGAGTTCCAAGTCGATGCATCCGGCCCAGGCGGTGTCCGGCTTGTCACAGTTTTTGTGGGCGAGGTGACCGAACCTGCACCTGGACCAGAACCTCGGAAAACGAAGGACGAGGCGCCTTCAGCACCAACACAGCGGCGACGTCCATACGAGCTAAAGATTATTCAAGAGAGTCAATGGGATTCGCCGTGCTGGGATTCTTTGAAATGGACGCAACACGATGCGGGATGCTTCGAGGAAGCTACCGCAAGTAGTCCGTTGACCTTGATAGTCAACGAAGATGCTGCAGTTCTCAAAGAGGCGAGAGCCAAGATGCTTGGACGGCAACTTGACGAAGACACTATCAAGGAGCGCCTGGGTCGCTACACTGCTCACATTTACTTCCACCTGTACAACATGTTCGAGTACGTCCAAACAAAGGACCGCGAAAAAGATGCCGACGATACGGTGCGCGTGCCGAGCCAAGCAGAGTTGCGCGCCGAGATCAATCGCGTTGCTCTGACTCTAGCTGGTCTGATGGACCGGTAGTAGTGGAACTTGGGACTGACTGTTCGTGCCAATCTCAATCGACACATTGCGCTCGGCCTCATTTCGCTCCGGCCTGGCGAAATCTGCAAGCACTCTTACCGAAGCGCGCTCGCTCGGCGTGCCCACTGCTTTTCTGTGCCACAGTCATGACGATGCGAGTATGGTCCGGGGGTTGCTGAATCTGTTCCAGGAAGATGGGTGGCGCACGGAAGGCCGCGCGCGTCAGATGTCCCTCTTTTGACTGCGCGGTGACGACGGGCAGTTCGCCCGTCACGTAGCCTCTTCCGCAATCACACTCATAAAAACGGGGACGGTGCGACAGGCAATCGCGCACCAGAGTCGTTCAGCGTACTAGAAGAGGTCGGGCGCAGCGTTAACGCTCTGGCATTTTTGTCATTCATTGATAGATTTTGAATCCGAGCGAAAGGGTGTTGACCGGCGCGAACGAAGGCGGTTGCTCGCCTCGCTGGAACTTAAACACAATCGCATTTTGCAGACCGAAGAAGTCCGTCCGGAACAACGATCCGGAGTTCAATTCGACGCGCGACTCGAGATAGCCCCGGAACTGTCTTCTGGTTGCTTGTGCGAGGTAATAAGACGTATCGGTGGCGCCCAGGGTGAGAAATCTGGCGAACTCGACGGAGGAATCGAGTTTGACGTAGAAACGGGAAACCGAATCTCCCAACACTGGATCGGGCATCCCACTCCGACGAGTGACTCCGCCCAAATCGTATCCAGTAGAGGGCTGAAACTTGAAGGCCGTTATTTTGGGATCTTTGGGAAAGGTTCCTGGTTTTTCTCCGCTGTGGACGAGCCTATATCGGAAGATTTTGTAGTCCTGCGTTTGCTCGAAGTTCAGGAATTTGGGTGTCAATTCCGTGTGCCAATAAGCTGTGATGACTTTGAAGTCTCGGTCGGCATCGAAGCGAAGCCCATTGGTGAAGACGAATTCTTGCAGAAAAACCGGTGGACTTGTCTGGGTGGAATTGGGGCCGATCACGTCGCCAGCAAGATTACCAAGGCTGCTTTTGGAGACCCTCCCAAGATCGAAATCGAGACCAAATGTCATGCGGTTCAGGGATTTCGACGACTTCATGGGCAGAGTGTCGACATCCGACTCCAAGATCGGGCGCAGCGCTGCCCAAACGGGCCGCTGGTCGGCATTCACATTCCAGCTGAGCAGAGAAATCAAGGGCTTCCAGTGCAAAGCGAATACGCCGGTATTTTTTCTGGTCTTGGCTCCAGTCGAGGCGACGTTAACGATCGAGCTCAAGGTGGATTCAAAATAAAAGACAGAAGTCGCTCGCTCCACCTTGGCGGGCGAGAACGTTACTCCCACTGCTGCGGTTACTAAGTCATCCGTGGGAGTCTTACGAAGGCGAGAAGCAAGGTCGGCGGGCATCTCTTTCAATGGGAATTGCACTTCCACTTTGTAGGGTTTTGTTCTAAGTGGAAACGTGCCGCTGCTTCTGAGCGAGAAAGTACCGAACGTCGAACCAAACGCGTTTGCGGACTTGAATTCAGAGAGCGTAGATGCTTGCGTTTGCTGATCTGCGACGTAGTCGTCAGGTGAGAATTTGTAGTTCAATCGAACGTGTGCCGGTGCGGCACGGAAGGTGTCAAAGAGCTTCCGCGCATCTTCGGTTGGCGTGTCGTTCTCGAGCTTAACGACGATTTTCGACCGATCACGGAACGGATATTTGTCGTCTTGGAGGAGCAATTGAATTTCGAGCGGGGGGACCTGCTGGTTCTTAACGGACACATGGGTCGTGAACTCGCTCGCTTCACCAGCCCCGCGAATCAAAATTGTATATTTCCTTTCCTTTTGCTGGTCGAGAAGCGAGATGGGCTGCCCAGAAAAGTCGGTAAAGTCAGAAAGCAAAAGAACGAAGTTGGGCGGCGGGGGCATCGTGGAGCGCGCCTTGATTTGGATTAATCGTCCGGTTTCGTCCTCGTAATAGATGAGAGTTTTTTGCGGGTCGAAGCTCTGTGGACCCGTGCCGATGGTAACGACATGTTTTGCCGTGTCTTCGTGCAAGGGCTCTAAGAAAGAGACTCGAACGGTAGAAGTCGCGGCTTCGAATGTTGCTCCCACAATCGGACCGTCCGCACGGATAACGCCGGGGAAAAGCAGAAGGAGAAAGCTGAGTAGGAGTGCTGTTCTCATTTTGATTTCTCACGAATCAAATGGGATATGGTCCCCAACACGGAGTTCTTGGTGTCTGCAAGGACCAAACGCCTCTCTCCCACTGGGCAATCGTGGTGGTGGGCGGCGCCAACACGGGAGGTGCGGCCATCATGGAATCGAAGGGGGCAAAGACGTGGCCAGCGTTGGTCAGCTGCACGAGTCTTAATTGTTGTCCTGGGTCCCACGAGGGTGAAAGCTGTTGCATCGTCGTTGTCGACGTGAGGCGCTCGAGCGCGACACCGGACCAAACTGCAATCGCCATCCAGACTCTCGGCCGAAAGAAGCGCTCGATCCAGTCACCGCACGAAGTCGGTGGTTCAGCGGCCGGCGCCCCGGCGGCAGTCGCGTCGGCCGGGGCAGTTGCGAGAGATGCCAGGGCACCGCTGGTCAGGTTAGAGACAGCCGGTGCGAGCGTCGCGTGTTGTGGAAAGTAGAATTCGCGATGCGGCTTGATCATCTCAGCCCATTCCTTGCTGATGGGAGGCTTACTCCTTCGCGTTGTGGGTTTTGCCTTGGACATGGGTCGCTCCTTAGGAATGTAGAGATGCGGATAGAATTCCCCAGAGTGAAGAAAGATTTGTCGCCGATTGCGAGGCTGACGATCCGCTTTGTCGGAGGATGATCGGTGACTTATCACAGAAAGTCAAGTCAATATTACGGTGATAACCCCGGCTATAATAACGCCTGGCGCGCGGAGGAAATTGCAGAAATCGCGTTGGTTCAGAGCTGGGCAGCGCTGGCGGACCGGATGCGAAGGCCGCATCAGCGTGCTGAAGCGACGCCACGGATTGAATCGCTGTCGATATCGAGGGTTCAAAGGCATGCAGCGCTGGGTTGGCCTTGGCGTGATCGCCGACAACATCATCCAGATCGGTCGTTGCTTGGCATTGCAACGGGCTTGAGATCCCAACTGCCGCGACTCGGGACGTAAACGGGTCGAGCGGCAGAAACCACCCATGCAAGCAGAATCAGACGGCCTCAACAAACGAATAGCTAATTTAGAATGAGCTATTTTGCGACGGAAAGTAGCTAGCGAGAATCGCGAAGGCGTACTTCACAAATTCTTTGCACTTCAGGTATTCCTTCCTGCTTCGCGATAACTTGCGCGGCGTGCATCCCGGATTGAAGCGCCGCTTCCATGTAGCCGAAAAAGGCCATACACGTATGCTCGCCAGCCCAGACCAGTCTTTCCTTGGGTCTGTACAAGCGCTTGGCGGCGGTCGTAACCTGGCCGAGGGTTGGACAACTGTATCCCGTCATGGTCCACTGCTCTGCGCTCCAGTTCACGGGAGTGGTCTTTCCCACTTCATCGCTGAAGCCCTTGTAGAGCCTCTCAAGTCCTGCCCGAAAATACTTTTCGGGATCTGGAGAATTCCGTGCAGTGTCGGCAGCTGGTCCGCCGGCAAATACCGTGAGCTCAGGATTGCCGCGGAACTCGTCCCCGTTGTCTGTGCCTTCCCAGACCATGCCGAATTGATCGTCTGTGCCGTTTGGAGAGAGACTGTCGCGCATCCAAAATCGCTTGTTCGTTTCGGCGAGGAACTTAAACGCGGGACCGGTAGAGATGCTGTAAGGGGAAGTGTCGAAAGGGAATTCTATAAGGTTCCAGCACGAGGGCGGGACCGCAACTACGACCCATTTGCCTGGATAGTCTTTCTCCCCGGCGCGCACACATATATCACTCGCATTGATGATTATCTTTGACGCGGGCGTCGACACCAGTACGCGGCCGCCGCACTCTTCGATCTCTCTTTGTAGGGAATCCGCCAACTGATCATTGCCTCCAGCACAGCGATAAACTTCCGTTTCCGTCCAAAACTCAGAGGGTTCCTGCCTCCGAGGATCCGATAGATCTGTCAGACTGCCTCCGCGAACGGCCGCCAGAAGTCCTAGAAGGCTTTGCTGTTCGACAGGAATTGTCTGATCGCATGCGAGCTGAAAACGCAGAGCCGCCTTGGTCCGGTCGCTGATTCGCCTGAGAGTCTTGATCCAATCCGCCACTCGTTCCTCATCTTTTTCCGTGAGCTTCGATTCCCACGGTGTCAGCGCCTCGACTTTCGCGGCGAGAGGATCTAATGTTTTCAGTGCTCGCCTCATTTCGTCGTATAAGGTTTCTTGATCGCCGACGCTGATCAGTTCCCCATCGAGCAGCATGGGACTCTTCAGGCTTGCGGCGGAATAGTCCTCTTCGGTCGTGATCGGGCTCAAGCCCAAACCAAAATAACTTGCAAGCCGAAGCCAATTGGCGTGATTTCGCCCAATGAGCTCTCCCCCGCATTCCAAAATTCGTTGATTTTCTCTTCTGGTATGCACACGTCCGCCGATACGGTTTCTGGCTTCGAGGACGGTCACATCAAATCCGTGCGTCGCAAGCCACCAGCCGGCTGTAAGGCCGGCGAAACCGGCGCCTACGACAATTACAGTTTTGTCAGACATCTTCGGCGCGACTTCGGCGACGGATTCAAGCTGAAGAGGATAATGTTTGGTTGCGGTCTCTATTTTTTGGAGAGCCCCGGTTCGTCGCTCAGGAATGGACGGCGGCGGTCCGAACGAGCGATTCAGCCGCGAGAAGAGAGCACCTGGCATGGGATCTCCTAAGTCGGGACTAAGTGAAATGTAAAGATACCAGAAGGATTAAATTGTTGATGCTCGGACGACCATACAGAGCGGATCACAAACATAATAGGACGTGACTATAGGGCGCGCCGACCAAAGTATTAGACTCCCTAGCGCCTCCAATCTACAGTCAAGCTTGCATCGTTGGGCGAATTGAGTTTCTGAGCGCCAGGAGTCGTCCCATGGGCATGCATGCGCCACAGGTGTCTCCCTCACCTCCGTTCGATTTGAGGACCGGCAAAAGCCGTTCGGCGTCGAACGTCCTCTAACTTGTGATGAAGCCGGTGAGCTCCTGAGAGTACATCCGCGAACCATTAAACGCATGGCCGCACGTGGAGAAGTTCCGGAACACTTTCGTTTTGGGCGATGGTTCTTTTATCCCTCCGAACTAGACCCATGCATGCGGATGGAATTAAACTCTGAGCGCCACCCTTGAGCCTCAAACATAAAGGAGGAATTCCGGTGTTTGAGCGCAAGCGGTACCAGTTCGGATATGTGCGCCAGAAACCTCGTAAGACTGGCCCGCATGTCTGGGTCTGGCCAACCAGACATTCGATTCCCAGTTCTTCCATGAGGTTTACAAACCACTGCATGGATCTCGTGGCTTCGATTCCCACACGTACCGGGCGTCGAAGGTTGGAGGTTGGAATAAAACTCGCGCACGTTGTTGCCTTCGTGCTTCAGAGTCGTCTTCACTACTTCTCCCGTTACGGTGTCCAGCATCGCCAAGGTCTGCTGGCGTGCATGTAAATCACAACCTATAATTCGCATCTCGGCCTCCTTCGGTCCGAGCTCTGTAGGGTGAACACCGCACAGTTTACTCGGGCCGTTGTGAGGCCGGCGTCGTTAGGACATCAACCAAGCACTGCATCGTGGGCCGTCATCCAATCCGCCAAGTCTGCTCGGTCGAAGGAGCCAGCGCCGTCATCCAATCAGCCTATGGGTAAGGCAGGTATCTCCACAAGTCACTGAGTAAGCCGTTGCCGTTCGTCCCAGCAGAGTCAAAGCCTTCTCCGCCAAAGACCCAGAATTCAACCGAGTTGTCAGTCGGATTGAGCACGTACCAGTAGCCAGGGGCAAAGCGCGAACCTGGGCCGTTGCCCACATAGGGGTAGATGATGGGGCCGGGTGCGAGGCCATAAACGCCTCCTTGGCTGACGGAAGCCGGACCCTTTACCCAGATCCATTGGCCGCCCTTATATTCCCAGACGTCGCTGAGGGAACCATTGCCGACGGAATCATAGCCTTCTCCGCCGAAGATCCAGAGATTTCCGCTGGCGTCGCTCCAAGCGCCGGAACTCCAGCGGGCACCCGGGACATTGGTGCTAGCAGCCACACCTTGGGTTCCATAAACTCCGGTTTGATTGACGACGTTCGAGCCGCTCATCCAGGTCCATGTGCCCGCCTTGAATTGCCACAGGTCGTTCAGCGCGTCGGGATTACCTTTGGAATCAAGATCAAATCCACCGAATAACCAGAAATTTCCCGAGGCATCAATAAAGGACATGGAAGCCTGGCGTGCACCGGGAACGTTGAGGGCCGCAGGGGTGCCCAGAATGCCGTAGTTGCCAGTCTGGTTGACGGTATTAGAGCCGCTGATCCAAGTCCACTGGCCTGTTGCGATGTCGTAATTCCAGAGGTCGTTGAGCAGGCCAAGAGTGCCCGCCGAATCCTTACCAAAGCCTCCGAAGAGCCAAACCTTGCCTGAAGCATCAAGTCTGGAGGTAGAACCCCAGCGCGAGCCGGGGGCGTTGCCAGCAGCGGCCATGCCTAGAGCGCCATAGACGCCATTCTGATTGGCGGCTCCGCTCACTAGAGTCCAAGTGTTCCCAGCGACGTTGTATCTCCAGATGTCATTGTAGAAGTTGAGGGCTAGGTCCTGACCTCCGAATAAGAAGAGATCACCACCGGGGCCAGGTTGGGTCCAAGTCACGGCGCCATCGCGAGGCGCGGGCCCGCCGGCAAGGGCGGGTTTCAGGTTATTCCAGTAGTTGCCGAAACCGCCGAAGTAGTTTTGCGTGTTGACGTATTCCCACATGTCGTTGAGCTGTGTGGCCGGGGGTGTAAGGCCCGCGGTGAAGGTCAAGCCGTCACCACCAAATAGCCAGAGGTTACCGTTGAAATCGGTCCAAGTCGCGGGATTTTTGCGTCCGCCGGGGGAGCTGGTATCAAGAGCAGCCGGGGGAGGAGGCGGAGTGGACGTACCCTTTTGATCAGCTAAATTTGAACCGTCGAACCATGACCAGTCATTGTGGCCGCAATCGACAATGACGCTGGTGACCGCTGAAGTAGCAGTGCCCTGGAAAAACCATGTGACGATACCCACTCCCGGTTGAGTGCTTGGTCCGACCAAGACACTGACGTCGTACGTGCTGCCATCAGCGATGGGAGTGTTGAAGGTGAAGGTGCCATTGCTAGAGACAGCCAGGTTGTCGCCGAGATTGTTCTGAAGCACCATGCCGCTGTTGGTGCCCACCAGACCCACAACCGTTCCGCCAATAGTGTGGAAGATAGCCGGGCAGATGACTTGAACGTTGACGACGTTGTTATTCGCTGTGCCCGTGCCGCTGGATACCGTGCAGGCCTGGTTGGGACCAGTTGGCTGAGTGAGGATGGTAACCTTATATGTGCCTCCGGCGGGAACCAGGGTGGGGAAGGTGAAGGTGCCGTTAGCTTTAACGGTGAGGTTATCGCCGCCATTGTCCTGCAGGACAAGGCCGCTGCCCGCTTTGGCGAGCCCAGTAACCGTGCCGCCGATGGAGAGGGTGCCGGTGGAGCATGTAATTTGAATGTTGCCGACGTTGGCATTGGCGGTGCCGCTGCCATTCGTTACCGTACAGGTCTGCGCGGGGCTGGTGGGCTGGACGCTAACTTTAATGAGATACGCGCTGCCTATGGTGAGGGCGGTTTTGAATGTGAAAGGACCGGCGACGGGAACGGTGAGGTTATCGCCTCCGTTGTTCTGCAAAGTAAGTCCCGTGCCAAGCAAGCCGACGACTTGACCGCCGATGGAAACGGTTCCCGTGGAACAGGTGATTACGACCGTGGTGACATTGGCTATGGCTGTGCCTTGGCCATTAGCGACCGTGCAGGTTTGCACTGGACCGGTTGGCGAGGCAGAGACCGAAACGTTATAAGCCAGGTTCTTGGCAATGGCGGTTTTAAACGTGAATGTCGCGTTCCCACTGATGGCCAGGCTATCTCCACCATTGTCCTGCAGGATCAAGCCCGTGCCAGTCAAACCGGTAACCGTTCCGCCGATGGTGAAGGATCCCGCACCGCCGGGACCTGAACCGGAACTCGCCGGCAGGCCGCTACAGGCGGAAAAACCAAAAGATGCCAGGAATAGAGACACGGAGAGAGTAAATTTGGAATGCTGGTTCATAACAGTTAATTACTCCTTTAGTAATCTACGCTGCATGACCGAGGTTCATTGCCATCTATTCGGGCATTCCCCTGGTTGGGCCAAGTTTGCGTCAGGGATGGAGTTGAAAGCGGAACTGTGTGGGAAGGGCACTCAGTCGCGAAATCATCCGTGGTGCATTCGTAGAGTACGGCAGGCTTTTATATTGAGGCAACTTATAATACGTTAATGTTTCTACGTGGGCATGAGTCCAAAATAGAACGAAAGTAGACTCCGGGGATGGTTAGCCGGCGTGGAGGGAGAACTGAAGGATTTCTTGTGTTCAGGGATAGCTCACGTGGACTGGCTGGCGCGGATACTGTTGCCAGCGAAGTATTGCCTACACTTGCAAGCAAGTCGATTTTGCCCGGTTTCACTTTGCCCAAATCACCATCACCTCGGGCTAACCAGGGCGAACTTCCAAGAACCATCGCTCTGTCTTTTCAACACTCGCAAGAGCTTTTGTTGAACAGTGACGGGTTCATCCTTTGCAAACATCCTGAAGGTACCGTTCGCATCCACCGACTCGATGGCCCATCCGTCGACGATTTGAAGTTCCTTGAATTCCGGCGAATACTTCAAAACCTTGAATTCCGGATGATCGACTCGGAATTTTACATAAAGGTCGTCGAGGGCTTTTACCCCCACCACCGGCCCGGCGGGACTCTGCAGATTTACACCATCGTCCGACCACAGTGTAGTCAGAGCGCCGGGCTCTTGCGTAAGCGTGGCGTCGATATCTGCCTTCCGAAGCTTCTCGATACCTGCCCGGGCCGCCGCAGGTGTGTCGCTGGTTTTAGACACGATGTTACGACTCCCGCGGGCGACCAAGCCCATAGTCAGAAGTGCGAGAAACGCAATAGCCATGTACACAGCCAGAGTTGTTCTCATAAAGTCTCCTCTGGGGATCGTACTTTGCACGGCTATAGGCGTTTGTCAACGCGTCGATAACTCTTCGTCACCCAGAAATCGCTTCTGCGGCGGGCCAACGCCTGGTAGGTTACCGGACATCGCTTTGGCGGGGATTGCACTTCTGCGGCAACCACGTTAACAGTCCAAGTGGAAGTCGATCCGCCCAACCTTCCCATAAACCCCGTCCGTGGACCGCGAGGGCGCAAGGTCAATTCTTTGACACTTTGAAATGTGGTGTCAGTGAATCCCGAATTGCGAAAGTTGCGAGTCTGGGACGACAGGCGCCTGCATAGTTTAGAGCTTGATCAACGACCGCAGAGATTTTGCGAGTTTGCCAGATTCAGGCCTAAGTTTGTTCCCCAGCATTGTTTCTATGGTAGCGAACATCTCACTCGTTCGGATGGGTTTCGAGACATAACCATCCATCCCCGAGGCAATGCACCTTTCTTGGTCGCCAATCAGGGCATGAGCAGTCATCGCCACGATCGGTATGTGTCCTCCAGTCACCTTCTCTCTTTCGCGGATGGCGGCGGTCGCTTCAAATCCGTCCATCCGGGGCATCTGAATGTCCATCAGCACGAGTTCGAACCCTCCCGTTTGAAATGCTTCGACCGCAGCTTGGCCGTCGGGAACCACGGTCACGGAATAGCCGCGCTTCTCGAGGAGGCGCACCGCAAGAGTCTGGTTTATCACATTGTCTTCGGCCAGTAATATACGAATGCGATTTTTCTCCTCTCGTAGCGTATGACGGGTTACTAGAGACTCGGGTTGTTTCTGTGCTGTCCCGTCAAGCACCTGACAAATAGCATCGAGCAGCTCACCTTGACGTATGGGCTTCACCAAGTAGGCGGAGATGCCCAGCTCACGGCAGCGCGCGGCATCGCCTAAATGGCCAGCCGAGGTCAGCATCATAATAGTGGCATTCACCAATTCGGGATCCTTGTGAATGTGCTCGGCAAGCGTGAAACCATCCATCTCGGGCATTTGGCCATCCAGGAGGATCAGCGGAAACGGGTATCCGGCATTTTTTGCCACCTCAATTGCCTGCAGCGCGGCCGGCCCTCCATCAACCGCAGTTGGCTTCATACCCCAACGGCTCAGAATTCCATGCAGCACCCGCCGATTCGTGAAGTTGTCGTCAACGATCAAGGCGTGTAGATTTCTCAGC
>Ga0210407_10001552_pt1 | contig 21257 bp, 15 predicted proteins | sample IncBWC27MmetaG_FD_150860 | JGI IMG/M metagenome (GOLD analysis project Ga0210407, IMG submission 150860) | Forest soil microbial communities from Barre Woods Harvard Forest LTER site, Petersham, Massachusetts, United States - Inc-BW-C-27-M | ecosystem: Environmental > Terrestrial > Soil >... | reverse complement strand
ATTAGTGCGACGTGCCCAAGCAAGTGAAAGTCCAGGTTTGAAAGCCACGTCCCCGGTTTGGAGTTCAAATGAGAGTGTTGGTCGTCGAGGACGAGAAACGGCTAGCTCAGAATGTTGCCGATGGTCTGCGACAGGGCGCCGGCTATGCCGTGGATGTGGCGGAGGATGGCGAGGTGGGCCTCTTTATGGCGGAGAGCAATGAGTATGACCTCGTGGTTCTCGACCTGATGTTGCCCAGGCTGGCAGGCCCCGTTCTCCTCGAGCGCTACCGCAAATCGGGACACGAAACTCCGGTGTTGATCCTGACCGCGCGAGACGACAAACCATCAATCATCAACCTGCTCAATGGCGGAGCCGACGACTATCTCTCCAAACCTTTCGATTTAGGAGAGCTGTTGGCACGATCCAAAGCACTGGTCCGGCGCGGGAAGGGCAAGCCACAGCCAGTGCTCATTGTCGGGGATCTCGAAATCAATTGGGCTGACCGTACTGTCAAGAGAGCGGGGAAACGCGTGGACCTGGCGCCGATGGAATATCGCGTGCTCGAGTACTTGGCCAGCCGCTCGCGGGCCGTTGTCTCTAAGACTGAACTTCTGGAGCACCTCTACGACTACAACTGGGAGAAGTTCGGCAACGTAATTGAAGTCTATATTTCAGGATTACGCAAGAAGATCGATTCCAATTCCCGAACAAAACTCATTCATACGCTGCGCGGGCACGGATACGCGCTGCGTGTCGAAGCGACCGCGGGGCTCGATCGATGAACGGCTCGCTCCGGAAACAGATCATCGTCGCCGTCCTGGTCTCCCAGTTACTCCTGGCAATCGGGCTGACGCTGGCCATTGTGCTCTACAGCCGCGCCCAGCTCCTGTCGGCATTCAACATCATGTTGGAGGGCCGGGTTGATACGGTGTTGGCTGTAGTTCATGACGCCGAGGATGCGCGAAAAACGCTTATCGTCGACCCGCAACGCCTCAATAGTCCGGCCGGTGACCTCGTAGAGGTGTGGGACGAAAACGGCAGTCTGATTTGGCGGTCCCCGAATTGGAGCGGAGCTCCGGCTGCCGTGATGGCGGGCAACGCTTCCACCTTTGAACTGGACCGAGAGCACGGTCCATATCGCGGAGTGGTTGTACGCAAAGCCACCGTCTTCGATGAAGAAGACGACCCCGCGAATCCGCTGAGGAAGGTCACCATCGTTTACGCTGCATCGACTCGAGAACTTGACCGGCACATCCTCAAGATTGGAATTTTTGCAACCGGCGCGAGTTCGCTCCTCTTGTGTCTCGCGGGATTTTTTGCCTCCTACGGTGTATCCAAAGGGCTGTCCCCGATGCAGGAATTAGCGAAGGCGGCGGCGGGCGTTTCCATCCGGAATTGGAGTTTCAGTCCGCCACAGGAGGCGCGGACGAAGCGGGAACTAGCCCCGCTCGTGAGCGCGTTGGAAGCAACCATTGCCACCTTGCAGCGGGCGTTCGACCGCGAGCGCGAATCTACGGCAGATGCCGCCCATGAGCTTAAAACCGCGGTGGCGATTCTGAAATCGTCATTACAACTTCTGAGCTATCAGCCGAGGTCCATCGATGACTACCAGAAGGGTTTGGACCACGCCCTCGAGGATTGCGATCGTTTGGAAGCACTCGTTTGCGGCACACTAAGCCTGGCTCGCGCGCAGCAATGGGCCGAGGAAGGAAAGGCTGACGATATTCAGAGCGTCGATTTGGTGAACAGTTGCGAGCAGTCCGTTGCGAATCTGCGTGCCTTGGCAGAGTCGCGGAGTGTGGAACTACGGTGCCTGGCGAATTATGACAATGAATGTCTCGTCAGAGCCAGTTCTGCGGATCTGAAAACGGTGTGGGTAAACTTATTACAGAACGCTATCCAGCACAGTCCGCCCGGCTCAACCGTCTCTCTGCGAGTGTCCGCTTCCGATCCGGATAACGCGTTGATCGCGGTTGAGGACACGGGCACAGGAATACCCGCGGAACACTTGCCTCATGTCTTCGAGCGTTTCCGCCGTGGCGACCCCTCGCGTTCCCGCGCTACCGGCGGTTTCGGGCTTGGACTATCGATCTGCAGAGCGATCGTCGAGGCTTACGACGGGCATATCGAGATCGAGAGTACAGATGGCGCAGGTACACGTGTCCTTGTTTCTCTCCCCATACTGACCAAGGTCTCTTCACTCGGAATGGCGCTGCCTAAAGCTAGAATATTCCCAGCGTGACACTGACGGGACGATCGAAGCGCGATATTGCGCTATGCGGCCCGGGTTGTACGCTGCGGTAGCGAGCTGCACGTCTTCCACTCCTTTGCCCGCTGCCCCGCCCGCGCCCTCAGAGGCGGGCAAACTCCAAAACGTACCCTCTTTGAGTGAAGTCCACTCACTCCGCAAGTTCCTGGCGGGCGAAGAGTTTCCTGCGAGAGGGTTTGATACATGTCGCCATCTCCTAATCGCCGTTTTTATCCCAGCACAATCTCAATTTGACGCGTGCTAATAGGCCGGCTGGATCTTATCCAGGCGGCTGGATCTTATCCAGGCCAAAGCGTGTTGGATGGGCATTCGGGTGGGTCAGGTACCACCAGGTCCGGGAGAAGTGCGGACACGAGTGCGGTTTCAGAACGAGTGGCGGAGAAGGTGGTTGCGCGAAATCGAAGGTGTCGAGCATATCGTTGGCTTTTTGGTCCCGTTCAGTCAGAGGCGCCAGATAAAAACGCTTCTCGACAAACGAGAGGAATGACGAAAACTCGTACTGGGTGTGGCTGACCAATCCCTTGCGGACATATGGAGAAATAATCAACAAGGGAATGCGTGGTCCCAACCCGAATCTATCGACCGGCGGTGGGGAGACATGGTCATAGAAACCTCCGAAATCATCCCAGGTTATGAATACTGCGGTTGACGCCCAGTCTGGACCCTCCATCACTGCATTCAGTTGTTCGACGCTCCAGTTCTCTCCCTCGCAGGTGCTGTACGGTGGGTGCTCACTGTTCTCCCCAGTCACCAGCCAGCTCACCGCCGGCAACCGGCCGTTGCGAGCATCCTCGACAAACTGTGCATCTGGAACTACCTTGCTGGTCCACAGCGGACTGTTGCGAATATGTTTAATGGCGTCGAGGGCTGACCATATATAACCAAACTGGCCACGCACGGGAGCGTAATACTTCCAGCTGATGTGCGCTGCTTCGAGCCGATCGGCCAGCGTCGGGAGGTCGAAACAGGGCGGTTCTTTGGAAATCTCTCCCTTGGAGTCCATTACGTCCGCTAACTCGTCCGGGTCTGAGTCGCAACCCCATATCTCCCCCTTTGGTCGCGGGTTGCTGATCACTCCTCCCGACTGGGCGGCCACCGTGTAGAGATGATTGGGGAAACTGGGCCCCCGCAGCGAAGAAAACATGTGATCGGCAAGGACAAAATTGCGCGCATAGGCGAAGTAGTTCGGGATGTCGGACTCCCGCATCTGGGTGTAGGAGAGCAGAGCACCGTCCACGTTCCCGTTCACCACCAGGTCGAAGCCGTCCATCTTGCTTCCGTCGATCGCCTTGATCGCATCCTCCCAACTATGACCAATGTCAAATGGCATTTGATCCGGAGTGCGGGTGAGCGGTACTACGTCGCCCTTGGATGTCCTCCCCGTCATGGCTCCGTCGGCGCCGGGAAAAGTGCCGAAATAGGTGTCGAAGGAACGATTCTCCTTGATGATGAAGACAATATGCTCAATCTTCGCCAGCCCCTCGGCATTCGAAGCGGCGGCTCTTTGCTCGGTCCTCGCCTCGCTCCTTGGTGGCCGGCTGCAAGCGGTCGTGGACAACAAGGCGATTGAGGCAACCATCACTGCCGCGAACATTGCAAGCGCTGCTCGCGTCGGGAGGTAGACGTTAATTGGGAGGTAAACGTTGATTGGTACAAATCCGGAACACCAAAACCACGACAGCTTTCGCATGGTTCACTCCGCGCTGCGCGAAGGATCACAGCGCTCAGCGCGCTGGATGCAACATCGCGATGGTCGGCCCCGTCAGACGAGGATCACGTGAGAGGTGAGAGAAGGCTCGCCGCAGACGAGCCCGCCGTTTGGTTAGGCAAGTAGGGAAACTGGCGGTGCGCGGCCCAGAGAAACAGTCGCGCCAGCTGTTCGAGTTAGTACTGGATCGGCGATTACGATAAACCCGCAAGTCCGATGGCACGGCAGGCCTGGGAGGGCGGAGTTCAGTTCCGCAGGGGGAGTGTTTGAACCTCCCGCAGCGAAGGAACGGTCGACCGCTCGATTGAGCGTCCGCTTGCCAGGACTGGATTCCTCGAACACCTGGCGCATTGCATTCAAATCATCGGTTGCCGAGATGATGGGAAAAAGCAGAAACAGCAAGCAGGAAAGCGCCACGACAGACTGTGGCGACCTGAAGCGAGACTGTCGTAGCCAGAAGCAAAAGGCTAGCGGGACCAGCAGCAGCCAGCACAGATTGAGCAGCAGTTCCAATATCTATTCCCTGATAAAGAAAAAGACTAGGTGAGCTAACCTTAAGCCGGGATTAAGGTATTGAATTATCTCTATTCCCGGTTCCCCACCCGACTCAGAAAATATCCTGCCAAGTTAGGTCTACCTTGACCTGGCCAGCGTTATTCCTGACGTCACACTGGGGTACGGCGAGACTGGCGTCTGTGGCCTAGTCTGGGCCGCAGCGTGGCGATGTCGGGCTGTTCGGGTTCGGTGCTTCGGCCCATCTGGCAATCGCGGTCTTGCGCTCCTGGAATTGCGAGGTGTATGTCTCCACCCGAGGAGCGACTCATCGCGAGTTAGCGGCTTCTCTTGGGGCCACTTGGGTGGGAAGCGAGACTGACAAACCGCCCGCGGAGCTCGACTGCGCAGTAACTTTCGCTCCCAGTGGCGACGTCGTAATCGCAGCCCTGGCCAGCTTGAGGAAGGGAGGAGCGGTCGCCATCAACGCAATTCACCTGGACCGAATTCCCCAGTTTGACTATGATCGCCTGCTCTGGGGTGAACGCCAACTTCGGAGTGTCGCGAACATGACTCGTGCTGACGCGCGAGATTTCCTCCAGGTGGCGCGAGAGATCGGTCTAAAGCCGAAAGTAACTGCATTCCCACTTGACCAGATCAACGAAGCTTTGATTGCAGTAAAAGAGGATTCCATCGACGGAGCTGCCGCCATAGTCATGTAAGAAGAGTTAGAAGCTCAGCTTCATCCCAGGATTGTTGAAAAACTCACGCTTCGTATCAGGGCATCGCTTCAGCGATGCCGTAAGCTCTACGAAATCTGAAGCCCCTTAAGGGGCGGGACATCGAAAGCTCGGCAAACTCTAGCCGCTCGCCTCCACAAGCTTCAAAAAAAAGCAGTGGGACGCACAGTTTGCGCGTCTCACTGCTGGGAAGAGTGTTGCTATGCTGCCTTGCTACGCTGGGAAAGAATCCAGCGCAGTGTCACCGCCCATGTCTGCCGCCACCACCCGACGAAGATCCACCGCCGTGCGACGACCCGCCACCACCGTGCGGGGATCCGCCGCTCGGCGCCGAATGGCCACCGCCACCGCCGCCATAGCTCGGAGCCGAACGGCCGCCGCCGTAACTCGGACCACCGCCGTAACTCGGGGCCGGGCGTCCGCCGCCACCGCTGTAGCCGCCGCGATTGCCCCCGTACGGGCTGCCGCCACTATAGCCACCTCCGCCGTAAGAGCGCGGAGTAACAATGGGCTGCCTCATGTTGAGTGGCGGACGAGAAGATCCACTGTATCCCTGACCCTGTGAATTGTAGCCGCGATTCCCTGAACTATAGCCACGGCTTTCTGGAGCCGGGCCGCGTGAGTACCCATACGGGCCGCGGTCTCCGGAGCGATCGATCGGGCGACTCATCGATGGGCGATCCATCGACGGGCGATCCATCGGGCGGCCCATGGATTGGGATGGGCGTCCGGCAGGCTGACTTGGCCTGATCGACTCGGGCCTCGTTACCTCTGGCCTCATCGGCTCACGGGTCGTTGGAGACGATGGGCGCGGGGGCATAGGCGAAAATCTTTGCCAGCCGCCACCGTTGCCATTGCCATTGTTGCGAGCGGGCGCCGAGCCACCTGAGTTGTAGGGTCTGGGCGCGAATCCACCATTCGAATAGCCTCGCGTTTCCGGACGTGAGACAGAATTGTTCTGCGGATCTATGCGGCGCACTCCAGCAATTCTGCTCTGTCCCGACTGACCGAAGCCGTTGCTGGGCCGCCCAACAGCCGAGCGCGACGCCGTGTTGCCTCGTGTAGAGAAGAAGTGCTGATTCTGCGACACGTTCCTGGTCGTTGAGGGAGCAGCCGGGCGTCCGCTCGCCGAGAAGCTCTCGCGGCTCGGATTCATAGGCAATCTGCCGGTCGAGAAATGCGCATTCTGAAACGCCGCGTGACTCATCGGCTGAGGACGCATGTGGCCTGTGCCGAACTCTCTGCCCGAGACAGTAGTCCCGCCGCGGAAATGCTCGTTATGCAGCGCCAGGCTCACATTCGAAAATCGCGTGCCGCCGTGCAGCGGAGCGAAACCGCCGCGGTTGTATACATTGATATTGGTTTCGCCGAAACGCCCGCCATACCGCCCGTACCACGGATGGAAACGGTCGCACGGTCCCAGAGGCAGCCAGCCGACCGAGCCCCACCCATAACCGAAGCCGAATCCGAAACCGCTGCCATATCCAAAGAACGAAACATAAGCCGGAGCCCAGATCGGGCGATAAAACGGCTCCGCGTAAATCGGACCAGGCCACCACGCCCACGCTCCGTCGTACATCATCCAGCGACCGTAGTGATACGGCGCCCAACCCCACGGATCGTACGAAACCCAGGTCCATCCCCAATTAGGCTCATCCACCCAGCGCCCGTCGCGATACGGAGCCCAGTCATCCGCCACGTCTGGACGCCACACTTGACCGTAATCAGGTACGTCCGTCCAAGTGCCATGATTGTCCAGATCTTCAGCTCCCACGTAATAGTCATTAGTGTGTCGCCGAGATGCCGCATTGCGAATTACGTTGTCGCGATCGGTGTTCCACTGATCCCAGTCATCCCGCGCAGGCGCTTCGGCGATCTTGTATTGCGCCTGATCGCCAACGCCCTGTACGGTAATGAACTGGCCCTCGCCCACACGCGTCCCGCCTTGCGTAGTAGTAATTTCTACTTCGCCTTTGCGGACCAGCACTTCAGTGTGATCGTCAGCAGTAACCAGAATTCGAAAACTCGATTCCCGGCGATTGGTGCGAATGGCAACGTTGGGCGTATCGATTTCCGCGTCCGCATCGCTGTTCTTCAGGACGGTATAGTTCGCCATCCCGCTTCCAAGTTGAATCTGAATTTGTGAGCGAGTGAGCGTACTGATATTGGCTTGCGTATGCTCAGAGAGGCGGAGCATGTTGGCATAGTCGAGTTGAAGTTCTGTGCGCGCTTTGTCTCCGGTAGAAACGCGATCCCCCGCGACGACAGGAGCATTAAGCGCTGCCGCGGACCAGTCGCCAGTATTGCCGCGTTGCGTAGAGACATCGCCATGAATCAAACTGACGCGAGCCACGCCGGAGTTGGTATCAGTCGGAGCGCTGGAACTCTGGACTGCGCCCTGATCGTTATAGCCCGGTTGCGCCGAACCCTGATTCGTCGGGCCTTGATCCATTGAGCCTTGGTCGTTCGAACCCTGATCCATCGAACCCTGGTCAATCGCATCCTGGTCCATGGAGCCCTGGTCGTTGGGACCCTGGACCGTCACTTCGGCTTGAATGCCTGCCGACGGTTTCGAATATTGATCCGGCGCCTGGTCGTCCGGGTTCTGCGCGATGACCACCGCGCCCGGAATCGCCATCGTCAATCCCAATCCTAAGATTGCCGCTATTAACTTGGATTTCGATTTCATAAATACCTCACCTCGATACCTCACCTTTGCTAAGGGACACAAACTCTGCTTGAAAGAATGCAGGCCGAGTGCCAATGTCGGCCGCTTGGGGGAAACCAGCTAACTACTTTATTTATAATATGTTAAGAGAAACACAGCCGCTGGAACAATCGGCGATTAACCGCGATCCGGTGGCCCGGTTCCACCAGGGTGGTGGTTTTCGGCCAGCGGAAGTTCGGCCAGCGGGCGAGTGTGGCTCCTCGAACAGTAACGATCGCTCTCAGCTCTACGCCAGCCGGTACTTCCCAGCCTCAATCGTCTTCTCCGCAATCTGCTGGCGCAACGCAATCGTGTTGAACGGCTCGTGCTTGGACAATCTCCGCACGATCGCCAACTGCGTGCGCAGCATGTCGCCTTCCGCCACGTCGGCGATGACTTTCTTTGCCGCCGCTTCGACCTTTTCCAGCGCTTGCGTCAAATACACGCGCGTCATCGCAACCGGCAGCGCAGCCGACGCTTCGCCGTTCTGGGAAGAAGAAGCGGCCTCGACCATTTTCTGCGCCCGCAGCACAGCCGATTCCATGGCGTAAATCTCGATCGTCATATCGGCGATCGCGCCCATCACTTCCTGCTGATCCTGGATCGTCTGCATATATTTCTGCGTAGCCGCACCGGAGACGAATAGCCCCAGCTTCTTCGCCTGCCCGACCAGCTTGCGCTCTTCCGCCAGCGGCCCCTCGATCTCCTCGCCGAGAGACGGCCCGCTCAGCACTTCATCCATCAACTTCTTGATCGCCGGCATCAGTGGCAACTGCCCGCTCATCGCGCGCTTCAACAGGAATCCCGTGATGATCAGCCGGTTGATTTCGTTCGTGCCCTCGAAGATGCGGTTGATGCGCGCGTCACGGTAGGCCCGTTCCGCCGGATACTCTTCCACGAAGCCGTAGCCGGCGTAAATCTGTACCGTCTCGTCGACGACGTAATCGATCATCTCCGACCCCCAGACTTTCAGGATCGAACACTCCACCGCGTATTCCTCGATCGCTTTGCGACGTTCTTTTGCGGCGTCGGGGCTCGCAGAGTCGATTTCCGAGAGCAGCCCGTCCATCATGCCAACCGTGCGATAGACCAACGACTCGCCGACAAAAATCAGCGTCGCCATGTTTGCGATCTTTTCCCGGACCAGCCCGAAATCGCCGATCGTCTTGCCAAACGCCTTGCGCTGCTTGGCATATGCCACGGCACTCTCGAGCGAGACCCGAGCCCCGCCCACGCACATCGCGCCCAGTTTGAACCGTCCAATGTTCAGAATGTTGAAGGCAATGACGTGCCCCTTACCAATTTCGCCCAGCAGATTCTCGACCGGTACCTTGCAATCATTCAGAATGATGGGGCACGTTGACGATCCGCGAATACCCATTTTGTGCTCTTCGCCACCAACAGAAAATCCCGGAAAAGTTCTTTCGACCAGGAACGCCGAAAACTTCTCACCGTCAATCTTCGCGAACACAGTGAACAGGTCGGCAAAGCCCGCGTTCGTAATCCACATCTTCTCGCCGTTCAGGATGTAGTGTTTGCCATCCGGCGAAAGCACGGCACGGGCGCGGCAATTCAGCGCATCGGACCCGGAAGTCGCTTCCGACAAGGCGTACGCGCCCACAATTTCTCCCGCAGCCAGCCGCGGCAGATATTTCTTCTTCTGCTCTTCGGTGCCAAAATAGACGATGGGCAACATGCCAATGCCGCTATGCGCGCCCCATGTGGTGGCAAATCCCGCGTATTTGGCAATGTGGTCGGCGATGATGGCGGCGGTAACTTTATCCATTTCGAGGCCGCCGTAAGCCTCGGGAATCTCGACCCCGCTGAGGCCGAGATCGCCAGCCTTTTTCAGCAGATCGCGCGAAACCGCGTAATCCTTGTGTTCAATTTTCTCGGCCTGGGGCAGAATCTCGTTGACGGCAAACTCTTCAGCCGTCTGCCCGATCATCTGGTGCTGCTCGGAAAAATCTTCCGGCGTGAATACATCCGCAGTCTGCCGCTCCTCAAGCAGGAAGCTCCCGCCGAGAATTTTGGTCTTCGGGATTGCAGTCGTCGCCATAGTCAAAACCTTTCACCACAGGGGGCACAGAGGAACAAGGGGAAACACAGAGAGATTATTTCATCTTTGCCAGTATCTCGCCTATCCCTTAGAAGGTTTCCCCTGTGGCAGTCCCCTGTGGTCCTCAGTGTCCCCCGTGGTTAGAGCCTCTCAAAAATCCCAGCCGCGCCCATCCCGCCGCCAACGCACATGGTCACCATGCCATAGCGTCCGTTGCGGCGTTTCAATTCACGAAGAACGCTGGCCGTAAGTTTAGCCCCAGTACATCCGAGCGGATGCCCCAAAGCAATCGCTCCGCCATTAGGGTTCACGCGCTCCAAATCAAGCCCAGCTTCCTGGATCACCGCCAAAGACTGCGCCGCAAACGCCTCATTCAGTTCGATCACATCAATATCCGATAGCTTCAACCCCGCGAGCCCAAGCGCCTTAGGGATAGCAAACACAGGCCCCAGCCCCATCTCTTCCGGCTTGTATCCAGCCGTAGCGAACGCAACATAGCGCGCCAGCGGCGCAATCCCCAGAGCCTTAGCCCGCTCGCCCGACATCACCACGGCCGCCGCCGCACCATCCGACATCTGCGAAGAATTCCCCGCCGTAGTCACGCCCTTCACGTGGAACGCGGCCTTGAGCGCGCCCAGAGCCTCGATCGAAGTATCGGCCCGCGGCCCCTCGTCCACCTTGAACGAAATTTCCTGTTTCTTGGGTTTCGACCCATTCGGAGTAGTAAAGCTAACCGGCACCGCGACCGTCTCGTCCTCAAACTTGCTCGCCGCAATCGCCGCCAGCGCTTTCTGATGGCTGCGCAACGAAAACGCGTCGCACTGCTCGCGCGTAATCCCAAAGCGCGACGCCAGCCGCTCCGCCGTCAGTCCCATCGAAAGATAAGCATCCGGATAATGATCCACCAGCCAGGGATTAGGCGAAATCTTATTCCCGCCCATGGGGATCATCGACATCGATTCCGTCCCGCCCGCGACCATCACCTCAGCCCCGCCCGACATGATGCGCTCCGCCGCCATGGCAATCGCCTGCAAGCCAGACGAGCAGAACCGATTAATAGTCACCGCCGACACCTCCACCGGCAGCCCCGCGCGCAGCGAAGCGATGCGAGCCACGTTCATCCCCTGCTCGGCTTCAGGCATAGCGCACCCCAGAATGACATCTTCAATTTCTTTGGGATCAAGCTGCGGCACACGATCAAGCGCGCCCTTGATAGCCACGGCAGCCAACTCATCAGGACGCGTAGCCCGCAATGTCCCCTTAAAAGCGCGCCCCACCGGAGTGCGGACGGAAGAAACCACAACGACTTCACGCATAGAAACTCCGTCCTTATTGTAGCGCGACGTGCGGCTGGCTTTGGCACGCCCAATCCATCATCTTCCACCACATGTCATCCTGAGCGAAGTGGCCGGTCGCGAAGCGAGCGGCAACGGAGTCGAAGGACCCCCACACCTCACACACCGGCAGGGATAGGGATATGGATAGGCATTCTCACTAAACTGTTGAATGGTGGGAGAATTCCCTGCGGCCTGCCTGCGGATCGAAGAGCGTAGGGGTTCTTCGACTCCGTGAATGCTTCGCGTTTGCGAAGAATCCACTCCGCTCAGGATGACTCAGTTTAAGGAGGTCGAAGATCGTGAGCCCAAGCACCTATCTTCTCGGCTTCGATGCTCCAAACAAAAGCGCCGAAGCGATCAATCCCAAACCTGCGATGGCACTCGGCATAGTGTAGTCCGGCGCCGGTGTCTCGCAATCCGTGCATGGAACATCGATGTCCACAGGCTTTTCGCCAGCGTGGTCCCGCGCAAATTTTTCAGCTTCCCGATATTTTCGTTTATCCTTGAGAAGTTTGATGTTGGACTGGACCTCTCTCCAATTGGCCGCCATCGATTCCTTGAGGGTTGTGCAGTTCGCGCAAGCCAGGACGGCCGCGTCGTATCTACTCCTGACTAAGGTTACCTCGTAGCCCAGATAGCCTGCTGCGACGAGCGCGACAATCAGCATGATCGCCGCAGCTGCCTTGGTCAGATTCATGACCGCAGATTATCTCACGCAGAGGATGCGGGAAGGAGAATCGGCTCGTGTGGGGACGGGCGTTCTCGCACGTCCAAGCCGAACCAGTGTTGACACCGCTCCTCAGAAGAATAGTTTTCGAATGAAATTGTTGAGGAAACAGTTTCTGCGCGGGTGAAAAATGCTGCTGCAACGACGATGCGCGACCGGGCAAAAAGGAGACTTCTTTAGGCGGGGCTATTCCTGGCCTTCGTCTTGGGATTCTTTCTCTTGTGGTTGTGCCTGTTGGCGAACCATCTCTTGGAGCCGTTTACCTTCCTCATAGATCTCGTGGTCGTGGGATGTCGCCTTTTCAATCCGGAACTGATATCCCCCCGCGCCAGGGCCGAGGTCCACCCTATCCATTAACACTACTGCCATTCTCCACCGCCTAAATAACAATATTAAACATCTTCAGCAAACCAGTCAAGACGAAAGCATGAGCCACTTCGAGCAGCCACTTATTACCTTCCTCATCGTTCAACCCACTGAGGAGGTTACCTTCGTTTGCCCCAAAAGTGCCCAAGTTAAGCACGCAGTAGACAATGTTCTCGCTCTTGGGGCGCTTGAGAGGGATCGAATACAGAAAAGTGTGCTGCGGCGAGCCAGGAATGCGAATATAGGCTTCCTTCTTATCCCAGCCCACTTTGGCTGAGTCGTGAAAGCGGATGAAGGTTTTCTTGTAAGCTCTGCCGGCATTCCCATCGCCAATTTCAAGCTCGAAATTCCATTGGTTCGCATCGCTGATGCAGGAAGGGGTGCCGGCGACGACTCTCAGTTTCGGCGGACTATCCGCGTAATCACAAACGGACAAGCTTACGTCGAAGTTGATCTCCGGCAAATTCGGATTCTTCTCCTTCAACTTTGCATTCACCATCAAGTTAAATGCCTGCAGCATTTGAACGAGTTCCGCCATTTGCCCCTGCGGTGGGGAACCCGGAGCAAATCCTGCGCGAAGCTTCAGTAACCTCTGTTGGAAGGGCCCGAGAATCAGGCGGTATCCCGCTTCCTCCGGGGACTCCAATTTCCTAGAATTGGAAAGCACCCACGATATCCTATATCGATAGTGAGCGGGCGGCTTCTGAATCGACAGAAACGCTGTCTTCGTCTTTGGACGCTCCGCAAAGGAAAAGCACGGCTGCAGGACTGCCGTTAACCAGGCATGGCGCCGCTTGCCGTGGCAGTCAAATACCTCAAATTTTGGAGGGCTACTCAGCACGAAGTCCGGTGGAAATGCAACCGTCCAGGAGAAGTTCTCCACGGCTTCATCGATTTCTTTTTCCTCGTAGTCGACATATCCGTTTTGCTTGGAGCGACCCGGAAATTTCTGATCGAACTCGGTTTCATCGAAGGGAACCGCGTTGAAGTCGAAACCAGTGACACTAAATCGAGCCGGTTCTGCGTCGGTGGGATTCTCAGTAAACACAAACTGAAACACTGCCTCTCGCCGTTCTTCCTTCACCGGCACCAAGCGCACAGTCGTCGAAGTCTTCTCCGGATTCAGACGGACTCGCGAGAGATGTCCCGTCTCAAGCGTGTAAGAAGGAGGGGTAATGTCGGATAGCGTTGCTCCCGCAGCAGCGGCTACGCCAGAATAGCTGATTTCGTTGTAGCGGTCACCTTCAAAGTCCATGATCATCTGCCAATCAACACGCCCGTGCTTGTATTTCTTGCGTTCCAGAGTCCTCTTGTAGGCCCGATCAAACGTCTGTGCCGGGACGGCAGCACTGGCGAGCTCGGCGAATGCCTCGCCCGGCTGTCTGGCGAAGAACTGCTGTGCGTAGATCAGGCCGCGATCTTCGACTGTGATCAGATTAAAATTATGCCCGCGTGGATCGTGGTCCGTTCCCGACTTGGCTGCGGTTCCCGCCCCCAGGATCTCGATGAACCGATCGGCCCCCGTCGATGTGCCCAGCGAGAGTCGAGTGTGGGTGGCCCGATGCTTGTGGCCGTGGAACACGAGGTCCACGCCAAATTCGGCCAAATACTTGAACAGCGGCTGCGTATTACTCAAAACCAGAAAAAAGTTGCTGCCCTCAAACGGGACCGGAAAGGGATGATGGTGGAGAATCGCGATCTTGGTGGACCCCGCAATGAACGCGCGTGAGTCCGAGTCGAACCGGCGGAATTGCTTTTTCAGTTTTCTCAGTTGCCAATAGCTGATTCTGCCTCGCGCTAGTCCGAACATGACCGGATTCGAATCGAATGAGACGAACGTTATATTATGCTCCCGGTCGAGAACAATTCCCTTCTTCCAGACATTCTTGAACTGTCGATTAAACAATAAACTGCCCAGAGGACTGAATCCGAAATTCCCCACAAGGCGGTAGTCGTGGTTTCCCGGGACAACATAAAGCTGGCAGGCAGGGTCGATCCCGCATTTGCCGCACAAGGTCCACAGCCAGTTCCGGCCCGCATCTAGTTTCCAGGGATTGTTTACAAAATCGCCGCCGGCGATCAGCAGATCAGGTTTTATCGTTTGCAAAGCCTGAGTCAATTTGTCGCCGACCTTGGGATCACTCGATTCGTGGTGAATGTCGGAAATGTACGCGATCTTTGTGGTCATGTGTCCTCCAGAGAGTGACTCCAGTAGGTCTCGAGACCGGGGCACTTACGTTATAAGATGACGGGGAAGGGAAAAATCGTAACACTGATCCCTAGATGGGTCAATAGTTGTCCACGAAACCCGTGCGAATCGGAAGAGTCTCCAGGGTGTTCCCGAGAACTGCCGAGTAATCGGGAGGCTGCCTGGATCGGGCGCGCAGTTTATTCTCTTTCTTCCTTTGCCAACTGGCCAACGCCCCTCACCTGCTCCCCTTCTTCAATTGCTGCTTCCACCCCAGCACCCGCGCCTTGTTCCCTTCCGCCTCGGCCTCGGGAACCATTCCCTTCTTCTGATACAGGATCGAGAGGCTGGTGTGCGCCAGAATGTCGTCGGGATCGATATCCGAGATTTGCTGGGCAACTGCGATGGCTTCGTCGAAGCGGTTGAGGTCCTGAAGAGCGCGGCTCAAGCCATGCAGCGCATCAGTGAACTTGGGATCAGCCGCCACCGCCTGCCGATACTCTTCGACCGCTTGCTCGTGGTGGCCTTCGAGAACCAGATCGAGCGCGGCGTAATAATGATGCTCAGCCAAGTGGCGGACGGTTGAGGAGTTGGCTGCATCGTCAGGCATAGCTGATTCTAGCAAGGCAGGGTTGTAGAAGGGCGCAGAGCCACAGAGCTTCTGGCTTTTAGATCACCCGATGACCCGATCGCCAGATCACCCGATCACTGCGGCTTCCAGCGCAGCACCGGCTTGCGCGCGGCCGCGGTTTCATCGAGACGGGAAATGCGCGTATTGTGCGGGGCGTCGAGCACGAACTGCGGATCTTCTTCCACTTCTTCCGCGATCGACTTCATCGCTTCGATAAACAGATCCAGCTCTTCTTTCGGCTCGCTCTCGGTCGGCTCGATCATCAGCGCTCCCGGGACGATCAGCGGAAACGCCGTAGTATAAGGATGGAATCCGTAATCGATCAGCCGTTTCGCAAGGTCCATAGTCTTCACGCCCTTCTTCGATTGCACTCTGTCGCTGAAGACGACCTCATGCATGGACGGCGTCGAGTACGGCAGGTCGTAGACTCCTTCGAGTCCCTTGCGAATGTAATTCGCGTTGAGCACCGCATCTTCCGTCGTCTGGCGCAGCCCGTCCGGCCCGTTGGCAAAGATGTAAGCGAGCGCGCGGATGAACATCCCGAAATTTCCATAAAACGCACGTACACGCCCGACCGACTGCGGACGGTTGTATTCAAAGCCCAGCGTGCCATCCGCCTTGGTGATGACGACCGGCGTGGGCAGGAACGGCGCCAGAATTTTTTTCACCGCGACCGGACCCGATCCCGGGCCGCCTCCGCCATGCGGCGTCGAAAAAGTCTTATGCAGGTTCAGGTGCATGACGTCAGCGCCAAAGTCTCCCGGCCGCGCTTTCCCGACCAGCGCGTTCATGTTTGCGCCGTCCATGTAGAGCAGCCCGCCTTTGTCGTGCAAGAGGTGGGCAATCTTATGAATCTCCTGCTCGAAAACGCCGAGCGTATTCGGATTGGTGACCATCAGCGCCGCGACATCTTCATTCATCTGCTCTGCGAGCGCTGCCACGTCCACCATGCCGCGGTCGTTCGATTTCAAATTTTCGACCGCGTAACCCACGGTCGCAGCCGTCGCGGGATTGGTGCCATGCGCCGAGTCGGGAATGAGAATTTTCTTGCGCGCATTGCCCTTGGATTCGTGATACGCGCGCACCATCAGCAATCCGGTGAGTTCGCCATGCGCTCCCGCTGCTGGTTGCAAGGTGATCGCATCCATCCCGGTAATTTCAAGCAGACAGTCGCTCAACATCTGCATGATGCGCAATGCGCCCTGCGAAATCTTCTCCGCCTGATACGGATGTCCGTTGGCCAGGCCTTCGACGCGCGCTACAAACTCGTTGACGCGGGGGTTGTACTTCATGGTGCAGGAACCCAGCGGATACATGCCGAGATCAATGGCATAGTTCCAAGTCGAGAGCCGCGTGAAGTGGCGGATGATTTCGATCTCGCTGACTTCAGGCATGTCGCCGAGATCCTTGCGTTCTTGTTTGCCCAGCAACTTCGCCGTGTCAACTTCCGGAACATCGAGCGGCGGCAACTTCCACGCCGCTTTTCCGGGCGACGACTTTTCGAAAATCAACCCTTCGTTCTGGCTGATGTGACGCGTCGCTTTGCGAGTCATGTGCTTGGTCGTCATCGCGCCACCTCTTCGGGCTCGGCATCTTTGCTAAGCACAGAGCGCTCGCTCTCGGCGACGAGGCCGACCGCAGTATCGATCATCGAACGCGTGGTTAACTCCGTACAGCACCAGAGAGCAGCATTGCCAAGCTCGGGATAGAACTTTTTCAGCGGAAGTCCGCCGACGATTTTGTGTCCCAGCAGCCGCGCGTTGATGGCGTAAGGATCTTCGCTGGTCCGAACCACGAACTCATTAAATCGCGGCGCACCCGCGAACAGCACTTGCGCATGCTTGCTGAACTGCTCCGCGGCGTAAGCAGTCTTTGCCAGGTTCTGTTTCGCCAGTTCGCGCAAACCGACCTTGCCGTAGACGGTCATAAAAATGTTGACCATCAGCGCAACCAACGCCTGGTTGGTACAGATGTTCGAAGTCGCCTTCTCGCGCCGGATGTGCTGCTCGCGCGTAGCCAGCGTCAGCACAAATCCGCGTTTGCCATTCTTGTCGACGGTCTGGCCCGCGAGACGTCCTGGCATCTGACGGACGAATTTCTCTTTGGTAGCAAGCACGCCGCAGTAAGGACCGCCGAATCCGAGCGGCACTCCGAACGACTGCGCTTCCATGGCCACGATGTCGGCGGCGCGCGGCGGCTCCACAATGCCGAGCGAGACCGCTTCGGCAATTGACACAATCAGCAGCGCTCCGCGTTTGTGTGCGATCTCGGCAATCGCCTCGACGTCTTCAATCGTCCCAAAGAAATTCGGAGACTGGATCAGGACGCACGCGGTGTCGTCGCCCACTGCCTTCTCCAGTTCCTTCAGATTGATCTGTGCAGAGTCCGTGAACGGAACCGTCTTCAACGGAATCTCCTGGTGCGTAGCGTAGGTGTTAATCACTTCCCGATACTCAGGATGCAGGTTTCGCGCGATCACCGCCGAATCCCTGCCCGTGATGCGGACCGCCATCATGACGGCCTCGGCAGCGCCCGTCGAGCCGTCATACATCGAGGCATTCGCCAGGTCCATGCCCGTGAGTTCCGAGATCATAGTCTGGAACTCGAAGATGGCCTGCAGCGTGCCCTGCGCAAACTCCGCCTGGTAAGGCGTATACGACGTCAGGAATTCGCCGCGCTGCACGAGGGCGTCGATCACCACTGGCCGGTAATGGAAGTACGCTCCCGCTCCCAGAAAACTCGCATAGCCTTCACCGTTTTCTTTTGCGCGTTGTTTGAACCAGTCGACAATTTCCGACTCCGCCATTTGGCGAGGGACATCGAGATCGCGCGCCAAACGGTATTCGCCAGGAATCGGTGAGAAGAGTTCGTCCACGGAGCGGATCCCAATCGCCTTCAGCATAGCGGCGCGATCCGCAGGGGACTTAGGCAGATATCTCATAGGAACTTTCTTTAGATGTAATCATCAGCTGAAACGATTGCAGAGGTCAGAGATCAGATTGCAGAGGTGAAAACCGGCCCTCAGTCATCGATGGAACCGAGGTTTCAATTCTGCAATCTGACCTCTGACCTCTGCAATGATTGTCAGTGTCCCGCCTCTTCGGTCACAAACTTCTCATAGTCCGCCGCCGCAAGCAGCGCATTCGACTCCGCCGGATCCTTCACCTTGATCTTGACCATCCAGGCGCCATGCGCGTCTTTATTAACTTTCTCCGGGGACGTGGCCAGATCTTCATTCACCGCAGTGACCGTTCCGGATACGGGAGCGTTCAAATCAGAGACGGCCTTCACCGACTCCACTGTGCCGAAGGGTTTTCCCGCCGTAATCTCCGTCCCTATCTTGGGCAGTTCCACGAACACGATGTCACCGAGAGAATCCTGAGCGTAATGCGTGATGCCGATGGTGCCATCGGCAGTGATCCACTCATGTTCTTTTGTGTATTTGCGGTCGGTTGGATAAGGCATGTCAGCTCTTGGCTCCTGGCTCTTAGCTTGTAGCGCCGGCATCTTGCCGGCTGTCCCGAGGGCATCCTGCCCTCGGCGCGGCGGCCGAGGACGTCCGCCGGACAGCCGCCGCGACGGCGGCGCTACGACTTCTTCGGACGCTTGTAGAACGGCGTCGGTACTACCTGCGCTTTCACGCCCTGTCCGCGGATTTCGACTTTTACCGTAGTTCCAATCGCAGACTGCGCTGGAGGAACGTATGCTAACGCAATATTCTTCCTCAAGAATGGAGCGGGAGAGCCGCTGGCCACATAGCCGATCTCTCGCCCCCCGTCGTCCAGAACCTTGTATTCGTCGCGTGCGATTCCTCGATCGATCATCTCGAGCCCAACCAGCGTTCTCGTCACGCCTTCAGCTTTCGCCTTCTCCAGTGCCGCGCGCCCGATAAACTCCGCCTTCTCCATCTTGCAGAAACGATCCAGTCCCGCTTCCCACACATTGATCGTGTCCGAGATCTCGTGTCCGTAGAGTGGTAGCTTGCCTTCGAGACGCAGCGTATTGCGCGCACCCAAACCGCATGGGACAGCGCCAAACTCTTTGCCCGCATCCAGAATCTCGTACCAGACCCGCGCGCTCGTCTCCTCGTCCGAAGGAATGTAAATCTCAAAACCGTCTTCGGCGGTATAACCCGTCCGGCCCATCAAGACATTCTTCAGGCCGCATAAAGTTCCGCGCGTCACCCAGTAGAACTTCACCGCGCTCAAGTCCGCATCGGTCAACTTTTGCAGCACGTCGACGCCCTTCGGTCCCTGGATCGCAATCTGCGTGAAGTCATCCGACAGATTCTCAACCGCGCAGTCAAACTGGCGCGTATTGTCGCGCACCCAATTGAAATCCTTCTCCCGCGTGCCCGCATTAATCACGAGCAGGTACTCGTCTTCCGCCAGGCGATGGACAATCACGTCATCCACAAACGTCCCCTGCGGATAGAGCAGCGCCGAATACTGCGCTTGCCCGATCGCAAGCCGCGACGCATCATTCATCGAAATATGCTGCACGGCAGCCAGCGCTTCGCGCCCGGCCAAGCGGATATCTCCCATATGGCTGACGTCAAAGATGCCGACGCCGGTGCGCACCGCCATGTGCTCGGCAACAATGCCGCATCCGATCGACGCAGGGTATTCCACCGGCATATCCCAGCCGTTAAACTCCACCATCCTCGCGCCCATCTGGCGATGAACGGCGTTCAACGCAGTCTTGCGCACGTGTTTTGGTACAACGGACGGGGTGGCCTCGACAACGGACAAGAAAAACCTCGGTTAGACAGTGGCTGGGCTGCCGGCATCTGGAACTGATTAACTTAACATCTGGGCGGGAAGAGCGGCAAACCAAAGGCAGGTGTCAGGTGCCAGGTCTCAGGTCTCAGGTCTCAGGAAAACCAAAGGGAACGACAAACCGAAGCAGGGGGTTGCCTTTCCTGGAACCTGACACCTGACACCTGAGACCTGCCCTTCGGTGACTTCCGTTATGTTCCGTCCCCGCATCGGCCGGCCTAAACTGCGACCATGTCCTCTAAACCAGGCGTAAGCCGAATCGTCTGCGCCCAATGCGAGCGGCCCGAAGCGGGTTGCGGATGCGAAAAATTTTGCGTGTTCTGCCAGTCCCAGCTCGACGTGCGTCTGTGCACCGACGGCCTCATGTACTGCGGAGCCTGCCGCGAGGCCTGCGACTACAAAGCGGCGGACTGATCCACACCTTAAAGCGTCGGATCGCTCAAATCACCACCGCTTCCTTGTATTCCCCGTACACCTTGCGCATCGCGTCCGAGATTTCGCCGACCGTGGCATTCGCCTCCACGGCTGCCAGTATCCGAGGCATCAGATTGTCTCCCGAGCGCGCCGCGTCTTCAACCGCCCGAATCGCGGCTTGCCAGGTCTCGGCATTGCGCTTCGCGCGCAGCGCTCGCAGGCGCTCCACTTGTTTCGGCTCCAGCCCGGGATCAATGCGCTGGATCGGCACCGCCTTCTCAACTTCGCCCTGCATCTGGAACCGGTTGACGCCGACCACCACCGCCTCCTGTCGATCCACCGCCTGCTGATATTCGTAGGCCGCGTTCTGGATCTCCTGCTGCACGTATCCGCGTTCGATCGCTTTGAGCATGCCGCCCGTAGCTTCGATTTTTTCCAGATAGTCGTCCGCGCGCTTCTCGATTTCATTAGTCAGTGATTCAACGTAATACGATCCTGCCAGCGGATCGACCGTCAGCGGCGCACCCGACTCAAACGCGATCACCTGCTGCGTCCGCAGCGCGATCCGCGCCGAGGCCTCAGTCGGCAGCGCCAGCGCTTCATCATAGGAATTAGTGTGCAGAGACTGCGTTCCGCCGAGCACCGCCGCCATGGCCTGGATCGCCGTCCGCACAATGTTGTTCTCCGGCTGCTGCGCCGTCAACGTGGAGCCGGCCGTCTGCGCGTGGAAACGCAGCATCCACGATTTTGGACTCCGCGCCTTAAAACGCTCGCGCATGATCTTCGCCCACATCCGCCGCGCGGCCCGAAACTTCGCAACCTCCTCCAGAAAATTGTTGAAGATCATGCGCGAGCGTTT
>Ga0210407_10001551_pt1 | contig 21258 bp, 18 predicted proteins | sample IncBWC27MmetaG_FD_150860 | JGI IMG/M metagenome (GOLD analysis project Ga0210407, IMG submission 150860) | Forest soil microbial communities from Barre Woods Harvard Forest LTER site, Petersham, Massachusetts, United States - Inc-BW-C-27-M | ecosystem: Environmental > Terrestrial > Soil >... | reverse complement strand
CTTTGACGATCGTACGGGCCATCTGCCTCAGCTGCTCGCTGACGTGATTGCGCGGTTGCGTCTGGACGCAGGAACGAAGGCCCCGATTTCGAAGGCTGCGGGCAACCACGGAGATCTACGGCGCCAGCAAGGCTACACAGTAGCCATGGCGGTCGAGGAGTCCCGTCTGCTGCAGGTCAGCATTTTTACGACGCTGCACAAGAATGTGAAGCATCTGGACTTCAACACTCTGCTTCCCAGCATTGTGACCATCGCCGACGAAGTGGACGCGCAATTGAAACAGCAGATGCTGCGCTTTATGGCCGCCGCCGCCGCCGCCGCCGCCGCCAGCAATCAAGATGCCAAACCCACTGCCGCCTAGCCGATCAAGCGGAGCAAGCCAGATGACCAGCCCGGGTCTTAAAACGGCGGAACCGAAGAACATACCGGACCGCGGCGAACGTGTCCTCCTCATTGGACCCAACGTCGGCGACGCAGCAAGAACTCTTGGCGGGTTGGGTCCGACAACGGACGAACGGTTCCCGGTGGAGTGGGTTGCCGAGCTCTCGCGTGGGATCAAGCGGTTGCGTACCGCCGGCGTGGGGGCTGTGGTGTTTGATCTGACGTCCCCCGACGGCCATGGCTTGGCGACGTTCGACCAGCTTTTTCAGGCCGCGGCTGGCGTGCCAATTCTGGTCCTGACTGGCGCCGGCGCGGACGAAATGGGCAGGCAAGCGGTGCAGGGCGGCGCCCACGATTACCTGGTCAAGGACCAGGCCGACGCCTACCGGTTAGGGCGGACGGTGCGCGCGATGCTGGACCGCCGCGCGGCCCAAGTCGTGTCGCGGGAAAATCAAGCCGCCAACCTCATGCTGGATATGATTGGCGAGGCGGTTCTGCGCACGGACAAGCGTGGCCACGTCACGTATCTCAATCGAATCGCGGAGACGATGACCGGATGGGGCCGGGAGGAGGCCCTGGGGCGTCCCGTCGCGGACGTGCTCCACATCAAAGACGGCGTAAGCTCTGACCCGATTGACATTGCGCAGGCCATCGCAAAGCAGGCCGGCGAACCCACGAAAGAAGTCACCCATTGCGGCAACTGCATTCTGGTCCGGCGGGACGGGTCGTCGATCGGAATTGAAAATAGAGTGAGCCTTATCTGCGACTCCGCTGGGGCCTTAGCCGGGTCGGTTGTGGCTTTCCGCGACGTGAGCGCGGCCCGGGCCACGTCGCTCGAGATGTCGCGCCTGGCGCAGCACGATGTCCTGACTGGTTTGCCCAACCGGACGCTGTTCAGCGACCGCCTGACGCAGGCGATTTCACTGACCAAGCGCAATGCCAAGCAACTCGCAGTGCTGTTTGTCGATATAGATCACTTCAAGAAAATCAACGACTCCCTGGGCCATGGAGTGGGCGACAAGTTGCTGCGGTCGGTAGCCGGGCGATTGACGGCTTCGGTACGGCGGACGGACACGGTAAGCCGGCTGGGCGGGGACGAATTCGTGGTGCTCCTGTCCCCGGTGGAGCACGCGGAAGACGCAGCCTTTAGCGCGCGGAAAATCCTAAGGACGTTAGCAGCGCCGCATGTTATCGACAACAAAAGTCTGGATATCAACGTGAGTGTTGGAGGAAGCACGTTCCCCGAAGACGGGCAGGACGCGGAAAGCCTGGTGGCCACGGCCGACGCCGCGATGTACGAAGCCAAGCAGCACGGCCGCAACAACTATAAGTTCTTCCGGCACGACATGCACGCGCGCCTGGCAAAACGACTCTCCCTTGAACGGGACCTGCGCTACGCGCTGGGGCAGAACCAGTTTGTCCTGCACTACCAGCCTAAAATCAATCTGTCGACCGGGCAGATCACGGGAGTAGAAGCGCTGATACGCTGGCACCACCCGCAGCAGGGAATGCTGTTGCCGCGGGAGTTCGTGTCCATTGCGGAAGAATGCGGTTTGATTTTACCCATTGGGCGGTGGGTGCTGCTGGAGGCCTGCAAACAGGCCCGCGCGTGGAAAGATGCGGGGCTCGGTATTGTGCCGGTCGCGGTCAACGTGTCCGCGGCCGAATTCGGCGCCAAGGATTTTCTCTCCGGGGTCCGGGCAGTGCTGATCGCCACCGGCGTGGAGCCTCACAATCTGGAACTGGAGCTGACCGAGAGTGTGCTGATGCACGACGCGGAATCGGCCGTGGTCACGCTCCTGGCGCTCAAGGCCATGGGCGTACGATTGGCCATCGACGATTTTGGCACCGGGTATTCCAGCTTTACCTATCTGCTCCGTTTTCCCGTGGACGCGCTCAAACTCGACCAGTCTTTCGTGCAGGAGATCACGGCGGACCCGGGAGGCGCGACCATTGTCAGCGCCATGATCAATATCGGCAAGAGCCTCAAGCAGCGGGTCATCGCCGAAGGCGTGGAGACCCGTGACCAGCTCGATTTCCTGCAGCGCCACGGATGCGGCGAAGGACAAGGCTATTATTTCGGCCATCCGGTTGTGGCCGAACAGGCCGGAAGGCTGTTTAAAGCGGCTTAGAACAACCGACGGCCCGCTACCAATCGTTCGCAGGAACCTTGGGGCTATGATCTTTCTCGACGCGCTTCAAGTCGCTGGCCGATTTGGTAGTGTTGCAGTGCGAATAAACTCGGCGAATAGAGCAGGACTGACCAGCTTAGGCTCTCCGCTTGGGCATAGTCTAGGGGCCATGAAGCGTAACTCAGAAGTATTGAAAAAGGCCACAAGCGGAAACTCCGCAGAATACGTCGCTCTCATTCGCCAGATTTGGAAGGAAGCGCACGAGAGAGCATCCGCGTCAGTCATAGACGCGATCAGAATGGACAGGCAAAACGCGACAACCAAACTGCGTAGTCCAGGTTGATTTTAATCCTCTGGCCCTTGGTCCCTGAAGAGTGAAATCATCGAGTTCAATGAAAAAGAAAACGAACTTCAAAAAAACCCCAATCAAACGCGCCAAGGCAGCAATCGCAAAAGCCAGGAAAAAGACGACACGCCAGCCGGAAGCGGGCAACGCTCCCCCCCGACTTTCCCATTTCCGCATAGACGCTCCTCTGACCAAATAGACTTCACTTCACTGGTCTTACCTTGGTCCTTCGTATATTCACCGCGGACTCGCCAAAGCTCTTCCATTCGTCATTGCTGATCAGGGTGGAACGCGAGATTTGCAGGTCGCGACAGTCCTTGATGTTCTTGAGGATCTTCTTGATGTGGTCGCATAGCGCGTGGTCCAGCCATGGACTGAGACTGATCCGGTCAATACAGGAAAGCGGAATAGGCACATGGACACTGCTGACTTTGTCGCGAGATTCAAACACAATGCGAAACTCGTTTTCCTGCTCAAAGGGATAGCGCTTCAAAAACGGCAGGTCCCGGGTGGCCAGTTTCATGCGCCGCATTTCGGCCAGCCGCAGGTACTTGACCGGCCCGCTGCGCACGCCCTGCTGTTTCCTGACCGCCTCAATCAGATGTCTGCGGTTGAAACTGATGCAGACGCCGCTGGCCCCGCTCGCGAATACCCGCCAGTGATGATAAGTCTCGCTGGTCTGGGTAAAGCAGAGCGCCAGGACCGATTGCAGTCTCTTCTTTTCCTGATAGAGCTGGAGAAAATGGGAATCGTTCTTGTCGTCCCAGGTCTCCGGATCAAGCAGCGTAAGCCGCTTCTCGCTCAGGAGATAGATCAGGGACGGCAGGTCGGTATAGCGCCGCAGGTAGTTCTTTAGGGTGATCATTGCAGGTAATTCTACAAGTCCCCAGGTTCGTATCAGGGAGAGGGGGAGCAAGATCGCCGTGATCGGTTCATCGCCGTCATCGGAGAGGCACAATCCGCTAAGTTCTTTAGATATTGCGAGCTGGGAGGAAAAGCAGCTTGGGTTGTCCGATCACGGCGATGACGCGCGATCACCCGATCGCGGCGATCCTCCCGGTTCTCCACTAGACTAGTCACTGATGACCACGCCCGAACACAACGCGCTCTCCAAAGCCTCTTCGTCCTACCTGCGGTCGGCCATGCACCAGCCTGTCCGGTGGCAGGAGTGGGGGGAAGAGGCCTTCGCTCTGGCCAAACGGGAAAACAAGCCCATCCTGCTGGATATTGGCGCGGTGTGGTGCCATTGGTGCCACGTGATGGACCGCGAGTCCTATGAAGCGCCGGAGACTGCCGCGATCATCAATGAACACTTCATTGCCATCAAAGTGGACCGCGACGAGCGTCCCGACGTGGACAGCCGGTACCAGTCCGCGGTGCAGGCCATCAGCGGGCAGGGTGGCTGGCCGCTTACCGCGTTTCTTACTCCCGAGGGCAAGCCGTTTTATGGCGGGACATATTTTCCGCCGCAGGACCATCAGGGTGGCCGGCCAAGCTTCCAGCGCGTGCTGCTCACTCTGGCGCAGGCCTACAGAGAGAAAAACGCGGACGTGCTCGAATCGGCCGAGAGCGTGATGGGCGCCATCAGCCAGGCGGAGTCTTTCGCCGGCAAGTCCGGGTCTTTGCGCGCGGGACTGGTGGACGCGGTCGTGGCATCCGCGGTCAAGTTGTTTGACCCGGAGCACGGAGGCTTTGGCGCGTCGCCCAAGTTTCCGCATCCCAGCGCGGTGGATTTGCTGCTGCAACGCTCCGTCGAGACCGGCGACGACGCAACGCGCGCGGAGCTCGTCAACATAGTTAATGTCACGCTCGAAAAAATGGCCCAGGGCGGCGTCTATGACCATCTTGCCGGGGGCTTCCATCGCTACTCCGTGGACGAACACTGGATTGTGCCGCACTTTGAAAAAATGGCGTATGACAATTCCGAGCTGCTCAAGAATTATGTCCACGGGTACCAGGTCACCGGCAACAAGTTTTTCGCCTTGGTCGCTGAAGACATGGTCCGCTGGATGGATGAGTGGCTCACCGACCAGGAGCGCGGTGGCTTCTACGCCTCGCAGGACGCCGACTACTCGCTCGACGACGACGGCGATTACTTCACCTGGACGCTGGATGAAGCCAAGGCAGTCCTCAGCGGAGACGAACTGGAAACGGCGAAACTGCGCTATGACATCAACGAAGTCGGGGAGATGCACCACAATCCTTACAAGAACGTGCTGCACGTCCGCGCCAGTCTGGAAGATATCGGGCGGCGGTTGAACAAGACACCGGAGGAAGTGCAAAACATCCTCGATTCGGCCAAGACCAGACTGTACGCCGCGCGGCTGAAGCGTCCCACGCCCTATGTGGACAAGACGGTCTACGTAAGCTGGAATGCGCTGTGCATTTCAGCCTATCTGAGGGCCGCACAGGCGCTGAGGACGCATGGCGCGCGTTTTGAAAACGCCCGCAAGTTTGCCCTGCGGTCGCTGGACCGGATTCTCTCCCAGGGCTGGGACGCAGAGACCGGTTTGCGGCACGTCATCGCCTACTCCGACCCGAAGGCCGAGCTGCGCCGGACTCCGGGCGTACTGGATGATTACGCGTTTACCGTGATGGCCTGCCTGGATGCCTACGAAGCCAGCGCGGACCTCAGCTATTTCAACTTCGCGCGCAAGATCGCCGACACCATGATTCTCCGGTTTTATGATGAGGGAGCCGGCGGGTTCTTCGATATGGCCACAGGCCCCGACGCCGGCGGCGGTCTCATACTGGGCGCGCTGGCCGCGCGGCGCAAGCCTTTGCAGGATTCACCTACGCCCGCGGGAAATCCCGCCGGGGTCATTGCCCTGCTCCGTTTGTACGCCTGCACCAATGAAGCGCGCTATCACAACGTGGCCAAACACACCCTGGAAGCTTTTGCCGGGATCGTGGAGCACTACGGTCTGTTCGCGTCCACCTACGCCCTTGCGCTCGACATGTACCTGCAGCCGCACACGCAGGTGGTGGTCGCGGGAAGCGGTGACCGCGCGGACAAACTGCACGCTGTGGCGGTGGCCCAGTTTTCGTTGAACAAGTCCGTGCTGCATCTGGCGCAGGGAGAAATCGTGCCGCAAATGCTGCCGCCGGCGCTCCGGGAAACCGTCCCGAATCTGCCTGCCATCAAAAAGGGACAAACCGTGGCCGTGGTATGCAGCAACTTCAGCTGCCGTCCGCCGATTGCCGAGCCCGCCGAACTGAAGGCCGCCCTGCGCGAAGCGGTGCGAGCCAGGTAATTCCTTTGCAATCTACCTGCACCAGAACGGGACATAATGATGAAACTGAGTGAGATGAAGGCCGCCGTTATATTCGCGATCGCCCTTTGCCTGGGACCGGCTGCAGCGCAGCAGAAACCGGAGTGGTGTCAAAATCTCCCGCGGCCAGCCTATAAGGACCTGGAACGAGTCGGCGTACCCGACGCCTGGTTTGAGGTCTACCGGGTCCGTCCGGGCGTGTTCGCCCTTTACGAGCCGCACCAGGCGGAGGAAGTCATCTCCTATCTCATCGTCGGGGAAAAAAGGGCCGTGTTGTTTGACACCGGTCTGGGGATCGGCAACATCAAGAGAGTTGTCGGGCGCCTGACCCGGCTTCCGGTCAGCGTGATCAACTCGCACACGCACAACGACCACGTTGGCGACAACTGGCGCTTCCGCAACGTCTATGGCATGGACACGCAATTCACTCGCGTCAACGCACAGGGTTCGCGCGACGACGCGCAAGCGGAACTGGAAGCGGACCAAATCTGCGGAGATCTCCCGGCGGGGTTCGACCGCAAGGCTTATGCCACCCGGCCATTTCACATCTCCCGCTGGCTGCATGACGGCGACCGGCTTGATCTGGGCAGGCGGACCTTGCAGGTTGTGGCAACGCCCGGGCACACGCCGGATTCAATTGCGCTCCTGGATGCCGGGAACGGCCTTTTGTTTACCGGCGACACGTATTATCCGGGACCAATTTACCTGTACCGCCCGGAAACCGACCTGGATGCGTACGCCAGGTCCCTCGTGCGGCTGTCCAGCATGGCGCCGCGGCTGCAGCTTTTGCTGCCGTCGCACAATGTGCCGGTCGCGGCCCCCGCCGAACTGGCGAGAGTGCTCGCGGCGCTCCAGCAGGTACGCGATGGAAAGATCACGCCGGCGAAAAACGGCGCAAAATTCGAATATTCGTTTTCGGGGTTTTCATTCCTGATGGCGAAATAGCAAACGTATACGCGGCCGACGTGTCCGCTGTTTGCAAAGAGGAAAGCCGTGATATGCGCTGGAAGACGAAGACTGCGTCAGGTCCCGAACGGACACCGGACTTCAATGAGACTGACTCTGTCCGCGCGCTCATACCGCCATTTTCGTACGGCTTTGCCCAGAGCGTCGAGCAGCAGCGGATGTCCGCCAAGTTCCTTGACGTCGCTTACCGAGCCATCGGGTTGGACCGTGACCAGAACACGGGCCACACCTCGAATGCCGTTCTGCCGGGCCAGCGCCGGATATTCCGGCGGCGGGTTGACCTTGGCCTTGCGGGTGCTGTCAGTCGCAACAGTTTGTCCGTGGAGTCCCGACACGGCCGGGAGCAGCAGCGGCGTGGCGAGTACGAGGGCCCACAGCGTTTTCTGGGGAAAGCGCTGCCTTGCGAATCGTTTGAATACCGGGGACATATTCATTGTTTGACCGAATGCTCTTTTCTTTTCGGACCTTGAATTCGGTCCTTACCGACTCCAGTGGTGAGAGTTGTTATCAAAAGGATATTCGATTGACCCCTGTTCTCCCAGAGTACGAAGGTAACTATACTCAGGATAGTTACTCCCTGGTTACTAAGGCGCGCGCAACCTGACAGCAGCCGTTAGGAGGAAAGGGCCGGGGCCGCGGGTGTTTCGCGCAGCTTGAGTTGTCCGAGGACCGCAATGACCACCAGGGCTGCGGCGCAGGCGATAAACAGCGGCCGCATTCCCAGCCAGTGCGCCAGAAACCCGGAAAGCAGCAGGCCCAGCACTTGGGCCAGCGAAAACAGCGACATGAAGCTGCTGCTGACCCGGCCCATCATGGCGGGCGGCGTTTCCTGTTGCGAAAGGGTCTGCGCGGGCACAATGACAAACGAAATCGCAAAGCCAATGGTGAACGTGCCCACGCCGGCCATGATGATGTTGTGGAACACTCCCAGCAGCGCCGCTCCCGCTCCCAGGATCACCAGGCCGCCAAGGACCACCCGCGCCTTGGAAAACTTGCGCACCAGCAGGTTCACCAGCTGCGTTCCCACGATCAGGCCCACGCCCACCAGCGCGCTGATAATGCCGAAGGCCAGTTCGCGCGCGCCGAGTGAATCGCGAATGTAGATTGAAATCAATGGACTGAAAGAACTCAACACAAACATGGCTACGGCCATCGCGGTAAATACAAAGGCCAGCGTGGCATGCGTGAAGATGAACTTGTTTCCGGCGACAAAATCCTGGGTCAGGGACTTCACCGTCTTTTCACTGGTGCTGGCCGGACGCTGGACCACCAGCGTGGAGATCATGGCCGCGGAGAAAACGAAACTGACGGCATCCAAATAAAAACAGGATTTTTCTCCCAGCCATTTCACCAGCAACCCGGCGACCGCGGGCGAGAAAATCCTTACGGTATAAAATGCCTGCGCCATCATGGTGTTCGCCGCCATCAGCCCTTCCATGGGGACTACCGTCCGCAGAGTCACGGACTGCGCGGGGTTGAAAAAGCTGGAGACGGTGCTGAGAACGGCAAAAATCACGCAGACCTGGCGGATGTCCGTAACAAAGACCAGCCCCACGATCAACACGGCGCGCACCAGGTCGCTGCCAATCATCACGCGCTTTACGTTCCAGTGGTCAACGAAAACACCGGCCACCGGGCCGACAATGGTGTACGGCAGCACAAAAGCGACCGTCACCGTGGTTACATCCAAAACTGTCCCGTGCCACTTGTACGTGATCATCAAGATCACGCCAAAGAGCGCGAGAAAGTCGCCGAAAATGCTGACAAACTGGGCAATCCACAGAACGCGGAACGGCCGGTGCCGCAGAATGGTCCTTAAGGTATATGGGGAAGCTGGGGTCGCAGTCGCCATATCGTAGCTTATCACCAACCGCTGGACGCCCGGTTGAACAGGAGATTAAAAATGTCCATGCAAGGTCCGAAGCTCAATCTCATGCGAGCGCCGAAGCGGTAAAATTACCATCGGTCGATTTAAGAAAAGGAGCTTTATGTCATACCAACGTCTTCTCATCGGAGTCTCGGTTCTCGCGCTGGCCCTCAGCGTCACGGCCCAGCAGCCAGACAAGAGCAAGCGTCCCAGCCCTCCCGGAACGGCGGAAGTGACGATTCAGGGGAAGAAAATCACCATCGAATACAGCCGGCCGTCGCTGAGAGGCAGAAAGGCCATGGGCGGCGACCTTGTACCGTACGGTAGAGTCTGGCGAACCGGCGCGAACGAAGCCACCACGCTCACCACGGAAGCCGACCTGAATATTGGCGGCGCCATCGTGCCCGCGGGAAAGTACACGCTGTACACGCTTCCCTCCGAAGGCACATGGAAACTCATCATCAACAAACAGACTGGCCAGTGGGGCACCGTCTACAACCAGGACCAGGACCTGGCGCGCGTTGATTTTAAAAAATCCGCGCTCAAGGACTCGGTGGAGCAATTCACCATCGCATTCGACAAGCAGGCCATGAATTCCGCCACGCTCATGCTGCGATGGGAGAACACGCAGGTCAGCGTTGAGGTATCGGTTCAATAGGCCGGCTTGAGTCTGAGAGCCTGTCGGAGAGAAGTGTTTTTGAACGAAGAATCAATAACTTACAGAGATGGCAGTCGCCGTAAACTTGTTGATTCTTCGTCCAAGAAATTTCTATCTCCGACAGGCTCCTGAATTTGCCCCTTTTATGAGACTTGAGTCCCAAGTGCTGCAACGTGCAATCTGTTTGGATTTGAGTGAGTTTCATCATGCATGCTTCATACTCATTTTTGTTTTTTCTCGCTGTATTTTTTGGATTCGCAAGCAGTGGTGTGATTTGGAAGATGGTGTCAGATGTTAACAGTCACCTCGAGGAATCGGAGAAGTTCGATTACCTAGGGTGGTACCCCGGCAAGTTAAACCGGCTTTGGGAGAAACATAGTCGCTTTTATCCGCGGAGTCTGTTGCGGCTGTGTTTCGTCATCTTCTTTCTCACCGCAGCATTGTGTATGGCATTCGCTGCGGCTCGTCGTTTCTAAGCCCCATCCCGGCGGCCGCGCCACGAAAGTAGATCCCATGGTGGCGCTGAGGTATGAATGAACTTACATTGAAGACTACCGGAATCGCCGCATTCTCTCCTCGGCCTTTACAATGGATCGCGTGCTGCTGTTCAAGATTGTTCTGGCCCCATTGCTGGTTGCAGCGGTTACCCTCGCAGGAAGAAAGTGGGGACCCGCGGTAGCCGGCTGGCTGCTGGGACTTCCCTTAACTTCCGGACCGGTACTTCTCTTTTTGGCGCTCGAACAAGGACCGCAATTTGCGTCTCAAGCGGCCCGTGCCGGTTTGCTTGGCCTGCTGGCCTGGGCGGCGTTTACGGTTGCTTATGCGTATGCTTGCGTGAAGTTATCCTGGTGGAAGAGTGCGCTTCTCGGCTGGCTCGCATACTTCGTGGTCGCGGCGCTCCTGCTGCCGATCACTCTCGGTGCGGTTGCATGGTTTCTGGTAGTTTGCCTCGCTCTGGCGGTAATTCTGCTGGTATTTCCGCCGGGAGCACCACATCAGGAGACCGTGGAAGAGGCCAAAAACGAACTGTGGTGGAGAATGGGATCGGCGACAGTAATTCTTCTGGTGCTCACAGGGTTGGCCAGAGTTCTTGGCCCGACCGCCAGCGGCATCCTTACCATGTTCCCCGCCTACACCACGATTCTTGCGGTCTTCACGCACCGCCAGCAGTCCCTGGCCGCTGTGACTGTCCTGAAGGGAGTAACCACCGGTCTGTTTACGCCGGCGGTGTTCTGCGTGACGCTCGCTCTAACTCTGCCCCATCTCGCCTGGGGAATGGCTTTTTCGCTGGCACTGCTGGGCGCCCTGCTGGTACAGGCGTTTTCTCTGCTTCACCTGAAACGCAGCGGAGCCAAGCAATCCAACGCTTCCTCACTTTGAGAGCAAGGTCTGGATAGTGCTTTGCCGCATATGTTCCTAAACTGAAGACCGTGGAGGAATAAAATGATGGTATTGACCCAAGTGAACCACGCAGACAAAAAGTGGGCGTTGGTGCTGGCCCGTGACGTGAAGGCCGACGGGCGGTTCGTGTATGCCGTCCGGTCAACCAGGATTTTCTGCCGGCCATCCTGCCCCAGCCGCAGACCGCGGCGCGAACAGGTGGAATTTTTCAATTCCGTCAACGAAGCGCAGCAAGCGGGGTATCGCGAGTGCCGGCGTTGCGTGCCTTCCGGCCGCAATCTTCAGCTCAAGAAGGTGGAAGACGCCTGCCGCTTCATCGATGCGAATCCGGACACTACTCTCAGTCTGCAGGCAGTGGCCCGGCGTGTTGGCGTCAGCCCTTTTTATTTCCAGCGGCTTTTTAAGCGAGTGCTGGGCATCAGTCCGCGCGAGTACCAGCAGGCGCGTCGCGCCGGCAAATTCAAGAAGGCTTTGCGGACGGAAACCCGCATCACCGACGCCGTTTACGAAGCGGGTTATAGTTCCAGCAGCCGCGCGTATGAAGCCGGTTCGGCGCAGTTGGGCATGACTCCTTCCGCATTCCGGCACAAGGGCGCGGGACTTGAAATTCGCTACACCATTGTGCCCACGGAACTCGGGAAACTGCTGATCGCTACGACTTCGCGGGGCGTTTGTTCGGTCCAGTTCGGGGACAGCGATATGGCGCTGACGAACCGCCTGCGGCGGGAGTTTCACGCCGCAACGATTCTCCGCGACCAGGGCGCTCTCGGAGAAATTGCCGGGAACCTGCAGAAATTCATCAACGGCTCGCGTGTATCTCTCGATGTACCGCTTGATATTCAAGGCACGGCCTTCCAGCAGATGGTATGGAACGCGCTGCGAAAAATTCCTTACGGTGAAACCCGCAGCTATACCGAGATCGCCAGGACGCTCGGCAAGCCCAAAGCGGTGCGCGCTGTAGCAAACGCCTGCGCTTCCAACCATGCGGCGCTGATCGTCCCCTGCCATCGGGTGGTACAGAAAAACGGCAAGGTCGCTGGATATCGCTGGGGCGTCAAGCGCAAAGCCGCACTGCTGGAAACCGAGAGCAACGCGAGACAGTCGCTGTGACACGTTGCAAAGCTGTTAATCCGCTTTAGCTGGGACTCTTCAGCAACTGCTGGACTTTTGCAACCAGCGCGTCGGCGTCAAACGGCTTTTGCAGAAAAGAAATATCGGAAGTAAGCACGCCGTGCTGGACAATGGCATCGTCCGTATAGCCTGACACGTACAGGGTTTTCATCGTCGGGCGCAGGCCGACGAGTTTTTCCGCCAGTTCCCGTCCGCTCATGTGCTCCAGCACCACATCGGTAATCAGCAGGTCTATCTTTCCCGGACGCTGGCCACAGATCTTCAGGGCTTCGGCCCCGTCCCTGGCGTCCAGTACGGTGTAACCTTTTCGCTCCAGCATGACGCGGACCAGCGCGCGCACCGCGTCTTCATCTTCAACCAACAACACGGTTTCCGCGGCGGCGGCGATGATCGGCGCGCTTTCAACCTTGACCGGCGCCGCGGCGGACGCGGCGACTCGCGGCAGGTAAATCTTGAACGTGGTTCCCTGACCCAGTTCGCTATGGATCCAGACATAGCCACCGCTTTGCTTGACAATGCCATATACGGTCGACAGTCCCAGCCCCGTGCCTTTGCCTATTTCTTTGGTAGTGAAGAACGGTTCAAAGGCGTGCCGCCGGGTGTTTTCATCCATGCCAAGGCCCGTATCACTGACGGCCAGCATGACGTACTTTCCGGGTTCCATGTCCGCATGTTCCCGGACATCCGCTTCGCTGGTCTCGATCGTGAGCCGGCCGCCTTTGGGCATGGCGTCACGGGAATTCACGGCCAGGTTCATGATCACCTGCTCAATTTGTCCCGGATCTGCCTTGATGCTGCCCAGGTGCGGTTGCAGCACGAAAACCTGTTCGATGTCTTCCCGGAGCAAAGGCCGCAGCAACTTGTCCATGTTCACGATGACCGCGTTCAGGTCAAGCACTCTGGCTTCCATCATCTGGCGGCGGCTGAAGGCGAGCAATTGGCGCGTCAGCCCAACTGCGCGGTCCGCGGCTTTCTTGATCTCGTGCACGTCCAGCCGAAGCGGATGTTCCTCCTGCATGTCCTGGAGCATGAGTTCGCTGTAGCCTTTGACCACGGTAAGCAAATTGTTGAAATCGTGTGCGACGCCACCAGCCAGTCGGCCTACGGCTTCCATTTTTTGCGATTGCCGTAACTGCTCTTCCAGGCTGCGGCGTTCCGTAACGTCTTCGACGATCATTTCAAAGCCGATGGTCCCACCGCTCTCGTTGGTCCTGGACCGGCCTGCCGCGCGGACTTGAATCACCTGGCCGTCTTTTCGCTTCCAGCTCATCTCCCCGGAGGCAATCTCACGTGTGGTTTGGTGTTGCGCGACCAGGCGTTTTCTGACTTCCGGATTGACATAAACATCGGTCGAGAGCTTGAGGCACAGCAGCTCTTCTTCACTGTCATAGCCCAGCATCTTGACCAGCGCCTGGTTCACATATTCGAAGCGGTCTTCCATGGTGGAGTGGTACATGCCGTAGACGGCGCTTTGCACCAGTCCGCGGTAGCGGCCTTCCGACTCGCGCAATGCTTCCTGATTGCGTTTGCGCTGTATCGCGCCGGCCAGATGCTGCGAGACAAAAATCAGTATGTCCTTCTCCGCTTCGCCGTAACGGATGTTTTCGTCGTGGGCCAGCACTGCCAGCACTCCGATTACCGTATTGCCAATCTTTAGCGGAACTCCCAGCCAGACCATGCACGGGTCGCACACCGGGTGGATTTCTCCCGCTTCCGCGAGCTTCCGGATGACCTCCGGAGTGGCCAGCAGCGGCTGTCCGGTGCGCAGCACGTACTCGGTGAGTCCCTTTCCCGGCTGCAGGGGCTCGGGCGGCAGAGGCGCGATTTCATCTCGAAAATACGGCAGAGCGATCCTCTGCGTAACCGGGTCCCACAGGCCAATGTAAAAGTTCTTTGCCGGTATCAGCTCGCCGACGATCTGATGGATGGACCGGTAAAAACCATCCAGGTCCTCGGCTGCGGCGGCTTGCTCGGAAATACGATAGAGCGCGCGTTGTAACTGCTCATTGCGCTTGCGGTCCGTGATGTCGCGATAGATGCAGTAGTGGACCTGTCCTTCGCCAACGTCCACCGGAGTCACCAGCACGGCGACGTCCACCAGTTTGCCATCGCGCCGGCGGCGCACGGTTTCCACGTTAATGTCTTCGCCTTGTTTGCTTTTTTCGCTCAGCCACAGGGTTTCCTGGAGCTTGTGCGCCGGGACAATCAACGGCTCCAGGACCTTGCCCAGAATCTCTTCGCGCGGGTAGCCGAAGAGCGCTTCGAACTTGCGGTTCGCCCGTAAGATGACACTGTCGTTATCAATAATGACGATGGCCTCGGGCGCGCTCTCAAAAAGTTTTTCCAGATACGCGTTCTGTACGCTCAGGCTCTTTTCCGTTGCCTTACGCGCGGTAATGTCCATGGCCACGGCGAGCACCGCGGCCCCGCCTTCATAGGACAGCGGGCTGGTCATCACGTCCAGCCAGCGCTCTTCGCCGTTCCCGGCGGTAAACTTCATTTCATAACGAGAGTGCGGACTCTGGTTATGCAGCTCCAGACGCATGCTGCGCCGGAACTCCGGCGCCAGGAATTCCCCCAGTTCATTGTCACTGATTTCCTGCCGGGAGTATCCGCTGAGTTGCTCGGCCGCGCGGTTCGCAAAAATGATTCGCTGGTTCTGGTAGACGAACACCGCGGCCGGAGTGGTTTCCGCAAGAATATTGAACTGGGCCTGGCCCTCCGCCGAATTCTCCCGCAGGGCCGCGAACGCGGATTCGGCAACCGCCGATGGCTCCCCGCCGGCTTTCATGAACGCGTGCTTGGGCCCCGTGCCGATAGAGCAACTCCTTGAACCGTCTACTAGTTTTATCGGATGGTTGAGTGTCTAGACTTATAGCTCATTTTTCGCCGATTGCACCGGTTTTAGTGCGCCAACGTTACCCGAAAGTAACCCGCCGTAGAGGATCGCCGTGATCGCCGTCATCGCGCGTCATCGCCGTGATCGGAAAACCCAAGCTACTTTTCCTCCCAGATTCCAAATCTAAAGAACTTAGAGGATTCTGGCCTCTCCGATGACGGCGATGAACCGATCACGGCGATTCTCCTACCTCTGTGTTCCTCTGTGTCCTCAGTGGTAAAGGCTGTTGGTTTTCGCTCCGCCCCAACCGCTCGGCCGCTTCCCTGCTAACAGGGAAAAAAACAGGGGAGAACGCGACCGCTTGGATGCTCCAAACATGCAAAACCTCGATTCCACGGGCCTTTCGTGAACCTTTTTCCCGGACGGAGTCACTTCGTAACAGGGGAGGAACAGGGGAGTAACAGGGGAAGAACAGGGGAGGAACAGGGGGGCATCGCGCGTGATCGCCGTCATCGCGCGTGATCGCCGTCATCGCACGTGATCGCCGTGATCGGAAAACCAAAACCACCGAGGGCGCTGAGGAACACAGAGAGAGCGCCGGCGGGCTCTTGGCTTTCCGATCTTGGCTTTTCGATCTTCGCTTTCCGATCACCAGATCACGGCGATCACCAGATCACCCGATCCCTACGAGGGATGTTGCTGATACCAAAGAGTTTAACCCTAGTTTTCAAAGATCTTCCGGGGTCCGCCTAGGCGGTCCAGCCTCTTCGGTTTTGGTCTCAACCAATTTGGCCTTTTAAGTCCGCGGATGGTACCGCGAGACCTCAAAAAAGTAAAGAGAAAGCGTGTAAAAAAATTCGGCGGTGTCAAGCTTCTTGTCTCGCCTTTGGCTCTGAGTCTTGGGCTGTTGACGTTTCCGTTGTACCCGTTGCGTCCTTTGCGGTTCAAGGGTTTCCGATCGCGGCGATGACGGCGATCACGCGCGATGTCGGCGATCCTCCCCGGTTTGACAGCAATCCCAGAGCCTATAAAATAGAGGAGCAGTTTCCTGTCATTGCGCTCGGGGGTTCTCCGGCGCATCTCATTGCCGAAGTGGCGGAATTGGCAGACGCGCATGGTTCAGGTCCATGTACCCGCAAGGGTGTGGGGGTTCGAGTCCCTTCTTCGGCACCAGGCTTTTTTACACATTCCGAGCGCAGCGAGGAATCCCTATCGGCTCCATCACTCTCTGAAACGTATCAGTGCAGCCATGAAAGCAAGATGGGCAGCAAAGAAGGGGTGAGGTTAGACGGATCATGAAGGCCGTTGAGTCCTTCGCAACGATCACCGACGCCATTCATGATGTCGGCCATGTTGTCTTGCTCGTTCCGAAACATAAACTCGTGTATGGCCGGTATGTTTCTTTGATTGAGGCGCTCAGAGAATGGAAAACGGTATGCCAAAGATTTGATGACGATTTTGAGGTTTGGGTTGAGTGTAACCGAGCACTAAAGCCGCTGGAGGGATGGCCCTATCACTCTCTCACTGACGGCCAGGGCACCGACGACGAGCAGCAAGTGATGAAACTGATCCGGCAACACAAGGAAGTCTCACCTAAGCTTCGTCTAGACATCAGAAGCGTTTATATCTTTGCCAAAATTGCCTTCATTAACTTCGCGGGATTGCTCTTTGCGATGGCTGAAGAACCATCGAGGGATTGGCAGCAGCACCGCAGATTCAAGCAACGAATCTCGAGGACTGACAGCCCCGAACTGCTGCAAAAGTTCAGCAGCGAGTTCGGTCATCACATTGAGTGGTTTGAGGCACAAGTTAATTTGTATCGCAACGATTTCATCGAGCACCCGTGGTCGCCCACCATGTCCAATCTCGTCGGTGACTCTTCTACTGTGCGCATATCAGAACTCATCGGCCAACCTTTATCTTTCAAAGATGCAGAAGTGCTCAAGGAAATCGCTTCAGAATTATTGGAGAAATTTCCAGAACTCAACACGGTACACCTGGATTTACAGCTTTATCAGTGGGTCTGCCGAAATCTCGAACACGTTCCGAAAACGCACAGGAATACCATGCAGGACATGATTAGGAGAATCGGCTTGGAATCCGGCGATGTTGGACAGATTGCACAAAGAGCCAATTTAGCCTTTGCCGACTTCATTGCATTCTTTGGGAAGTGGTACAAAGAGCGCCGTGATAAGAAGGGGGCACCAAAGTGAGCGAATATCGCGAAGCCATACTGTCATACTTGGACGTGTTGGGTTTCAGTGCCTTGATTGAACAATCCGAGAAGAATTCCGCCAAGATCAATGAGATTATCGAGTTGCTGACCACGACCAAACGAAAAGGCGAGTATGGCATGTTGACACCGCCACCAGTGACACAGTATTTCTCAGACCTGATGGTAAGAACAACCTTCATTCCGCCGCATCCCTTGATTTCCCGACTGAATGCAGAATTAATGACGTTGGCAAAGATTCAGTGCGAATTGGCAACGCGGAAGATTTTGATCCGTGGTGGCGTTTGTCTGAAAGATGTTTATAGAGACGGAGAATTGTTATTTGGCCCTGCACTGGTTCGATCTTATGAACTTGCGGAGAAAGTCGCAGTGGTTCCGAGGATCATTATCGATACACACCTGATGAAACAGGCCGAGTCAGAAAACGGAGTAATTTGGGAACATGTTTACAAACGTGGCGAAGACGGGCAATACTTTGTCGATTACCTGACTGCTGCGCTGAACGACCCACATTATGTTGGAGCAACCTTTGGGACTGCGAATGAGTTGCTTTCGAATCATAAAAAGACGATTGAAGACGGTCTCAAGGAACACATCAAAGATGATGGCATCAGACAGAAATATATCTGGATGGGGCTGTATCACAATTCAACAGTGGGTCGGTTTGCTCCAGGCGAATTGGCACTGAGGATCACTGACGAAATTCTTGCTCACTGAAAATGTGAGGGCAAACGTGCATAACATCTTTTGTAACTTGCCGAGTTGGATTCAGACCATAGCGGCGGTGTGCCTCGTTGTACTTAGTGGCGTGACGCTCTTGGTGTTGCGTAAGTATGCTGCGGACACAAAGAGAATCGCGGACGCTAGCGCATCGCAGACAGAAAACTCACAAGTACCCTTTCTCGCTGTGACCATGAGAGTAATGACCCGCGATGCGCCAGGAGGTTGGGTAGTCCAAAACCAAGGCTTCGGGCCAGCACTGAACGTCTTTTACAGCGCTTATGGCGGTGGTGTGCTTACAATGGTGCCTTTAGCTGCCTTGGGAGTGGGGTCCGAGCGGTATTTACATGACCAAATTGGCTACGCTTTGGATCAAGGCGCTTTTGAGATGAGCTACGAATCTCTCTCCGGACTGAAATATGGCACCACAGTCGGAATGGAGGACGGACAGCCACGAACGCAATTTCACAGGCCAGAGAAGGGAACCAAGGGCTGATGACTGTGCAGTCTTTGTGCAGTACAGGGCTGAATAAGCCGTGACAGGGCTGCACAGGGCTAAACTGACTAGTTGTCAAACGTGACAACACATGTCAAGAGTGCCCGGTATCCCAAGCGAATTTGGCATTTCGCCTTGAAAGCCGGTAAGGTTTTCCGATCACGGCGACCCAGCAGAACAAATAAGTACCGTTCGCAAATACTGCTCAGGCCGAAAGAAGCAGCCGGAGATCTCCATCGTTGCCCGCGCCAAAAAGAAAACGGCCTAGAGGCGTCGTGGACACGTCGGTCCTCGTGGCAGAGTCGTGCAGGACAAGATGGATACTGCGTTCGGTGTCAATCTGGATTTGGAGATCGCCGCGAAGGAAGCATAAAATCGCCATTTTGGTTTGAATGTACAGTATTCTCCTTGACTGTCCACTGGAATCGAATAAAGTGGTGGCCAAACAGTTTCCCGGCCCAACTACAGTTCTGGAGTTCCCACAATGAAGGTCTACTGGCTCTGTTTGCCAATTGTGTTCTTGATTGCCGTTTCTTGCATCAGTCAAACGGCGAAAAAGCAGGCTCCCAAAGCCCAGTCTCTATTTGTTTGTCCCGATGCTGCGTCCAAGCAAGGATGTAAGTCATACCAAGAGTTGGTGAAAGCAAGAGATAAAGGCCTACCCAGCAACGACTACTATGTGTGTTTCAGGAAAGACCTGGATGAATTCTTCGTCGTCTCCTTCACGAAACCGCCACTCAAAGTGGACGGCCCGACAACTTTGGTACCGGGCGTCGGATATGCAAGCAGCTACAAGAATGGAGTGGATGATTCCACCACCGAACCCAATCTTGAGTTTTCAGGAAATTGGAACCAGTATGGATTCGTTGCGAACTTGATCAATTTCGAAGCAAAAGATGAAAAGGACAATGTTACTGGCGTAGTTATCAGCGAAAGTCAATTCAGTGCAACGTTCAAATATGCAAGCACTAAAGGTGAGACGCTCGTATACGGCTTAACGATTCAACGGTCAACGGGCCGATTCGCTGAGAGTGTCAGAAAGGACTCAGAACAGATGGCATTCGCGGACAACACTGGCCGCTGCATTTACCGAAAGTAATTTCCCTGCTACGGCAGTTTTCCGAGGGATTTCTTGGTGTAGTAGTCAGCTTTATCCTGCAGATAGTATGTCTGGCGGTCCGGTATCTTTTTGCAGATGTCGAACACGCCCTTGGCTTCCATAATCACCCACAGCTTCGTTCCCTCCCGCAAAAGATAGGCCGACAGTGTTTCGCTCCCGTGCTTCAGAGCCGTAGCATTCGCCAACAGATCCTCGCGATTCGAATCTGCAAAATCTCGTGCTGCATGTCTCACGACAAAGAGCCATTTTCTGAGATGGACAACTGTTATGTCCTATGGGACACTCCAGCCATGGCACAGAACATTTGGAGAGAGAAAGTAGGATCAACGCTAATAACAATAATGCTAACTGCTCTGGGAGCCGTAGCGTTTCAAAGTGCAAAATATGCCGCCTGGGATTATCCCGATGCAACGAGGGCGTCTAATGAATGGTATGACACCAAAATCGAGGAGCAGAAAGTAGCGAGCGAACGCTGGAAAGACTTCGAGGACAGCAGGAGGGAAATCGATAAGAGAAGCCGCGACCGACGCAAGTTGTTGATGGAGTTGATGACATCCTTGCCCAAACGCCATCTTGACCGGCGTAGGCTTAGCGATGCACTCAGCTCTGCTTACAGTGATCTCGGTTCAATGTCGTATGCCCCAGCTTTTGGATCGGCCCTGGAGGCGGAGCGGGCAGCCACAGTTGAAGAGCTCAAGGTGGAGCTTGAAGGGTTAAATCTTCTTCACAATTGGGTTGAGAACCCCGGTAACAGCAAAGCGAAAACGAAGCTACTGTTGGCACTCGAGCAAAACTTATACCGCGAAGAGCAAACCCTCAACGGTAGCCTTGCAGTGTCGAAAGCGTTGCACTTTTTCCTCGACGACCAAACGAGAGAACTTGATCGTGACTTGAAGCGATACAAAAAGGAATTGCGCGAACAACTTCGTTCAGCGACTGTTGCAATAATTTCTCTTACACTGTCGTTAATTGGCTACATTTTGTTGCTCTCCTACATGACCCCTGCCAAGTCCGCACCCGCCGTTAAGGAAGGCGAGAGCAAGCAGACGTCGGAGTAACGTGGGAACCACGAGGCTTGCGCCTCAGACCTTCTGCCACTTTTTTCTTCCAGCAAAACCGCAGAAGACGGGTTGACTTTCGCCATTTGTTCGCATACCGTATTCCTGTGACTCAAGGCAATGAAGCACCGGGCAAGATCATCTATTTGGGTGCCTGTCTGATTGCAGCCGTGCGGCTGGCCAGAGAGGAAAAATGGGACAACTCGCCCAGAGTGGTGAACCGGATTGCAGACGCCATCAACTTGGCCCGGCGAATTTATGAGCGGATGAGGAGAGATTTTCAGTGGAAAGATTGAAGGAATTGAACCCATCGTCTCAAAGTTGGCCCAAGATGCGTTCCCAGCGATCCCGATGCCCCTGCATTCGATCCAGAATGTCCTGTCCAGGCTCGGTCACGTTGTAGCTTCCTCTTACCACCCAAGAAGGACTCTTGGAATGCGTTGGCCCGAGGGCATCTTCTACGTCCGCCAAGTTCTGGAAGATATAACAGTGCGGGGTCTCCCCTGTAACGTGCCACACTTGCACGAGCACCAGCCCCTCAATCCTGAACCAAGACTTCTGGAAATTGTAGCCGGTGTCAGCCCGCGTCTTAACTTGAATTGGAACGACCTTCTTGAAATTCAATTCGCCGTAGGCCA
>Ga0210407_10001548_pt1 | contig 21279 bp, 22 predicted proteins | sample IncBWC27MmetaG_FD_150860 | JGI IMG/M metagenome (GOLD analysis project Ga0210407, IMG submission 150860) | Forest soil microbial communities from Barre Woods Harvard Forest LTER site, Petersham, Massachusetts, United States - Inc-BW-C-27-M | ecosystem: Environmental > Terrestrial > Soil >... | reverse complement strand
CAGGACCCGGAAGGTAATTTCATCGAATTTGTAGAATACGCAGATCTGGCATCTTATCGGCCCGACCTTCTTATACGGCGGCAATTGTCCTAGGGCGCTAGGGGAGCATAAATGTCTTTGAGTCGGCGCGAACGTCGCAGGCCATCCGAAGAGGAGTCTTGACCACGAAAAGTCCAACTGCTGTGTCGCTCCCTTCTCCGACTGCGGCGGCGCCCGGTTCCAACGGGAAGCCGTTGTATGCCACGCTGTGGTTTCAGGTCGTGGTGGCCATGGCGCTGGCGGTGGCGCTGGGCTATTTCAGTCCCGCCCGAGCGGTAACCATGAAGCCCCTCGGCGATGCCTTCATCCGGCTGATCTCGATGGTGATCACGCTTATTATTTTCTGCACCGTGGTCTCGGGCATCGCCGGCATGGAAGACATGCGCAAGATCGGCCGAGTCGGCGGCAAGGCTCTGTTGTATTTCGAAATCGTCTCGACTCTGGCGCTGGTGGTCGGATTGGTGGTGGGGAATGTGGTCCAGACCGGGCGAGGCTTCAACGCCAATCCGGCCACGCTGGACGCTCATGAGGTGGCCGCATATGCCGGTCAGGCGAAGGCGCAAAGCCTCACCGATTTTCTGATGCACATCATCCCCAACACTGTCGTGGATGCGTTCGCGAAAGGCGATATCCTGGAAGTTCTGTTCGTTGCTTTATTGTTCGGATTCGCATTGTCTGCGCTGGGCGCGCGCTGCAAGCCTCTCGTAGATTTAATCGACGCCTTGACCCAGACGGTATTCAAAATCGTCGCCATCATCATGAAGTTTGCCCCGATTGGCGCATTCGGAGCGATGGCCTTCACGGTGGGGAAATATGGCATCGCCTCGCTCGGTCCATTGGCTAAGCTGATTGCGACTTTTTACGCCACCTCCATTTTGTTTGTGCTGGTTGTGATGGGAGGAGTGGCTCGGGTCGCAGGGTTCGGCATCATCAGATTTCTGTTCTATATAAAGGAGGAAATCCTGTTGGTGCTGGCCACCAGTTCATCGGAGACTGCGCTGCCTACGCTGATGGAAAAAATGGAGCGGCTGGGTTGTTCGAAGTCGCTGGTCGGCCTGGTGGTTCCGACGGGCTACACGTTTAATAGCGACGGCACCAGTATCTATATGACCCTCGCGGCGCTCTTTGTTGCCCAGGCCACGAACACCCACCTGAGCTTATTGCAGCAGTTGACTATACTAGGCGTAGCGATTCTGACTTCGAAGGGCGCGAGCGGCGTGCAGGGCGCGGCTTTTATCGCTCTTGTAGGCACGCTCATGGTGATTCCAGGAATTCCCGTTGCCGGCATGGCCTTGATTCTCGGCATTGACCGTTTCATGAGCATGTTCCGTGCCCTGGTGAACATGATCGGCAACGGAGTTGCCACGCTCGTCGTAGCTCGTTGGGAGAATGAACTGGATCCCGAGACTCTGAAGCGTAATCTTGCGTGATGCGGCCCGGATCTCGAACCAAAAGTGAGGCGCTTATCGATTTAAGAAACACAATTTCCCGTCGCGCTCTATTGACGCGAGCTGCCCCGGCGCTCGCCGGAAGTCTCGCAGCCATCTCTCCGAAGCTCGCGCAGGAGAAATCACCACCACACGATGCTGCCAACGAAAAGATCTGGAGCGGCGAATACTGGACCAAGAAAGGCGACCTCGCGCTTTACATCTTCCGAAAGAGGCTGGGAGCACCCCAGACCGCAGAGACAGCAAGGCCCATCTTTTTTTTAGCCCACGGTTCTTCCGTATCGTCGAGACCTAGTTTCGATCTCACGGTTCCCGGTCATGCGGATTACTCGCTGATGGACAAGTTCGCCGAATATGGTTTCGACGTCTGGACAATGGACTTCGAGGGCTATGGCCGGTCCGCGGTCGGCCCTGGCAATTCCGATATCGCCTCCGGAGTAAAAGACATTAAGGCCGCCTCCGAAGTAATTCTTCACGAGACCGGGCAAAAAAGATTTCACCTCTACGGAGAGTCCGGCGGTGCGCTGCGAGCTGGTGCCTTTGCCATGGCGGCACCGGAACATGTAGACCGGCTGGTTCTCGCCTCATTCACGTGGACGGGTCAAGGCTCTTCAACGCTTTCGAGACGCTCGGAATCAGTCGAGTATTATCGCACTCACAACCGGCGGACCCGCGATCGAGAGATGATCCGCAGCATTTTCACGCGAGACAAGCCGGGAACATCGGACCCCGCAGTTGCAGAGGCCATGGCGGATGCGGAATTGAAGTTCGGCGACACCGCCCCCACCGGCACCTATCTGGATATGACCACGCGCCTGCCAATCGTCGATCCCTTGAAGGTGCAAGCCCCAGTGCTCATCGCCCGTGGAGAATACGATGGCATCGCCACCGAGGAGGATCTGCTCAACTTTTTCCGGAAACTTCCGGTACCGGACCGTGAGTTTGTGATCCTTCCGGGTGCATCCCACTCCATTGCGCTCGGCCTGAATCGCCACCAGTTCTGGCACGTCGTGCGCTCCTTCCTGCAGATGCCAGCGCGCATGGACGTCCAACGCCCCGGCCAACCCTAATGCTCACTTCACTTCGGCTCTAGTCAATTGAAAGAGCGAGGGATTCAAGGGACACCTTATCCTCGCACTTGTGTACCAGCTCCGCGAGTCAAGAGGTTCGATTGTGCCGGGATCACGCGCTTCCCATACATAATCCGGTACGGTAAGGTGTGCCGACCATCCATCCGGAACGCGATCGAACGAGGGAAGATAGTGCTCCAGTTCGTCTTCCCGTGCGATTGTGCTAACCTTCTCCGCCTGGAGAAATTTCAATGTTACATCTCGATACGGGTAATACAGGGTTCATGATTCTATGCACCAGCCTGGTCATGCTGATGACCCCCGGCCTGGCATTCTTTTACGGCGGTCTGGTAGGGCGCAAGAACGTGCTCGCTATCATGATTCAAAGCTTTGTCTCCATGGGCTGGACGACCGTGATCTGGTACTTATACGGTTATTCTTTGTGTTTCAGCGGCGACTGGCACGGGATCATAGGCAATTTCCAGTACGCATTTCTGCGCGGGGTCGATCTCACTACTCCGTCGCCAAATGACACGATCCCAGCATTCGTGTTCATTGCATATCAGATGATGTTCGCCATCATCACGCCCGCGCTGATTTCGGGCGCATTTACCAACCGGGTCACCTTCAAGGCCTACATGCTGTTCCTGACTGCTTGGCTAACCTTCGTGTATTTTCCCTTCGTTCATATGGTTTGGGGCGGAGGCATGCTGCAGAAATGGGGGGTGTTGGACTTTGCGGGTGGTATTGTGGTGCATAACATCGCGGGCATTGCCGCGTTGGCCTCGGTGCTGTACGTGGGCAAGCGGCGCACGGCGGATCGCGGGCCGCACAGCATCCCGCTGGTTGCGCTGGGAACCGGCTTGCTGTGGTTCGGATGGTACGGTTTTAACGCCGGTAGTGAAATGCGAGTAGATTCGGTGACCGCCACCGCATTTCTCAATACTGATTTGGCAGCCTCGTTCGCGGCTGTCGCCTGGATGCTGGTGGCATGGTTCAACGAAAAAAAGCCCAAGTTCCTCGGCTTGCTGACTGGAGCTGTTGCCGGACTGGCGACCGTCACTCCCGCGGCGGGGTATGTTTCTCCCACCACTGCGGTCATCATCGGGTTAGTTGCCGGCGTCGTTTGCTACTACGCCGTTGAGATGAAAAACAGAATGCAATGGGATGACGCGCTGGATGTTTGGGGAGTCCACGGTGTGGGGGGCGCACTCGGCATCATCATGCTGGGAATCTTTGCCAACCGTCAATTCAATCCCGCAGGTGCGAATGGATTGCTTTACGGCGATCCAACGTTCCTTCTGAAACAAGTCGTGGCGGTGATTTTCTCGTCGGTTTGGGCCTTCGTCTTTACTTACGCGATGTTACGAATCATCGATATGTTCACAACGGTGAAAGTGGACGAGATGAGCGAGGAAATTGGCCTCGATGAATCCATCCACGGCGAACATGCCTACGAGCGGGAGGAGTTCTTAACTTCCGAGTAGCCGATCAACCGGACACAATCGCCGCCGCTCCGAAAACCTTTCCTCGACCAAACGCCGCCTGCCTCAGGACGGGTAAAGCCGTTGCTTGTTATCCGGATGATCACAGAGAAATTGCTGAACGTTTACGTCAATTTGCCTCAGGTAGTTCAGGTCGTGGTAAACCCATTCATGCAGCAGCTCGCGAATGCGAATGTGCCCGATCTTCGGGTGCATGCCACATCCGGCATCTCATTCCCAGTCTTCGCGCCCTGCAGACTGACCATTGTTCTTCTGCTGGAGTTGTTTGCACCTGGATGTTTCACGCCCTCCTAGTAGAATTGAATGAACAGTAGGTTCCACAAAAACGGGCCCTTCGACGAAGACGATGGGATGCAGGATACCGACCTTTCGATATCTCTGGGATCAGGGGTTACGAAGCGTCGTTGGCATCTGTGCTCTTTGCTTCCAGGCTTACAGGACGGCACAAAATGGCGAACATTAATACAAAAAAAGGAGTCATCGGAATTCTTACCGGAGGCGGCGACGTCCCGGGCCTAAATCCCGCGATCCGTGCCGTCACTTTCAGGGCGATCCGCGAGGGCTGCCAGGTGATTGGCCTGCGTCGCGGATGGGGAGGCCTCGTCGACATGGTCCGCGAAAAGGATTACGACAACACCGACAATTTTCAAACCTTAACGGAAGAAATCGTCAACCGCGCCGGACGTACCGGCGGAACATTCCTGCACAGTTCCCGCACGAATCCCGCGAAGGTAAAGAAGGACAGCGTGCCCCAGCACTTGCAGGGTACATATAACGCGGAGATGAACGATCTGACCCCGGAGGTGCTGAAGAATCTCGCATGGCTCGGGATCGACTTCCTCATCCCCATTGGCGGCGATGACACGCTGAGCTATGGCGTACGTCTTTATCAGGAGGGTTTCAAGGTGGTCGCGATTCCCAAGACCATGGACAACGATGTTCCGGGAACCGATTACTGCGTTGGCTTCAGCACGGCGGTCACGCGCACCATCCAAATGACCAACGATCTGCGGACTTCCGCGGGCTCGCACGAGCGCTTCCTCGTCCTCGAAGTGTTCGGCCGCTACGCTGGTTTTACTGCAATGCTTCCGACCATGGCAGGCGCGGCCAATCGGTGCGTGATCCCTGAGCATCGTTTCAACATCGAGCAACTCACAGAGCTGCTGGTAGCCGATCGCCATAAGAATCCAAGCCACTACTCCGTGGTTCTGGTTTCTGAAGGAGCGATGTTCGAAGGCGGAGAGATGGTTTTTGAGGACCACGCTACGGATGCCTTCGGCCACAAAAAGCTGGGTGGTATCGGCGATCTGGTTTCCGAGAAACTGAAAGAGCTGTCGCCCAAATACAACAACGGCAAAGTCGTCGAAGTCATTAATCAGAAGCTGGGATATCTGGTTCGTTGCGGCGATCCGGACGCCATTGATTCGATCGTACCCATGGCGTACGGAAATCTCGCTCTCGACTTGCTCCTTAATAAGATTCACGGCCGGTTGGTGGTGCTCAAGAATGGCCGCTACGACAACATGCCGGTCGATGCCGTAATCGCTTCGAAAAAAGTCGTGAACGTGAAAGAGCACTACAACACGGCGCGGCTCCGCCCGCATTTCAGCAGCTTTGAAATGAAGCCGCTGTTCATCATGACCAGCGAAACCTAGCGGCTGTTGCTTTACAATTGCTGTCCTGCGGGTCAAGGCGACTATGATTGCAAGTTTGGGAACCGTTCACTTCCGCTGTGTGTGGATCTCGGGAATTGCGGCCTTGATTGCCGACACCCGGTCCGACACACTTCCCGGTTCGACGAAGACGATCTCATAGCCGAACTTTCGATAAGTCTCTGCGTGGATCCGTTCAAAACGCAGAGTCTCCTCGAGCGTGATTCGCCGCGCTTCGGTCGGCGTGATGAAGTCGAGATTCCTAATGAAGAAAACCCGTTGTTGAAAGATAGCCTCCTTCTTAATACGCTCAAGTTCGCGCGCAAACCCATCGGAGAAATGGTGTCCGAGGTAGAATGCAAGGGCGGCGGTGCAGATGGCGGACCGGTCGTGAAACTGTATTGCGTCCGGTTCGCAGGACGCTCCAAGCTGCCGCTGTCTCTGCAGATCGGCAACCGAATCGATGAACGAGGGATGTGTCCACGGTTCAGCGATACCCTTCGCCTGCTCCAGAGCGATGAGATCGGTGGCCGCCTCTTCGACAACGCTGAAGCCATCCAGTTCCAGTTGACGGACTATAGCCGTCTTCCCCGCACCTGGTGCCCCAGTCAGCACGAACCGTTTCATCTGGTGCCCCACTAATAGCTGTTTTGGTTGACAAGAGTCTCGTCCGCTACCAAACTAGATACGCGATGGCCGGGCGCTAACGCAACTCGACCGACAATCCGGAGGCGACATACTCATGCCATCAGAAAACCGATCCAACTCAAAAGAAGATACGGACCACGCGCCCGCCGTCGAGCACCTTTCAGGAGCCTACGAACTCCTCAACGCCTTGCGAAAAAGAATCGGCGAGCATCCTGAGCTGGCCGCTGCGATTACGAAAATCGAGAGCGCGTTGAGCACGCTCACTGTTAAAACGGGCGGGATGTTATAGCGCGGGAATGCACGACAGTTCCCCATTTGCAACCTTCACAGCCAGCCTTTGGTCCTTGCAATTCGCGCCGCTTCCACCCGGTTGTTTGCGCCCAGTTTGCTAATGGCCTCTGAAAGATAATTGCGAACCGTCCCCTCGGAGAGGCTGAGTTCGGACGCAATGTCGCCGCTGGTTACGCCCTCGCCCGCGAGGCGAAGTACTTGCCGCTCGCGGTCGGTGAGCGGATCGGGTTCTGCCCAGGCTTCAGTGGCGAGTTCAGGGTCGATCACGCGTAAGCCCTGTTGCACTCGGCGCACGGCCTCGGCAAGTTCTTCGGAGCGCATGTCTTTCAGCAAATAACCCGAAGCCCCGGCTTCCAGAGCGCGGCGCAGATAACCGGCGCGTGCGAAGGTGGTCAGAATAATCACGCGAGTTCCAGTACGGCGGCGTTTCAGTTCGCCGGCAACGTCGAGTCCGGTCATCTCCGGCATTTCAATGTCAGTGATAAAGACATCGGGTTTATGTTCAAGCACCGCCTGCAAGGCTTCCTTGCCATTGCGGGAGCGCGCGACGACCGCGATGTCGCCTTCGATCTCGAGCAGGGCAGCGAGTGCGCCCAACACCATGCCTTGATCTTCCGCGATTACCACGCGGATCGCCTTGCGCCCGTTCTTGGGTGGCGAGCTCATTGATTCGTCTTTTTCTGAGTCAGCGGGAATTCGATGCTGAGTCTGGTTCCGATGCTGTTCTCGCGCTCGAAAGTACCGCCCAGTGCCTCGATTCGTTCCCGCATGCCGCGCAGGCCGTTGCCTTCGATTGCGCCGCCGCCCCGGCCATCGTCCTGGATTTCGAGCCGGCAGTTTCCATTCACCGGAGTCAACCGCAAATGGCAATTGCGGGCGTGGGCATGGCGCACCACGTTGGTGACGGCTTCCCGTACGACCAGCGCGACCACGCTCTCCTGGGCAGGGGTCAGGCGAACTTCCTCAGATTCGGACTTCACCGTTACGCCCGCAGTTTCCAGAGTCGCCCGCGCTTGTTTGAGTTCGGCTTCAAGGCTATGCGCACGATATCCGCGGATCGTGCTCCGAACATCCGCCAAAGCCGCACGCGAAGTCTGTTCCACGTCCGCAATCTCGGCTTTCGCGCGCTCGGGGTCGTGATCAACCAGCTTGCGGGCTAATTCAGATTTCAGAATGATGACCGAAAGCGTGTGGCCGAGCACGTCGTGCAAATCGCGCGCAATGCGTTCACGTTCCGCCACCTTTGCCAGATGCTCAATCTCCAGGTTGGCTTTTTGCAATCGGTTGTTGGCGCGTTCCCGCTGCGCAAAAAAAATATTGCCGCAACCCACGACCATCGCAAGCCCGCCGCCGTAGAACAAGAACCATCCCGAAAGGTGAAAGAGCCACCATTCCGCGGTGGCCACTGCGAGTACTGCCACTAGCAGTTTGAGCGCTGCCGATTCCGTTTCGACCGCGTAGGGAACGAAGGCCGCTGCAAAAACAAAAAGTGTGGCGGCTCCCTCATTGAAGGGCGCAAAGCCAACTCCCAATAGCGTGAACGCCGCAACATTCAGGAGATTCCACGGGCGCTCGATCCAAAAAAAACTAAAATAAATAGCGAGGAAGGCGATGGTACCGAACCCGGTGGCAATCCACTGCTTCCAGCCGGCATGATTCAGGATCGGGTTGAGCAGAAAGAAGCAAAAGTAAAAGAGCCAGGTGTAAGGCGCCCAGCCGTGGTCCTGATTTTTAGGTAGAAGCCTCATGGTGCAAATCTAGAAAGTGCAGCTCTAGGCTACCCCTTTTTGATGCCGTCCGTCAGCCTGGTTTCGCTGTGCCCGGTACACCCGATTCCGAAGGCCAGCAGAAGCGACAGCGGAAGTAAAATCACGAGCAAGTCGAGGCTGCCGCCAGTGACCAGCAGAGCAATCGCCCCGAGCACCAATATCCAGCCCACACATTGATTGATGGTCATAGTTGTTCTCCTATCAAGGACACTCCGGCCTAGCCGTACATCTTTCCTTCGTCACGCTGAAATCCAAGCCGGGCCACGCCCAGGCAGAGCAGCGAGAATCCAGCCAGCGCTTCCCAATGGGTCAGATTCGATTCGTGCTGGCCTGCTCCCACGACGCCCAATGCTAGTTGAGCGAGATGATACGGTGGCAGAAAATGCGCGACCTTCTGCAAGAGCTTCGGCAAAAACATGATCGGAACCCAAAGCCCGGAGCAAAAAGACAGCGGCAGATAAATCAGGTTGATGGTCGCCACCGCCGAGTTTGGACCGACGAAATATCCAATCGCCAAGCCCATCGCGCTGAAGGGAAGGGAACCGGCGACCAGAATTGCGAGCAGTTTTACCGCATCAAGCAAGGGCATATGCACGGCGCCAAACGTCGAGCCGAGGAGCAGGAGCAGCGACACGACAATCGCGCTGAAAATCATGCCCAGCGCAACCTTGGCCATGAAGTAAGCGAATGGCGGCATGGGACTGGCGCGCTTCACCTGCAACCAGCCCAATCCTCGCTCCGCTGCCAGCCCTGACGCTGTGCCAAACAACGAAGCTCCCATGACTCCGAAGGCGCCATAGGTCGCTATGAGGTAAGTCGTGATCGTCGTGCCGCCCACGGGCGCATCTTTAGGATTCAGCACTAAGCCGAACAAAACATAAAACATCACGGGAAATAAAATTGTAGAAAGCGAGTAGGCTCGAAGACGAAGCCGGGTCAGGAATTCGTACTTCGCTTCCTTAAGATAAATCACAAATGTTCTGCCCAGCGGGCGTGCCCAGATTTGGTGTGCCTGTATTGTCGAAGCAGTAGCCATTTCATCACCTCGTCAGAATGTAGTTTCGGCGGCTGTCGTGGAGGCATTTCCGTCTCCACCTAGCGGCGTTACTATGTCGTGCCTTTGGCGTGTTCCTGAGTCAGTGCGAGAAACGCCTCTTCTAATCCAGCACTCGAAACCTCGACGTCGGAGAGTCCCGGATCGAGCATCAACAGCTCACGAAGAATCGGTTCAGCCGAGGCCGCGCGGATTTCCAGTCCATCGCGATCCCTACGGACATCGAGAACTCCGGGGATGGCGCGCACGGTCGCGATATCCAGAGAACTCACGCAGCGAATGCATCGTCCTCCGGTACTGGCCTTGATCTCGGCCGGCGTTCCTTCCGCAATGATTTCGCCGCGATTAATCACGACCACGCGATCGGCAAGCGCATCCGCTTCTTCCAGATAGTGAGTCGTGAGCAGCACCGCCTTGCCCCGGGCGATCAGCTTGCGAATTTCCTCCCACAGGATCCGGCGGGATTCCACGTCCAATCCGACCGTGGGTTCGTCGAGAAACAAAATGTCGGGATTTCCGCACAGCGCCAGCGCAAACAACACCCGCTGCCTCTGCCCCCCGGAAAGTTCCCCAAACTCGCGGTCCTTGATTTCTTGCAAGCCCGCCAGGGCCAGAGTCTCGGCCATGGGCAACGGGTTCGGATAGTAGGAGGAAAACAGATCGATGTGTTCGCGTACGCGCAGCGTCTCCGGGACCTTGGCCACCTGCAGCATGGCGCCGATACGCGTTCGAACCTCCGCATTTATCGGGTTTCCGCCAAACACACTCACCGTACCAGCAGTGGGTTTGGCCAACCCAAGAAACAGTTTGACGGCGGTAGTTTTGCCTGCGCCGTTCGGTCCGAGCAGCGCAACCAGTTCGCCGGCACGGACGGCGAAATTCACCTGACGCAAAGCCTGCACCTCGCCGAAGTTCTTGCTGGCGCCTTGCAACCGCGCAATCACCGCCCCGCCGTTAGCAGATTCTCTCTTCGGATTCGACTGAGTTTTGTCCAATGCCGCGATCATTCGGTCCTCCCGCCTTTCCAGATCAAGGTCGATCCAGCCAGTGAACCCATCATCGCGGCAGCGATCGCAATGCACCAGTGGAGATCATCATCCGCCAGTGATGACAAATGTCATCCGACCACCTCTGTTCGGATTGTGTAACAAGCCTTCCGAGCAGATAACGAAAACCGCGCAGGTTGGGTATAATCCGAAAGTTCGCCAGAGACCGGCAACAAGCCGCTCTCCACGGTGGCGGCCAATCCGCCCGGATCGGATTTCTCTCGTTGAATTTGCGTGGCAGGGAGGCGGTTCTGAGCTTGCTCGAAAGCAGCGCACGAGGTGTGATGCGAATACGGCCCGGAGTCGAACTGGCGGGCATGAGCGACATTGGCTGCCAGCGAGAAAATAACGAAGATCAGTATGCTTACTGGGAGCCCGCTGACGATGAGGAATTCGCCCGCAAGGGCAGACTGGCGATTGTGGCCGACGGCATGGGCGGCCACGAAGGCGGACAGGAAGCCAGCCGCATTGCGGTCGAGACTATCCAGGAAGTTTTTGCCGATGCTTCCGGCGGCGATCCCCAATCCCTGCTGCTGGCTGGGTTTCTAACCGCGCACGAACGCATTCTGCGCTACGCGGGCGGACATCCGGAATTGCACGGGATGGGAACGACCGCGACCGCAATTGCTCTGGTCAATCAACAACTCTTCTATGCGCACGTCGGCGACAGCCGCTTGTATCTGGTGAGGGGAGCCAACATCTCCCGCGTGACCCACGACCATTCTTATGTTGGCCGTTTGGTCGAGAACGGCGTCATCAGTTCCGCGGAAGCCGAGACCCATCCCCAGAGGCACATTCTGACCGCCGCTCTTGGGGCGGGTGAGGAGGTTTCGCCTGAAACTCCGCCGCACGCCATCGCTCTTCAGAGTGGCGATGCTCTGGTCCTTTGCACCGACGGGTTGTGGAGCTTGTTGAGCGACGACGAGATACAGAACGTCGTGACCCGCAACGAACCGGCGGACGCCTGTCAAGCTCTGATCAAGGTGACGAAAGACCGCGGCGGCCCCGACAACATTACCCTCCAACTTTTGCGCATCAGCTGACATTCGTCGCAGCTTGGCTAACTGGGCAACCCAATCGGGTGCAGCCCATGAGCACCCGCGCGATGCTCGTGGTTAACTTCAATAAGTCTTAAACTGCAAAGCGATGCACATCTCCGTTTAAGTCTCCGACGATCCAGAAGACAATAAATATCTGATGGCACAGCGTTTATGCTGGTTATGAGCGCTGGTTTAATCTGGCATTCAAGTTGCTAATGTCCTCAACGTCAATAAACTCTATTACAACGATAGAGTTTATGGCATAATTCAAAACCAATATGAAAATCTCCCAAAAAGGTTTGTACGCATTGCAGGCCATGATGATGTTGGCCCGGCATTACAACCAGGGCGCGATCCGCATCCGTGACATTGCCTACGAGGAGGCCCTGCCGGAAAAATTTCTGGAACTGATTCTCTTGGAACTCAAAAATGCGCGGATGGTCGAAAGCGTCCGCGGCGCCAAGGGTGGATACCAGTTGCGACGCGCTCCGTCTGAGATCCAACTGAGCGAAATAATCCGGCTCATTGACGGTCCGCTGGCGCCCTTTGGGGACGCCGAGCAGTTGCGTACTTTGATCAGTCGCGATGCTGAACATCGTGCGCTCTATCAAGTCTTCCTTGCGGTGCGCGACGCCGCAGCTAAGATCCTGGAGCACACCACCCTCGCCGACATCATGAATGGCAAGAGTGCAGCGGATTCTAAATCCGCCAAGCGGCGCAAGAAAAAGGGTGAGCCGTCCAGCGTATTGCCCATGGTGGTCCACGGGAATCCGAGCCGGGGCAACAATGATTAAGAGATTCATCTTTATTGTTGGGCTGGTCTGCCTTGTTCTCTCTTGCCCGAGTCCTGGCCAGACTGTTGTTCGCGTCGGCGCGTTTCCCAACATCACGCACGCCCAAGCCATGGTCGGCAAGGCCAACGGATGGTTCGAGAAAGCTTTGGGCTCGAACGCGAAGATTCAATGGACAAGTTTCAACGCCGGCCCATCGGCCATTGAAGCGCTATTTTCCGGCGCCATCGATATGACATACGTCGGGCCAAACCCCGCGATCACCGGCTACGTGCGCTCCAACGGGGAAGCGCTTCGCATCGTCGCAGGTGCGGCTAGCGGCGGCGTGGCGCTGGTCGTGAGAAACGATTCGGGAATCCAGAAGCCGGAAGACTTTCATGGCAAGCGGGTGGCATCTCCACAGTTAGGCAACACGCAGGACGTAGCGCTGCGCGCGTGGTTGAAAGCGCATGGCATGAAGTCCAACGATAAAGGCGGCGACGTGCAGGTGATTCCCCTCGCCAATCCCGATCAGTTAACTCTTTTCTTACGGAAGCAACTCGATGCTTCGTGGGCGCCCGAGCCTTGGGCTACGCGCCTGATTCATGAAGGCAATGCTCATCTATTTTTGGATGAGCGCGACTTGTGGCCGCATGGGCAGTTTGTCATCACCCATCTGATCGTGAGCTCGAAATTTCTGCGAGAGCATCCGGACTTGGTAAAGGACTGGATCGCCGCCCACGTGGAATTGACCGATTGGATTAACGGACATCTACCAGAAGCGAAGAAAATACTGAACGCTCAACTCCAGAAAGAAACCGGCAAAGCCCTCGCCCCCGCCGTGCTGGACGAGGCCTTCGGAAGGCTACAGATTACTTACGATCCGCTTCGCAACTCGCTGCTGACTTCAGCGCGTTCAGCTTACGAGGCCGGTTTCCTGGGAAGAGAAATGCCGGATTTGTCTGGCCTTTATGACTTAACTCTTTTGAACCAGGTTTTGACGGAAAAGGGAAAGAAGGCAGTTCAATGACAGCGAATCCAGCGGCTCAACCTTTTGCGGTTGAACACAAGAGTGAACATAGGCGTCCAGTTCGAGGCGCAACCGGGCGGTGGAAGCCGGCGGGCGACCATGCGGTCCTTCCGCTCCGGTCGGCGGATGCCAACGGAGTGCCTAAGGTTTCTCTCAAAGGAATCTCCCTGAGCTACAAGACCAACGACGGCTCGCGCTTGCTTGCGCTCGATAACATCAACTTGAAAGTGATGCCCGGCGAATTCCTCTGCATCGTTGGCCCTTCGGGCTGCGGTAAATCGACGCTGCTGCACCTCATTGCCGGACTTCACGCAGCGACGTCGGGAAATGTACTGGTCGACGACAAAGTCGTGCAAGGTCCGGGCACGGATCGCATTCTCATCTTCCAGGAACTCGGACTTTTTCCCTGGCTCACGGTGGGACAGAACGTCGAATTCGGCATGAAAATGAAAGCGGTGTCCAGGGCCGAGCGCGAAGAGAAGACTGAGTACTACCTGCGCCTGGTGCACCTCTCCCAATTCAAGCAAAGCTATACGCATCAACTGTCGGGCGGAATGCGGCAGCGCGTGGCGTTGGCTCGAGCGCTGGCGACGGAGCCCGACGTTCTGCTCATGGACGAGCCCTTTGCCGCGCTGGACGCGCAAACCCGCGACCTTCTGCACGACGAACTGGAACGTATCTGGGCCGAAACTGGCCGCACCATTATTTTCGTTACCCACAACGTGCGCGAGGCCGTGCGGCTGGGAGATCGGGTAGCCCTGATGACCTTCCGCCCCGGACGCGTGAAGAGCGAATATCTGATCGATCTGCCGCGTCCGCGCGTTCTCGAAGATGTAACCGTGGCGAAAAGCGCGCGCGAAATCCTCAACGACTTGCGCGAAGAAATCAACAAGTCGCTGGAAGAGCAGTACGGTCAGACGGAGGTTTCGGCATGAAACGCCTTGCCAGGCACGCACTCTTTTACGGCGTGCTCATTGGGATTTGGGTCGTGCTGGCCAAATTAAAAGTATGGCCCCCCTACGTGTTTCCCACTCCCAGGGGCGTGTTCGAATCGTTGTGGGCGGGTTTCGCCGATCACAGCTTCTGGATCGCGATCGCCGTCAGCATGAAACGCATGCTGCTCGGCTATAGCTTGTCGGTTGTGTTGGGAATGGTGCTCGGCCTGGGCGTCGCCAGCAATAAATTTCTGGAAGAAACCATGGGCGGCCTGCTGGTCAGCTTGCAAAGTCTGCCCAGCATCTGCTGGCTTCCGCTGGCGGTGCTGTGGTTCGGTCTGACGGAAAAGGCGATTCTCTTCGTCGTCGTGATGGGATCGCTCCTGTCCGTGACCATAGCCATGGAGACAGGCCGGCAGCAAATGCCCAAGATTTACGGCATGGCCGGCCGCAACCTGGGGGCAAGCGGATTCAAGCTCTTCTGGTACGTGCTGCTTCCGGCGAGCTTGCCCTTTATTCTCTCCGGTCTAAAACAAGGCTGGGCGTTCGCCTGGCGCTCTCTGATTTCCGGCGAAATGATCTTCGTGAGCCTGGGTCTGGGACAGTTGCTGATGATGGGACGCGATTTGAACGACATGAGCCAGGTGATCGCGGTCATGATGTTGATCATCGCGATTGGTTACATCGTTGATGGTTTGGTCTTCAAGACCATCGAACGGCGGCTGCAGCACAAGTGGGGACTGGCGCCAGCAACCTAGCGTCAGATGTTTTACAAAAACACGAGGAGGGGTAATGAAAAAGTGTTGGCTCGGGTATTTGCTGGTAAGTTTGGTTTGCCTGTCGGCGGTTGCGCAAGCGCAGAACACAGGCTATCAGGCCGGTAAGATCACGAACGTCGAAAGGCAGCCCGGGACTGGTGGCGGCGGTGGTTCGGATGCGGCATTAAAGCCTGACACGGCTACCTACAAGATCTCTGTGCAAGTGAGCGACACGGTTTACCTTGTCCGTTATCAGGCACAGGGTGACCAGGACTTGTCATGGATACAGGGTAAGGATGTGCAGGTCAAGGTTGCGGGCAAGAAAATGTATGTGAAACGCGCGTCCGGCAAAGACGCAAAGGCGAGCATCCTCAGCACTACCAAAGGGAGCACGCCGTAGGCTGAGTTTCCCTGTTCGTCCGTAGTGAATTCTGTGGCGTAAATCACCGACTCCCAGGAGTCGAAAACAATTAGGAGCGTCTAACTCAAATGAAAGCAGGAAAGAACGTGCTGCGAATCTCTACTATAACCATTATGATTATGATAATGGTCCCATTAACCGGGTTGGTATCGGCCCAAACCGCTGCCTCGGCACCCGCCACAACCACGGCGAAGAAACGCACCGCATCTACCAGGCAGGCAAGTGCAACAGTCACGGTCAAGGAAGTCCAGGAATTGAAAGATGCAGTGACCGCTCAACAGCTGCAAATCAGGCAGCAAAACCAGTTGGTGGACCAGTTGCGGTCGCAACTCCAGCAACTGGTGGATGCGACCCAACAGGCGAACACAGCCGCCCAAAAAGCGGCAAGCGGCGTGAACCAGGCGCAGACCAGCGCCGCCCAGGCCCAGCAATCGGCAACTGACGCGAAAAGTTTGGCTGATCAGGCTTCCGCCAACGCTGTGGAAGCCAAGAATGCAGTCGAGCTTGTGAATTCGCGGACTCAAGACGAAGGCAAGCAGTTGAGCGCGCTGGAAGCTTTGGTCGGCCGTTTCCGCTTCAGCGGTGACGTCCGAGTGCGTGGCGAATCCTATTTCCAGAAGGGGGTTCCCGACAACAACCTGGCCCGCATTCGTGTGCGCTTCGGGTTGGATGGCCAGCTTAACCAGGATTTCATCGCAGGCTTCGCCTTGGCGACAGGCGCTCTGGGCAACCCAACCTCGACCAACGAGACCCTTACCAACGTCTTCGATCGCAAGACCATCGCTCTGGATCGCGGGTTCATCACCTTCAATCCGATCGCACATCGGTGGCTCTCTCTCACCGGCGGAAAGTTTGCCTACAGTTGGCAGCGGACCTCGGTCACGTTCGATCCCGATCTGAACCCGGAAGGCTTCAACCAGAAAGCTTCGTTCGATCTCTCCGGACCGATCCAGAACGTCACTTTCCAAGGCATCGAGTTGCTCTACAACCAAGCCAACGGAAAGCCCGGGGTTCCGTCGCAGGATTCTTACGCGATCGGTGGGCAGGCGTCGGCCAGGGTGCAATTCGGTCCTTGGACGGCTACGCCGTCGTTCCTCACCCTGAAGTGGAATCGTCCCGACGCGATTTTGCAACAGAGCGCATTTGCAGTCGGCGCTACCACGACTGGTTACCAGCCGGCCACACCGAAGGGCGGCACGACTCCATCTCCGATTAACGGGATTCCGGTGCCTGGCGAAGGACAAGGTTGCGCCAAGGGCACGGGCTTCGCGAGTTTCGCTCCCTGCGTCTTTGCCCCCAACGGCATGACCAACGCCACTTACGTAGATTCCAAAGGGGTGGCCCACTTTTATTCCGGCTACAACTATGCCGACTTCATCTTGAACAACCAGGTCCAGACCGGCCTGAAACGCTTGCCGGTCAACTTGCTGCTGGAGTTCCTGGACAACCTCGATGCCGAAGCCCATCCCCTGGATACCAAGGGTAAGGTCCTCAAGAATCTCGGCAGCCAGAACAAGGAATACGGGTTTGACGCGAGCGTCGGCCAGGTGAAGAACAAGAACGATATTCAACTGGGCTACGCCTGGTATCGCGAAGAACAGGACGCCGCGCTTGCGTCGTTCGTTGAAAGCGATCAAAGAGCTCCCACGAACGTTCTGCAGAACCGCATCTACGCTCTGTGGAAACTGCGCGCGAACACCCTGGCCAGCTTTACCTGGTGGCGTGGACGCGCGTTGAACACGTATCTCGAAAACAACGTTGCCTTGTTCAACAACTACAACGGAAGCGTGCCGACCATTGCCAAGGCGGGGCAGCAGGAGCCATATCTGAACCGCCTGCAGTTCGACCTGATCTACACGTTCTAGACGGGTTGTTGGACTTGGGGCAGAACGAGCTTAGGGTCGAGACGCTCCACCCTAGGGCTGTCGGTCAGCCAAGGCTGAAAAGCCTTGGCTGGCTGATGGTTTTGCCAATCAGCCGCAGGCTGTCGATTGCGGTTCCGGCATCGACACACTGTTTGGAGCGCTTCCTATATTATGAAATCGTTAGTCAGGGCTCGAGAATGATTTCGCGACGCGATTTTCTCAGACAAGCCTCCATCGCAATTGCCGCCGCTCGCGCTCTTCCTCCACTGCTAACCTGGGCGGCAGATAATTCATCAGTGCAGATGCCAGGTGAAGAAGGCATGATCGTGCGTTCGGCCCGCTTCTTCGATCTGGAAACGCCCTCAGAGTTTCTTACTTCGTGGATCACTTCTGTGCCGCATTTCTTTGTGCGTAATCACATGCACGAACCCAGCACGCTCGACGCGGACACATGGCGATTGACCATCAGCGGGGAAGTGGAGAAGCCGCTGACCTTGACTCTCGCGGATTTGGCCAGGCTCGAAAAGCACGCGGTAACCAATACACTCGAATGCGCTGGCAACGGACGCGCTTTCCAGCAACCGCATGTTCCAGGCGTCCAGTGGCAGAAAGGAGCAGTGGGGAACGCCCGTTTTAGCGGCCCTCGCTTGCGCGATCTCCTGCAACGCGCAGGCGTGAAGCCCACGGGCAAGCAGGTCATGTTTCACGGCCTGGACGAAGTTCCCGGCAAAGTGCCGCCGTTCATTCGCAGCATTCCAGTCGAGAAGGCGATCGATGGCGATACGTTGATCGCGACCCACATGAACGATGCACCGCTCAGCAAACATCATGGTTTTCCCGCACGCTCTCTGGTGCCCGGCTGGGTTGGCGCCGCTTCCTGCAAATGGCTTAGCGAGATCAAAGTGCTCGATAAGGAATTTGATGGCAACTTTATGAAGCCGGGATACAGATTTCCCAACCAGCCCGGCAAGCCCGGTGAACCGGTGAATCCCGATGACATGCACGTGATTACAGCTCTGAATGTAAAGTCCGTCATCGCCACTCCTGCCGATGGTTCAACTGTGAAGTCGCGCTCCATTCATCTTCAGGGCGTTGCTTGGGCAGGTGAGGCAGATATTGCGCGCGTCGAAGTCTCCGCCGACGCCGGAGCAACCTGGAAACCCGCGCAGTTGGGCCGCGAGCAGTCGAGGTACGCCTGGCGGCTGTGGACCTATGCGTGGAAGGCGCCGAAGGCCGGAGATTACACTTTTATGGCGCGCGCCACCGATAATCAGGGCCGTACCCAACCCGAAACCGCGGTCTGGAATCCCAGTGGTTATTTATACAATGCTATCGACCAGGTGAAGCTCCATGTTCAAGCGTAAGGCGTTCAACACAACCCGGCTGGCCTTGACGTTGTTGTGTTCTGCGCCGCTGCTTTGGGCGCAGTCTCCCGATTTGCCGCCGGGCCCGGCTCAAGCCAAGGTCCGCACCGCATGCCTGGAGTGTCACGACGCCAGCATTATCGTCCAGCAACGCCTCGGCAAACCCGCGTGGACCAAAGAGGTGGACAAGATGATCAAGTGGGGTGCCCTGGTGGACGCAGCCGACCGGGACTCCTTCATCGATTACCTGAGCGCAAATTTTCCTCCCGACAAAACGCCAGCCGCAATGCCGCGCGCCGGCTCGGCGAAGAAGCACTAGCTGCACCTCAAACAGCCCGATAGCAGGCGCTTCCGAGGGTGCAAGTTTCTTCATGTTATCTATGTGGTTACTATTGACAACCCGTCGAAATCACAGGAAAATCAATCAGTTTAGCCGCTGCTTGCGACCAGGATTTCAAGCTAGTCCTTCCCTCGGCAAGCTGGTTTTCGCACAGTTCTATTGATCATCGCGCCTCTTGCGCTCTGCAAACCAAGCCATGGAGTTCAAGCCGGAGAAAAGAAAAAGGATGAAGTTGACCGCGGGCACGCTACTGTTCTTCCTGGGTTCGTATCTCATGCACGCCCAGACCATCACGACATTCGAAGGTATCGACGCAACCCAGGTCGCCCACCCGGAGTTTGACGTGGATCCCAATGGCGCGGTCGGCACCAGGCAGTTCATGGAATGGACGAACGTCTATTTTCAGGCCTTCGACAAACAAACCTTTGCACCGGTTTGGTCCACTCCGCAGGCGGGCACGCTGCCGTTCAAGAACAATAAAATGTCCAACTGCCTCCACGTCGGAGGAGATGGAATCATCACCTTTGATCATCTCGCGTTACGCTGGATCATCGCCGTGCGCGCGGTCCCGACCCCCGGAACATACTATTACTGTGTCGCGATTTCTAACACCGACGATCTCGCCTCCAGCACGCTGGCCTGGTACACCTATCAGTTCTCCCTGAACCCCGTGCTCGGAGCGAACAGCCAGGGCAATGCGTATTTTCCCGACTGGCCGCGGTTCGGGACCTGGGGAGATGCGTACTATGTTTCCTTCGATCTGAACGATGTCAACCGCAGCTATCGGGAGATTGGGGTTGTGGTTTGCGCTCTCGACCGCACCCACATGCTCACGGGGTCGACGCCGAATCCCATGCAATGCTTCAGCGATCCCACTCCAATCCCGACCGATGGCAGCCTGTACCTTAAGCACAGCCTGATTCCCGCCGATGTCGAGGGCTCGGTTGCGCCGCCCGCCGGTCGAAACGAGTTCCTGGTGAGCATCGAGAATCCACCCAACGATGGCCACAGCACTACTTCAAGCTCAATCAACCTCTGGGATTTCCATGTGGATTGGGCGACTCCAGCGAATTCAACATTTACCAATTCGACGCTGGCTGTGCCGATTTATTCTCCGGGATGTTACGAGCTGAATTATCCGCCAGGAACTTATTGCATCCCTGAATCGACGAGCAAGAGCACTCACAATCGGGTCGACTCTGTGGGCGACCGCTTGATGCCCCGCCTTGCTTATCGCAACTTTGGAAGCTACGAATCGTTCCTGGTCAGCCACACCATCCGAACCGGCGCAGGCAGCCAGACCGGCATTCGGTGGTACGAGCTTCGAGGAGCGGAGACGCCGGCGATTTATCAGAGCGGCACAATTAGTCCGGACAAAACCCTTTTCCGGTTCATGCCCAGCATCGCGCAGGATCATGCAGGCCACGCGGCTGTTGGCTACAACGTGTCGAGCGCCGCGACTCATCCCGGGATCAAGACGTCGTGGTGGAGCCTATCGAAGTCTTTCGCACCCACGGAGCGCGTGATCTTTAAGGGCAGCGGAGACGAGGAAAACTCATTCCATTGGGGCGATTACTCGAGCATGACCGTCGATCCCGTCGATGACTGTACTTTTTGGTACGTCACGCAATATTTCGCGCAGAATGAAACCGGGAAGCAGATTAACTGGAACACGAGAATCGCGAATTTCAAGCTCTCGAGCTGCCATTAAAGTTTAAGCCAGCAGAAAAGCTTGTCCGGTCGAAGAGTGGAGGGTTGTAGAAATCATGTCTTCTGTGGAAACCATGCCCTTGGCAGCCAACAGCAACATCAACAGCAACGAAGACCGGACCGATATCCTGGGCGTCCGGGTTCGCCGGACCAACCTCGCTCAGACCTTAGACGACGTCGAAGCCTGCATGCGGCGCGGCGAGCGGCGATACGCGGTATTCATCAACGTCTATAACGTGATTGAATCGCGCATCGACGCGCACTACCGGCAAACTTTGAATGAAGCCGACTTTCCCATGCCCGATGGCATTCCGCTGGTGTGGGCCAGCAAAGTGTTGGGACGCCCCGTCGGCAGCCGCGTCTGCGGTCCTGATTTTCTCGTCGCGATGAACAAGCGCGCTGCTGAAAAGGGTTACACCGTTTTCATTATGTGCGGCGGAGACAAGAAGGCCGAGCGCACCGCGGCCGCTTTCCAGGCGCTGCATCCGAATATGAAAATCGTGGGCGCGTGGACTCCGCCCATG
>Ga0210407_10001544_pt1 | contig 21335 bp, 16 predicted proteins | sample IncBWC27MmetaG_FD_150860 | JGI IMG/M metagenome (GOLD analysis project Ga0210407, IMG submission 150860) | Forest soil microbial communities from Barre Woods Harvard Forest LTER site, Petersham, Massachusetts, United States - Inc-BW-C-27-M | ecosystem: Environmental > Terrestrial > Soil >... | reverse complement strand
AATTGAAGACGGGATGAAACTATCCGTGGTGAAGCCGCCGCCGGACGGAAGAGTGGATGACGGAGTGCGCTATCGCGGACAGGAACACATAGCGGAACTTCAAGTGATCTCGGTGGCGGACACTTCATCGGTGTGCGTGATCCTTAGTACGAGCGGAGAAGTGCGCGTCGGACAAATCGCGTTTCTTACGGTGGACAGCTTGAAAGAGAGACGCGAAACGGAGTCCACCGAGGAGGCCGGCAAGTATCCCATCGTGGTTTCGTTTACCAATGGCGATCCGCTCGATGACGAGGTTCGCGAGACGCAGGAGAAAAAAATAATTCAAGACTCGCCGGTAGGGCGCGTTCGAGGGCAGTTTGGCTTTGACTATGGGGGGACGCGCGAGTCCGGCGGGTTCAATTCGCGGCAGATGGGGATGCTGATCAACGCAGATATGACGTATCTCGGCGGCACCTATTGGAATTTCACCGGATATTGGCGCGGGAATCTCACTTCGGAAAATTCCGGCACGCAAGGCTCTGCAGCGCCAACGCTCACCGACTTGATTAATCGTACGTACCACCTGAGCTTGACCTACGACAACCCATATTCCCCCACACGAATCGGAGTAGGACGATTATTTCTCCCGTGGGCCCCGAGCTTGAGCACCATCGACGGCGGATACCTCGCGAGGAAAATAAACCGCAAGATGACCGTGGGAATCTTCGCGGGCTCGACTCCGGATCCGACTTCCTGGAGTTACAACCCGGATCAGCGCATTGCCGGCACGTTTGTGAATTACGAGACCGGGGATTTTCAGCATACCCGCTTTTTCAGCACCGCCGGAATTGCGCTGACCAGCATTCAGTGGAAGGTGGCCCGGCAGTTCGCTTTCTTTGAGAATACCTTTTCGTGGAAGCGGTACATCTCCTTCTACAATTCGCTGCAGGCGGATGAGGCGCGTGTCTCTCCGCTGGCGAATGGCGGCAGCAACCCTACCGGCGTTTCCCAGAGCTATTCTTCGCTCCATTTTCAGCCGATGAGCAAAGTGACCTTTGGCGTGAACCACAACTACTTCCGCACACTTCCCACGTTTGACCCGAAACTGATCGGCACTGGATTGCTGGACCAATACTTGTTCCAGGGATTCAGCGGCGACGTGCGAGTCGAGTTGCCGAAGCACATCGCGCTGTACACCAGCCTGGGCCAAAGCAAAGCTAGTACGGACCAAAAACACTCACTCAATCAAGGCTACGGCGTCACTTTTGGAAGCCTCTGGAAGACCGGTTTAATTGCGGATTTCCACTATTCGAAATTCGACAGCACGTTTGGAAAGGGAGCTTACGAATCATTTTCCCTGTCGAAGAGCCTATCGGATTCACTGCGCCTTCAACTGATCGCGGGCCGCCAGGCATTTAATTCCAGTTTGTCTACAAATGACAACTCCGATTTCGTGAATGCCGTGGCGGACTGGAACATCGGTCCCCGTTATTTCATGGAAGCGAATTTTGGCTGGTACACGGGGACGACGTTGAAATACGAGCAGTGGTCGACCATTTTCGGCTACCGGTTCGGGGGATTCCGAAAATGAGGAAGCTCTTCCCTGCCCCGTGGACCAGAGAGAAAACGCGCGGGTACAAATTCGCGCTTGGAATTTTTTTCTGCGCGGCTCTGCTCCCGCTGTTTCTGGCGGCTACCATTTGCGCTCAGACGCCGCTGGTCACCGCGCCACTCACGAGTGCGAACGCCGCCGCGAGCGCTCCCGCGATGGCACCGTTGGCCCAGGCGCGCAAAAGTGTTGGGGACTTCTTCGAGCAATCCGCGAATGTTGTCTGCACAGAATCCATCACGCAAGTTATCGTGGGGAAAAACGATAAGCCGGCCTATCGCGAAGAATCGAAATATGACTATCAGCTGCAGGCGAGCACCATCAGCGGCTCGTTGAAACTCCAGGAATCTCGGGACGTGAGGAAGCAGGCCTTCCGGGACGCTTCACGGACGCTGCTGATCACCAAGGGATTCGCCAGCCTGTTGCTGATCGTGCATCCGCAGTATGAATCCAGCTATGAATTCGAACCGGCAGGAGAGGAAAATGAAGGAACGGTCACGCTCGCAAAGTTCAATTTCAAGCCGGTACCCGGGGCGTCTTCTCCGGCTGCCATGCAATTGCGCGGCAAGAATTATCCGCTGCCTCTCTCAGGAGCGATCTGGATCGACAAGTCCACGGGGGCCATCACGCGACTGACGGCGGCGGTGGATTCCAGCCTGAGCGACCTGGGCCTGAAAGAGATGCGCAGCGATATTCACTACGCGCTGGTGCAGTTTCACGATCCCGATGAGGCGTACTGGATGCCCGTCTCCGCCACCATCGAGTTGGAGACGCCCCTGCAACACTGGCGAAATGTCCATCGCTTCACGGCGTACAGAAGATTCCGAGCGTTGATTGAAATCGAAGGACTGAAAGAACAAAAGAAATGAGCATGCAAGCGACAGCAAGCACGGCGATAGCCGTCCGGGAAGATCCCGAACGCGGGCACCATATCCGTTTGCTGCTAGCCTGGTTGGCGGCGCTGGCGGTGGTCCTGGTGATTGCGGGATACGGCTTCAACTACTACACGCTGAGCATGGCGCAGCGGCCTTTCTCTCCGAAGCATGAATTGCTGCGCCCGAGCGGGCCCATCGGAGTCAAGCTGGGAATGGTTGGCGTATTCATGTTTTTCCTGATCTATCTCTACCCCCTAAGGAAGAAATGGGGCTGGCTGGCGCGCCAGGGAAACTCGCGTCACTGGCTGGATTTCCATATCGTTCTGGGGACCGCGGCGCCGCTCATCATTGCCTTCCACGCGTCGTTCAAATTCGGAAACATCGCGGGGATGGCGTTCTACAGCATGCTGATGGTCACATTAAGTGGATTTGTCGGCCGGTATCTTTACTCGCAGATTCCCCGCAGCCTGAATGCCGCGCAGCTTACGAAGAAAGAAATGGAAGAGAACGAAGAAAAACTTCAGAAGGAGCTCGCGGAGCAGAAAGCAACCTTTGGATTTTCGGTCGATGCGCTCTATGTCCTGCCTACTGCGGCCGAAATCGCGAAAACGACGATGCTCGGTTCTCTTCTTTCCATGTTTCTCATCGATTTCAAGCGCCCCTTCGTAACTTCGCGGCTGCGTTTGCAGCAACTCGGCTTCGGAGCGTGGCTATTGTCCGGCTTTGGACTGTTCGCCACCGCCGATTACAAACTCGAACGCGCCATTCGCGTCGCGCGGAAGAAGGCCGCGATCTCGAAGCACATTCTGTTTCTGAGTCGCACGGAGCAGGTGTTCAATCTCTGGCACGTCGTTCACCGCCCCTTCAGTTATGCGTTTGCAATTCTCGCGTTGATCCACATCGGCCTGGTGCTGGTGATGGGCTACCGGATATAAGGCTGCCATGGACAATCTCATTTCATTTTTCCTTGCTGCTGGAATCATTCTCTTTTTTCTGCTGATGCATCTTCGCGGATTGAAGAAAAGAGATACACAAGCCCGGGCTGCCGCGGAAAAAGGACAACTGCTCTCCGGCGGACCGCAGGCCCAGCATCCTCTGATCGATGCCAACTATTGCATCGGCTGTGCGGCGTGTACGACGGTCTGCCCGGAAGGCGATGTCCTGGCCATGCTCGGAGGCAAAGCCGTCATCGTCAACGGATACAAATGCATCGGCCACAGTCTGTGCGCCGAGGCTTGTCCGGTCGGCGCGATCACCATGGTGATGGCCGCTCCCGGTGTTAGCGGAGACCTTCCGCATCTCAGCACTCAACACGAGACGACCATCAAGAATTTGTTCATTGTCGGAGAACTCAGCGGCCTGGCGCTGATCAAGAACGCCGTCAATCAGGGGCGGAATTGTATTGACACCATAGCGAGCCGGATGACCGCGGTCGCCGGATCGCGTAGCACACCGGGCATTTACGATGTGCTGATTGTTGGGGCGGGGCCTGCCGGTATTACTGCTTCGCTCCGAGCTATCGAAAAGAAGCTCAACTACGTAACTTTGGATGAAGGAGAGCTTGGCGGCACGGTCGCTAAGTATCCACGCCAGAAATTAGTGATGACGAGTCCGGTGGAATTTCCGATGTATGGGAAATTCAAGAAGACGGAACTCTCGAAGGAAGACTTGCTCGCTTTCTGGAACCAGATCTTGCAGCGCGTGGATTTTAAATTCCGCAAAGGCGAAAAAGTAGAAAATATCCATAAAGGCGAAGACGGTATTTTTACCGTGCACGCATCCAAGGACCAATATCGCGCGCGCAGTGTAGTGCTCGCACTGGGAAAATCCGGCAGCCCGCGGAAACTGGGCGTAAAAGGAGAAGATCTCCCAAAAGTGATGTACCGGCTAATCGAAGCCGACCATTACGTGCACAAGAAAATCCTGGTCGTCGGCGGCGGGGACAGCGCCGTGGAAGCGGCCATGGGACTTGCTTGCCAGGTTGGAAACACGGTTACCTTGTCCTACCGTCAGGGAGCGTTTGGCCGCATCAAGGATCGAAATGCGCAGCGGATTGCGGAGTTCATCCGCAAAGGCAAACTCAAAGTTATTTTCAATTCCAGCCCAGTGGAATTTGCCAAGGATGCGGCGACTCTTGAAGTGAACGGCGCGGCTCAGCGGATTCCCAATGACTATGTGTGGATTTTTGCGGGTGGCGAGCCCCCCACTGCTTTCTTAAAGAAAATTGGGGTAGGCTTTGGCTCAAGAGATTTGACGTCCGAGGGCAGCAGTGAAGCAAGAGCGGTGAAAGAGTCTCGCGACATGGCGGGTGTCACCGCATAGTCCGCTGTCGCACGCGGCTCGTATGCTGCAAACTGTGGGATAGGAGCTTTTGATGAAATGCAAATACCTCGTTGTGACGCTGCTGGCAGGAATCGTCTCGATGGCCGGATGCCACTATGAAAAGAAAAACGTATCTGACGACATTCGGGAAGGGATTCGTCAACATTTGAGCTCGCTGAAGACTCTGAATCTTAGCGCGATGGACATCAACGTCACCAACGTTGCAGTGAACGGGAATACGGCGGAAGCTCAAGTGGAATACACGCCCAAGACCGGAGCGCCTCCAGGCGCTGGGATGCGCGTATCGTATTCGCTGGAAAAGCAGGGCGAGCACTGGGTGGTTGTGAAGACCAACGCCCTTGGCGGCGCCATCAATCATCCTGATCCGGGAACGAACCCTCATACGCAGGCCGCGCAGGGAGAGGTCCACGGAGGCTTGCCGAATTTTCGCGATCTCATCCCATCCACCCCTCCGAATGCAAGTGGAGGGCTTCCGCCGGGTCACCCGCCAGTGACGACATCCGAAACGCAGAAGCAAGACTAAGTGCCCAAGGGAGTTTGCGCGCCCGCTGGCTCGTGCCCGCGTGGGTAGCACTTCTTGCTGCACCTTCACGTCCACAATGAACGCCCGGAGAAGAGTCGAATACGTGTGGAGAAATGTGTGCCAACCGATGCGCGCGATCTTGGCCGCTTTTCCCGCCGGAACTAAATGATGTTCGCGTAGTCGTTCGGGGATGAAACACTTTCCGACAAGGTCGGAACCTTTCCTAAAGGGTCGGGACAGGTCGGCTGTCAGATTTCTTTGTCACGAGCCCCCACCCCCGGTTTTTTGGAAGTGTTGATTCTAAAGAAGTTCCTGGCGCCGCGCGTAGACTAGAAGGTAACTGAATTAGACATGGCAATTTTGGTGGCTTAGAGATACTACTTGGCTGGCGGGCATGGTGCCAGGAGTCGGGAAGAATCTTGTCTGCTCGATTGGGAATCATAACATATTGGTACCGTATGTCAATGATTATTTTAAGTGTTTTGGATTGTAGGGGTTAATGGGTGGGGGGGGCAAGGCAGCGAATACGTTTATAGTCAGTGGCAGAGCAGCGGTCCTCGGAGGGAAAAGCGCGAGACTTCTAAAGACCAGCCCCTACAAGATGCGGCGGCGGTTGGCCGGACACCGATGGAGATAGACTAGAATCGGGGAGTGCGAGGTTACCGAACCAATGCAGGAAGCGGCGAAAAATCTACTTTTGGTGCTTGTGGCGCTCTTTCCGATTGTGGACCCGCTGGGGGGCAGCCCGTTCTTTCTGGCGCTGACCAGGGAATACACGCCGGAAGCGCGAAAAGCATTGTCCTGGCGGATTGCGATCAACAGTTTTTTCCTGCTGATTGGGTCGTATTTTGTCGGGACGTACATTCTGGCGTTTTTTGGCCTTTCGTTGCCGGTGGTGCAGGTTGTCGGAGGGCTAATCGTCATCGCCACGGGATGGGCGCTGCTGAAGCAGAAGGACGACGACAAACACGGCGTGCAAAAAACCGTGCAGCCGCAGGACCCCTTCCACCAGGCATTCTATCCCCTGACCATGCCGCTGACCGTAGGCCCCGGAACCATCTCGGTGGCGATAACGCTGGGAGCGAATGCGGCTCGCCACCATGCACTCCATCCATTGACCATTTTGATGGCACTGATTGGATTGCTGTTGATCTCGGTCAGCATTCTCCTGTGCTATGCCTTCGCGGACCGGTTGGCACAGATCCTGGGAGCAACGGGGATGACAGTGATCACGCAGTTGTCGTCGTTTTTCTTGATTTGCATTGGAGTGCAGATTGCGTGGAATGGGCTTAAGGCGTTACTGGAGTCGGTGACGTTGCATATTGGGTGAAGAGGCGTTACAGGAGAGGGCAAAAGAAAGGGCACCGGCGCTAAACCAGAACCGTTCCGCCATCAACGACCACGGTCTGCCCAGTAGCGAATCCTTCCTGCATCAAGAACAGATAGGCCTGCGCGATGTCGGAGGCTTCGCCGACGCGGCCAACCGGGAGACTGCTGCCGACGCTTTCGAATAGACGTTCCCGCTCCGGCGCACTCATGTTCTGCCAGAGGTTCGTGCGAACGACTCCGGGAGATACTGCGTTAACCCGTATTGGTGCCAACTCGACCGCTAGAGCACGTGTTAGGGCTTCGATAGTTCCGCAGACACTTGCGGCAATTACCCACCCCTTTTGCGGGCGCTGGCCGGCGATCCCGGTTGTGAGCACGATAGAACCCTCCTTGCGGATATATGGGCTTCCGTACTTGACCGCGGCGAGTGCGGCCCAGTAGCGCAGCTCAAACGCGCGGCGTGCCTGTTGAAGATCAGTAGACGCGAGGTCGTGCAAATGCAGGGTATCGCCGGCAGTAAATACTAAATGATCGAAAGGACCAAGCTTTGAAAAGAAGGCTGCAAGTGCTCGCTCGTCCGAGACGTCGACCGCCTGCCCCCGTGCTTCGCCACTGATAGACTCAACGGCCTTCTGAATGCGTTCCGCGTTGCTGGAGACGATAACGACCTGGGCTCCCTGCGCTGCCACCTGCTCGGCCACTGCCAAACCAATCCCGGAAGACCCGCCCACGACAACCACCCGCTTGTGTTGCAAACCGTTTCTCCGTTGCATTGAATTCTCCTTGCGCATTTTTCTGACTTACACACTCACAGATGACCAGACAACGACATGCGATTCATGCATAATAGTCATGGCTGCCATGCGTTTAGAGAAACTACGACAAGTCGACTTGAACCTCCTGATTACATTCGCTGCCATCGCGGAGGAGAAGAGCGTTACGGCGGCAGCATCCCGGCTGCTGCTGAGCCAGCCTGCGGTGAGCCGCGCGTTGCAGCGCGCCCGGGCCATGTTTCAAGATGACCTTCTGCTCCGGTCGCCGCATGGCTTGGAACTCACGCTGCGGGGCCGCAAGATTCTCCAAGAGCTTGAGGGATTACTACCCAGGATGGAGAATCTCGTTACGCCGAACCTGTTCGATCCAACGCGGGAGAAGAGCCACTTCCGTATTTCAGGCCCTGACAACGTCTGCACAGTGGTGATCCCCCGCTTGTGCCGGCAGTATGCAAACGGGCGCTACCAAGTGCAGTTTGAATTCCTTCCCTGGCAGGCCGGAATTTCGGAGCTGGTGGAACGTGGGCAACTCGATCTTATTCTTCACATTGATGACGGGCTTCTGCCGGTGCACTTTCACTCAGAAAGACTTTATCGCGAGGATTGGATTTGCGCCGTCGCGCGTGGCAGCCGCTTTGGCGACCGGCTGTCGCTTAAGCAGTACCTGGCGGCGAGCCACATCGTGGTAGCTACCTATGCCGGTGTGCAGACAATTCCGGATAAGCAGTTGGCAGCTGTCGGCGCCCAACGCAGCTCGTGTATTCGATTGCCTTACTTCGGCGTGGCCCTGCAATGCCTTCCCGGCACGGAACTGGTGCTTACCGTAACCAGTGGTATGCACTCAGTCATTAGAAGAAATCGTGACTTGCGCGTTGTGAAAGCACCGCGCGAATTGCATTCGTTTCATTTCCTGATGGCTTGGCATCCAAGACTCAACAGCGATCCGCGTCACGTCTGGCTACGAGAGGCTATACGATCAACAACTACGACCGTCAATGAGTAATCCAATAGGGTCGAGGATTTCCTTCAGACAGGAGCAGCAGCTCGTTTCGCGCCATCCGACCCTACGCCCGTTTCCCACCCAATGGGAGCCAGCTGAACTGCCCTTTGGGAGATACCGGAACAAGGCTTAATCGGAGTTGTTCGGGGCCAAGCGCGGAGGTCACTTGCTAGAAGCCGACTTCAGAGGACCAATCCCGCCGTGGAAGCCGAATAGCTTCCGGATAGCCGACTACGCGCTACGAGGCTCAATACCATCCCGTCCTTCGCCGATAAGTGCGGAGAGGTGTCATTCTCAGATCCGGTTGCGCAGCGATGCAGGCTCGGATTGCAAACTCGCTGTGCCTGCGTGAGAATCACTCTTCACCATAGATTTGTTGGCTTCCACGCTTTAAACCGGGGAAAGACCATGCAACTGGGATTCATTGGAACTGGCGAAATTACATCGTCAATCGTAACCGGCCTGTGCTCGTTTGGCACCACATCGCATTCGATTCGCTTGTCCCCACGCAATGCTGCCGTCGCGACGGAGCTTTCCAATCGTTTCAAGGGCATTTCAGTTGCTTCGTCCAATCAGGAAGTTCTCGATCATTCCGACACAATCGTTATTGCAGTGAGACCCGCGGCCGCCCGAGGTGTCCTTTCAGAACTGCGCTTTGGTCCCGACCATCGGATCATCAGTCTCGTTTCCGGGCTCTCGCTCTTGGGGCTGTCGAGGCTCGTGCCGCCTGCAACTCGAATCGCGAGGGCTGTGCCACTCCCATCAACCGCTAGACGATTAAGCCCGACTGCGATATGTCCGGCAGATCCGGCTGCGCTCGACCTGTTTGCTGAGCTTGGAACCATTTTCCCAGTCGAAACTGAGATGGAGTTCGATGCGATCTGCGCGACAACTGCAAGCATTGCGTCGTACTTCGCATTCGTTGCAAGGATTGCTACCTGGTTGGCGCAACAGGGGATTCCGGAATCGAAAGCCAGAGACTACGTTGGACGACTGTTTTTTGGATTGACAACGACTGCCGTCGAGGCGCCAGAGCTAAGCTTTGCATCATTCGCCGCCAATCACGCAACTGCCGGTGGGATAAACGAGCAATTCCTGAAAGATCTGGTTGAACGTGGCCTACTAACGAGTGTTTCCGAAGCTCTGGATGCGGTTCTTCACCGAATCAACGCGCAGGCGCAAAACGACTGATGCCTTGGCGGCCCTTTGACATCAATCGCATCTAGAAGATGTCTAGAGATTGGATGCAATTGGGTGCTAGTGCGGCCAAATTACAGGCAAAGCGGAAGTTATCTGGCGATCGATAACGCCAAGCGGGCATTCTGAAGGACGCTTTTCGAGAATCACATCCTGAAGCTAGCAAGCAGCTTTCCCCGACAAAGCTGAGATTCGATCGGGCAAGAAAGTCAGGGCTGATGAGAAGTAGCAATCGTCACGCAATCGCGCCCGTTTGCTTTCGATTGGTACAGGCAGTTGTCGGCGGCTAGTAAGAGCTCTTCGCCAGTCGATGCGTTTTCCGGATAGGCGGCAATCCCAACGGAAAACGTAACGGCGCCCAGTTCTTGTTCCTTGTAGACGATTTTGTGCCTTTTGGCGACCTGGCGAAGTTCCTCCACGCGCTTGGCCGCGTTACTGGCAGATGATTCAGGAAGAATGAATGCAAATTCCTCCCCACCATAGCGGCAGACTACATCCTCACCACGGAAGTGTTGCTGGAAGAGCCCCGCCATAGAGCGCAGCACCGTGTCCCCGGAGTCGTGGCCGTGGATATCGTTGAATCGCTTGAAATGATCGAGATCGAGGAAGATGACAACGAGAGAGCGGCTCCTACGTTTCGCGCGTTGCAACTCCCGGCTAAGGGCATCCTCCATGAACCGGCGGTTGAACAATCCGGTTAGAGGATCGCGGATGGACTGATCACGGAGGGTTTCACGCAGAAGCAAGCTAGCTAGAGAGAGCGCAACTCGCCCGCCAACCGCGACGGCTAGCCGCTGCTGGGATTCCTGTAAAGTTTCAAAATCCGCGGGTCCCTTGTTGCTCTTGCTTAGGTCGTATTGGATATGCAGCACACCCAAGGTGTCGCCTTGGGCCACCAGGGGGACGCAGAGGTAGCTCGCGGGGACTGGGTTCTTCAAATGAGAACAGAGGATAATCCCGCCCGGATGCTCGCTCCAACATGGTTGTCCTCGCCGGAGTCCCCAACATGCATCGGGTGCGAATGTCTGGTCCGAGACATCGCTGGTCCCCCAGCTAGCCACCGCTTCGAGCAAGTTCCTCGATGACTTGAATACGAAGAGCGCGCCACCCGTGGAAGCAAGAAAGAGCCTTCTCGCAATCTGCCCGACGACCGCATGAGCCTCCCCGCTGGTGGCCGAACACTGCAGCAAATCGCCCATTTCATTGAGCAGGGTCATCTGCGCCGTACGGAGTTGGAGTTCACTCACCAGGCGATTGAGCGACTCGGAATGGTCCCGGACCTGCGCGGCCGCCTTCACCTGTTCAGATATATCTTTGTAGATCGCGTACGCGCCGTCGGCTTGGCCATCCAGGGAGATAGTGACTGCGTGCAACTCCAAATCCAGCAACTTTCCATCTTTACGCCGCCTGCTTACGGTCGTGCGCACCGAATTTCCCGAGGTGGCGCGCTCCATCAATGCATTGGCTTGGCCTATTTCGTCAGGCTGTGAAATCAAGGGATCAAGGATATGTCCGACTAACTCTTCGCGGCTATAAAGGAAGAGATTTGCGAAAGCTTCGTTGCAGAGTTGCACGCGGCCTTCTCGATTGTGCACGACAATCCCCAAAGGATTGTTCTCGATGAGGGAGTTTAGAAAGCTTGTCCGTTCGCTCAGTTGCTTCGACATGCGCTGTCTTTCGCTAACTGCCGCTCCGACAATCAATCCTGTCCCGGAAACCGTGAGCATCAACAAACCAATTTTGGCCAGTGAATCGGGTGTCACCGGGTAAAACTTCAGTGCGATAACAATGCCAAAATTAAAGATCAGAAGACCACTCACGACACGCTGGATCCCGTGGCGCATGGCAATCCAGATGATCGGAACGAACGCCAAATAGTAGAGTTGTTTGTATCCCAGTGTTCGCGCAAACATAATCCAGATCACTAAAACAATGCTAGTTGCTTGTCCAATCGCCTCCAGTACATCTCTCACTGCGATCTGTGGTGTTTTTCTTTCGCGCCGGTCGTCCTTCCGGGCGGTGTTTGCGCGAAGGGGCGAGAGCATCCTCCTGACCCATGGAAGCGAATGAATCAGAAGGAACGGGGCAAAACCAACTAAGCCGACCACGTCGCCGACGTACCATCCCAACGCCGAATGCCAATACTGACTCCACGAAATCGTATTGTCTGCCGCTAGGCAGGCCACCCCCGCGGCAGTTGCGAAACCCGCAGCTGCCAACGTTATCGAGACGTAGCGCACTACATCCTGCCGTTGTCGCAGCGCGAGGTCGATTTTCAGTGGGCCTCGAAGCAGTAAGGCCGCGATGGCATAACTCCCTGATCCGAAGACTGGAGCAACCATCCCGCTCCAAGACAGAACCGGCTGGTGGTAAATCACTGCTCCGGCGAGCGCGCTGGCAAACAGTGTTAGTGGGAAGTACAACGGACTGACACCGAGCATCACGGCCATAATCAGGCCAGTAGCTGGAAACCAGACAGTAAATCCAAGCTGAGACACCATGATGACTTCGGGCCGATTAAGAAAGAGATACATCAGGATAACTGCCAAAGAGAAAATCGCGTGACGTCCGATGAGGTGATTCCCGAAAGTGAGCAAGGCTTCGCCGATTCTGCCGGGTTCTTTCTTAACGCGATGGGACTGTGGTCTAACCAATTCCTCCTACCAGCGGGACTACGCGGCATCGCCAAGCCATTGCATCAAATGTGCTTCGATGAGAAGCGGGGGGCCACTTCGACACACAAACTCCGGTCAAATTCGGCGACGGGAGGGTCGAGTCAAAAGCCCCGACTCTTTGGAAAGAGTCTCATTTTGACTGAAAGTACCACAATGTCAACGCCGATTGACGTCACTACCGCTTTGTGATTACCCTCGGACGCCCTGACCCGAATGGAACACTAACAAACTACTGTCAACTGTATTATGTAGCACGCTATATCTGACAATCAGGCATTTCTTCCCCAGTCCTTAATTAACGCGGTAACCGGACAACTGAAAACTCGTAGACTTCACCTGGCGTCAGTTGCGAGCGGTTGTTGTTTTTGGGCAGCGTGTTCGAACATAAACAACGCACGGCATAAGTACGAACGGTGAATCGCTTACGGAATATCCATTACGTATATTCTGGTATTTACAGCATTCTATAATTTGCCTATAGATACCACCGTGAGTAAATCATATGTCGTTACTCACTCCAGCCTAATTACAGAATGAGACACAGGGTTGTTTTTCCAGCCAGTACAATCCGGCGGAGTTTTCCCATGCCAAGATTTGTCTGTCAATCTGCCGCCTGTTGCCGTGGGATCGAGATCGCACTCCCGGCTGCCAATGGAACCGGACATATCTCAGATCCACGATGTACCTGTGGCTCGGAGACGAAGAAGGTCTATTCGAAACCTGTTTTCCGGGAACTCTCCGAAGTCGAGGCGCTACAGCTCCTAGGCCATGGCGTGCCGCCGAAAACCTCGGCGCAAAAGTGCTGAAGGATTCGGAGATGAACTAGAACACTCTCGGGTTTTATCGGGCCGCAATCATTGCGTAAGCTAGGGGCTTTTCCATGAGAAGAATATCGACACTCTTTGAGATCATCTTAACGGCGACTCTTTTGGTCTTCGGTCTTTATATGCTGTACGAAGGAAGCTCAAACAAGTCAGCGAGTGCGCCTGCAATCCTGATCGGTGGTGCAGCCTGCTTTACTCTGGGCGTGATGACTCTATTTCCCGCCGTCAGGTCCGTCCTTTGGCACCGGCACATGCTACGACACGCGATGACTAAACATGATTTGAACACTTCCGCTCCCGGGCACAATCCGGGCTAATGGCACCCTTTGGATCGGCAGACTATGGACACCAAGCTTCTGGCCGTAAATGTCATAGTTCGTACGGGATATTTCATCGGTTTTGTCGGGCTTTCAGTTGCCCTGTGGACTCCCCTGCGACCATGAAAGGAAAGAGAGGGGTCTATTCATCGTTTCCACACATAACGTCATATTTAATCAATCATCGTGGACGTCAACGTGCCTCGATGTTACCATCCGCTTCTCCTGACCAGCCGCAGGAATTCGGCAGATTTGGCATATCCTGGAAAGTCCCCTTATGGTAAAGACCGCCCACGCCTTTGCTCCTGTGTCCACGCTCAGACCGCGGGAGATTACTCTCCTTGGTCCATTCCACACTCTAGGTCGAAACGTTCTGTTCTTGGCCGAAAATGATTTCTATGCGGAGTCGGAGCTCGTTGAGCTATTTGGACTGACTAAGTTGAACCGACAAGGCATCCAAGAACATGCCAGGCATATCGAGTCGTCCGACCGGGTCATCTGGCCATGAACAGTCGCTCTCCAAGCGAGGGAAAGGACTCGTTCGAAGAACTCTCGCGAAATCGTCTTCGGCGTCTCGAACGCCGGGAGTGGGGACTTTGGGCCACCGCGGCAGTGATCACGGGACTTCTCACGGCGGGCCTCGCCTCTTTCCTCACACCTCTTCTGCATTCGAACGAAACCTGGGAGGCCCGCGTCGGTTTGCAAGAGGCCGTCTGGGGGCTTGTCGGCGTGGTGTTGTTGTTTGATCTCTACAGCATCTATCAGCAGCTGCAGATCCACCGCATTCGCCGCCGACTGTTTGAAAGCGAAGAGCTGTTCCGCTTGATCGGTGAGAACGCTGCAGACCTGATTGCCGTCGTCGACATGGAAGGCCGGCGAATTTACAACAGCCTCTCCTACCAAACGGTTCTGGGGTATTCCCCCGAAGAATTGAAAAAGTCCTCGGATCTTGAACAGATACACCCCGAAGATCGTGAACTCGTCCGGACGGCGGCGGAGGAGGCACGCCGCACCGGCAAGGGCCAGACGCTCGAATACCGCATTCGCCACAAAGACGGTTCGTGGCGTGTTCTCGAATCCACAGCAAGCGTCACCCGCGACCGCAAGGGACAGCCCGAAAAGGTGGTGGTGGTCAATCGAGACATCACCGACCGCAAGAGTGCCCTCGAAGCCTTGGAGCGGTCCGAGGCGGGCTTCCGGGGTGTGGTCGAAGGAGCTCCCTACGCCATCTGTCGTGTAAGCCGGGAAGGCTGCTTTCTCCGTGTGAATCCAGCGTTGGAAAAGATGTTAGGCCACAACGGACAGGAGGAATTGCTCCGCAGCAACATCGTTCTGGATGTGTTTCGGAACCCCGGCGAGTTCGAACAACTGGTGGAGATGCTCCAGCGCGAGGGAGAGTTTAAGGACGTTCAGGCCGAGTGGAAACGGAAAGACGGCGCTCCGATTACCGTCTTGTGCAGCGGGAGAACCGTCGTCAGGAGTGGCAACGACTCCGTGAACATCGAGATTTTCGCCGAGGATGTCACAGAGAAAAGAGTCCTCGAACGACAGCTGCGAATGACCACGAAGATGGAAGCGATTGGACGGCTTTCGGGAGGCATTGCTCACGATTTCAACAACCTACTAGGAGTCATCATCGGCTACAGCGAGATTCTCAAACGAAAAATTGCCGCGGAAAATCCATTGTACGAATGCGCAGACGAGATCGAGAAGGCCGGACAACGCGCTGTTTCCCTCACCCGGCAGCTCTTGGCTTTCAGTCGGCAGCAGATTCTGACGCCCGCGGTGCTCGATCTCAACGCGCTGGTCACCGGCATGGAGAAGATGCTCCCACGTCTGATCGGTGAAGACATCGTGGTTGTCACACGGCTGAGCGACGACATCGGCCGGGTCAAGGCCGATAATGGACAGGTCGAGCAAGTGGTGATGAATCTGGCGGTAAACGCCCGCGATGCAATGCCCCAGGGTGGTGAACTGCGGATTGGAACGGCCAATGTGGAATTCGATGAAGCCTACGTGCGGCATCACCCCGGGGCAAAAATCGGAAGTTATGTAATGTTGGCGGTCGCAGACACCGGGATCGGCATGAGTGCGGAGACGCTGGCCCATATTTTTGAGCCCTTCTTCACGACCAAAGAGGTCGGTAAAGGAACGGGCCTTGGCCTCGCCACCGTTTATGGCGTGGTGAAGCAAAGCGGAGGCTACCTTTGGGTGGACAGCGCACCGGGCAATGGATCTGTATTCCAGATGTTTCTGCCGCGTGTTGAGGAAAGCGTAACGAAGATCGTTTCGAACGCGGTGCCGCCTGCAACGCTGCGCGGCTCCGAGACCATACTGCTGGTCGAGGATGCCGATGCACTTCGGAAATTGGCCAGAAGCTTCCTTGTGGACCGTAGCTTTGAGGTTCTGACCGCCGCGAACGGGGAAGAAGCTCTTCGGCTCGCGGCAACCCACAAGGGGCCTATTCATTTGTTGCTGACGGACGTGATCATGCCAGGCATGAATGGCCGAGTTCTCGCCGAGCATCTGCTTCCGAAACGCCCGGGAATGCGTGTTCTGTACATCTCGGGCTACACCGACAGCTTCATCGCAGGACATGGGGTCCTCGAGCCAGGAACTCATTTGCTTCACAAGCCGTTCACCGAACAAGCGCTGATTGCGAAGGTTCGAGAAGTCCTGGACGCGGCAAACGGGGATCCGATTCGCGAGCAGCAGAAAATTCCAGTGGCAGGATCCCCCGGCAAACAGAAACAGTAAACAGGGGAGCTCACGTGGCAAAACTTCTCGTAGTGGATGATGAAGTGGCAATGCGTCGGCTGATTCGAATGAATCTGAGCGACGAGTACGAGATCGTGGACACCGGTGAGCCCGAGCATGCCCTTGCCCTAGCTCTTGAACACAAACCAGATGCGATCTTGCTGGACCTGCGCATGCCCAAATACTCCGGATTTGAGTTATGTCAAATGTTTACCTCCTTCGGTTCCACACAACTCATCCCGGTGTTGGTGATCAGCGGCGAGGCGGGTTCGAGCACCAAGGAGTTCTGCCGGGGGCTCGGAGTGGCGGGATACTTTGAGAAGCCCGTGGACTTTGCTGCGCTTCGGGCGCAGCTTGCCGAATTCTTGCAAACGAGACGGCGCGAGCGGCGCGGCGAATCACGCGTAAAGCTGCGAGTGCCCCTCAAATTGACCGGAACTGATGTGCGTGGCAAGCAGTTCGCCGTTCTCACCATGAGTGAAAACATTGGCCCTTCAAGTTTCCTGTGTGCCACGAACGTCGAAATGGAGGCCGATTCGACCGTAGAAGTGCATATATTGAGCGGAGGCCAGCTAGCTGGCCGGGCGCGTATCGTGCGGTCTGACTACCAAGATTCGCAGTACCCCCGCTACGCCTGTCGCTTCATCGAAAAAGCCGAGAACTGGGTCTTAAACTAGCGACCTTCGAATGGGGCGGGGCCAAAGCCTCTTCTGCATCTTCCCCGCGCCGTCATATTCATCGAAGCGTGCAAGTCGTTTACAGCATGCCTTCGAACAACAACGTTTGCTCGGGCCGGCGCCGTCCCCTACGGGGAGTGGGGATTTCCAGACCTACGGCTTCTGACCGGCCGACGCTGCGCTGCTCGCGCCCCAAGCTATTCCGAGACGCCCGGCCCTGACATAATTTTGTGGCGGATCGCATAGTGAATGAGTGCGCTGAGGGAATGCAGGCCAAGTTTGAGCATGATCTTCGCTCGGTGCGTTTCCACCGTTCTGATGGCGATCCCCAGCTTGGAAGCAATCTCCTTATTCGCCAGGCCCTCCGCTAAGAGGCGAATAATTTCAGTCTCCCGGACAGTCGGCCGAGCCTTTGAATGATCATCTGGGTTTGGCTGATTCCCCTTCTTAAGAAACCCCCTCAGCACGATGTCCGATACTTTGGGCGTCAGGAACAGCTTTCCAGTGGAAACGTCTTTCACCGCCTTTACAAGATGCCCTGCGAGATCGGATTTCAAGACGTAGCCAAGGGCTCCTGCTTCCAGAACCCGGCGCACCATCTGGTCAGAGTCATGCATCGTGAGGACCACAACATCGGTATCTGGACTTGCCTCTCGAATCTGCCGCGTCGCCTGAAGCCCGTCTAAATCGGGCATGCTGATATCAAGGATGGTCACATCCGGTTTTAGTCTGCCGGCTTTTTCGATGGCGTCCCGGCCGTTCGTTGCCTCTCCTACGACGCTCCAGCCGCCTTGATCGCGGAGGACTCCCCGTATGCCGCGGCGGACAAGCTCATGATCGTCAGCGATCAGGATGCGGAGTTTCTTCGTGCCTCTAGCCATGTATGGGTGCCGTCGCTCGCACCGTCGTGCCGCTTCTGTTGGATTCAATCTCCAGACGACCACCAATAAGCCTGACTCGCTCCTGCATACTCGCGATGCCAACCCCAGGCCGAAAGGGCAATCCGCCTTCCCTTCTCCCTTGGTTCTCGGAAATTCCGCCGCCTCTGTCGCTCACCTCCAGGGTGATCTTTTCCCGGTCGCGCTCGATTCGGACTTTGGCCTGCAGACTCCCTGAATGCCGCTGGATGTTCGTGAGACTCTCTTGAACCACCCTAAACAGTGCCATCTCGACCTCTGGGGTCATCCGCGTCAGACGCGGTGATATCTCTAGTTCAACCTCGATTCCGGCTCGTTCCGTGAAGCCGTCCGCGTAGTGGCGAATGGCGTCGTCAAGTCCGCTTTCGTCGAGCATCGCCGGATGCAACAAATAGGAAAGTGTGCGAACCCCCCGGATGCACTGATCTGCCAAAGCTTGACCCTGGGACGCAAGCTTCCGCAATTTCCTGCTGGAGGAAGGAATTGAAGCGTGGATTTGACTAAGCGTGGTTGCCAGAGCGACGAGGTCCTGGCCGGTGGAGTCGTGCAGGTCCATAGCAATTCTCCGTCGCTCCTCGTCCTGCGAACGCAAAAGTTGGCCGGAGAGGCGGCGCAATTCTTCCTCGGCCCGTTTCCGATCCTCAATATCAGTATTCGTCCCGTACCACCGTACGATACGCCCTTCCGCATCGTGCTGCGGCATGCCGCGCGCTAGAAACCACCGATACTGGCCGTCAGCTCGGCGGTGACGTTCTTCCTGCTCATAGGGGGTTCCATTGGTCACGGACTCGCGCCAGGTCTTTAGCACTCGCTCCCGGTCGTCCGGATGAAGCATGCTCTGCCAACCTTCACCCTGCAATTCTTCAAGCCGTAGTCCCATGTAGGAACGCCAGCGCTCGTTGCAAAAATCAAGCGTGCCGTCAGGCGGGCCGCTCCATATTTGTTGCGGGATGGCGTCGATCAGCGCCCGCGACTGCCCTTCCGCCCGCTTGCGGTCTTCAATATCGATGGATATTCCGTACCACTTAACGAGATTTCCCTGCTCGTCGCGTAGCGGAGTGGTGCGCACCAGGAACCAGCGATACTCCCCGTCAGCCCGCCGTAGCCGCATTTCATCCTGGGATGGCGCTCCAGCGCGCATGTCCTCAAGCCACTTTTCCATGACTCTTAGAAGATCTTCGGGATGAACCGTGCGCGTCGGGTCTTCAATCTCCTCCTTCAAAGAGAGGCCCGTATAGTCGAGCCAGCGCTGATTCACGAAATCAACGGCACCGTCAGGCCGAACGCTCCAGACCATCAGGGGAATCGTGTTGATGATCAGCCGAACACGATCCTCGGCCCTCTTCAGATGTTCGATATCGTTGGACGTTCCATACCAATTGGTAATGTTTCCCTGCTCGTCGCGCACCGGCACGGCGCGAATCAAGAACCAACGATACTGCCCGTCCGCCCGCCGGAGACGTGCCTCCGTCGCAAAAGATTTCCCGGCGGCCAAAGCCGCGCGCCACTGCTGCGGCAAACGGTCCTCAGGATGGAACGCATTCATCCACCCCCAGCCCAGACCGTCTTCGAGGGAAAGTCCCGTATATTCTCGGAACTCTCGGTTCAAGAAATCAGCTGAGCCATCAGGCAATTTGCGCCAGACTATTGTGGGAATCGTTTCAATGATGAGCCGGACGCGCTCTTCGATAACCTTCGACGCTCCCTTAGCATCGCTGCGGCTCATGTCAGCCCCGGTTTGGCTCATGGCGCCCTCCACCAGATTGAACTCAAGTTCTTCTCAGAGCATTTCTTCCTCTCGCGCCCCACCACCGGGTTTTCATTCGAAGTTAACTACTTGCGATACTCCTGCTTCGTTGCGCCAATGGTACCCCAATCCTGCGCAAATGGTGCGCGGTTTCGTCACCGTCGAGCCTTGTTGTTAGTCGCGGCAGGACCAAACCCGCATTGCATTAGACGGGCTTTCCACATCCCTATTTTTGAGCTGTAGTTCGTTGATAAAGGTTCCATCTCGCAGCCTAAACTCCCCAAGCTCTGATATCTCATTTTCGGATACGTATCCGCAGATATTCCATTTCTCGAAGGCAGGGTACGGCCGAAAACGTCGAGGATCGTGACAAACTCGCTCAGGACTATTTGGGCTTCTGAATGACTTGCTGCGTTTGGACCGAAAATAGCCGGAAATCGGAAAAGGTGTGCTGGATGATGGTGCTGTTCGTGAAATACTCCGTGTATACGAGGGCTGATTGCGGCAGCCAAATTGGTACATTTTGCGACTGAAATGTTACCGGAGCGTAATCCACCGAGACCGCGCTAGTCTGCAATTCAAGCTCTGCAATCCCGCTCATCAAATTTGTTTCAAGATGCACTACCTGACCGGAGTCTGCCGCGATCCACGCGCGGCCCTTAAGACTGACCGGGTAGACCTTTCTTGCCGTGGCCATCGAAACGGTCCGTGGATGTTTCCCTTTGATCTGCTGAAAGTAAACAAGCCAGGCGGGTTGGCCATTCCACTGCACGAGACCTTTGCAATGCATTTCATAGTCGCCTTGTAGTGCGGGATAAAAGATTAGGGCCAACGCCGGCAGTCCCGTGTCCACGATGGCGTTGGGGCGCGGGTCGTCGCTACCTGCCAGGGGGGTGCGAGTTTCACGCAATTTATGCCCCGACCGTTCTCCGAAATCAACCAGGTAGTCGAAATTCGCGGCCCAATACATTTCAGGCGTTCCCACGGTGTCATTCTGTTCATAGCGAATCTGCTCGTGCGCGTCAAAATTCTGAAGGTGATCGACCAGTTCTTGGGCGCGTTCTCCGGCTTGCTTCAGGACATTGGGAAGCGCGCAGGACAGCGCCTCTGAGAGAGACGGAACGGGGGCGTCTACCTGCGGTGGATCCCAGTGCAGCGCGGGTGAATTTTCTTTTCCTTTTCTCGGGACAGATATCGTCCGCAAAATCGCAGCCGTTGCAGGCGGCGCAGCCGCATTCTCAAAGTCTTCCGTACGCACGGGAATATCGAGAGCACCGGTCAATCCGGTCTCGATATCAAGCACAGCGATACGCACTCGACGAGTACCAGCCTTGGGAACCTCAAGGTATCCGCTCAACCCGCTTGCCAGCAAGCCTTGGTAAGCTGCGTCAGAAAAGCTTTGGGTCAGGTCCCTTGGAAAGAACTGAAACGAGCTACCGTTGGCACGGTAGACGCAGGTCGCCATCTCCGCATTCAGCTTGCGCAACTGTCCATCTGTCGCAAAATTCAGCGCGCTGGGGGGAACAGACATCAGATACCTCATCCGGTCCGATTTCGTTGGGCGGACTGCCTGCGCGGTGATGGGAATTGCCGTCGAGGGCAGGAAGTCCATGCAGGCCCGTTGCAAGCGTTTTTCATTCGACTGGTTTTTCGCGAGATTTTCGGCGTCCCTGGCAAAGTAGCCGCGGCGGTAAGCCAGCTTGAGACCGGGCCGCGTGGTCTTCACGGCGATCCCGTGAAACGTCCCATCCCATTTGACGTTCTGCGGGTTGTAGGCTAGTTCGTAGTACGAC
>Ga0210407_10001543_pt1 | contig 21344 bp, 23 predicted proteins | sample IncBWC27MmetaG_FD_150860 | JGI IMG/M metagenome (GOLD analysis project Ga0210407, IMG submission 150860) | Forest soil microbial communities from Barre Woods Harvard Forest LTER site, Petersham, Massachusetts, United States - Inc-BW-C-27-M | ecosystem: Environmental > Terrestrial > Soil >... | reverse complement strand
TTGCCTCGTCCTGGCTGTGGGTGACATGGATGAAGGTGATGCCGAGCTCGCGCTGCAGCCGCTTCAGTTCCTCGCGCATGCGGCCGCGCAAGAACGGGTCGAGCGCCGAGAGCGGCTCGTCGAGCAGCAGAACCTGCGGCTCGGTGATCAGCGATCGCGCGAGCGCTACGCGCTGCTGCTGACCTCCGGAGAGCTGCGCGGGCAAACGGTCGGCAAAATCCTCCATCTCCACCAGCCGCAGGAACCCGCGCGCCCGGTCGTGCCGCGCGGCCTTGCCGATGCCGCGCATCTTCAGGCTGAACGCGACATTGTCGAGGCAGTTCAGATGCGGAAAGAGCGCATAGCTCTGAAACATCATTGCCGTGCCCCGCTTGGCGGACGGCAGATCGGTCACGTTGCGGTCGCGGATCAAAACGTCGCCGTCAGTGATGTGCTCGTGCCCGGCGATCATCCGCAACGTGCTGGTCTTCCCGCAGCCGCTGGGGCCGAGCAGGCAGCAATAGCTGGCCGGCGCAATGCGCAGCGAGATGCCGTCGACCGCGAGAGTCTGGCCATAGCGTTTGGTGACCGCAACCAATTCGACATCGAAACGCGGTTGGGCGCTCACCCGGCCGGCCATCTGGAGATTGCGGTTGATCATTGCGCAGCCGCGGCGCGGCGGCGCTGAATGTGAAAGATCCGCCACAAGGTCGCCGCGATGATCAGAAACGAAACGGCCGTCGTGGCCGTGCCGATGGCAAACAAGGTCGGCGAGGTTGCGCTCGAGATCAGCGCGTAGATTTCGAGCGGCAGGGTATTGCGGTCGCCGATCACGAGGGTCGTACGGGCGTATTCGTCGTAGGACAAGGTGAAGGCGCCCATCGCCACGCCGATGATACCCGGCAGCAGGATCGGCAGGGTCACATGGATGAAACGCTGCCACGGGCTGGCGCCGAGGTCGTCGGCGGCCTCCTCGTAGGAACGATTGAAGCGATTGACGACCGCGAACATCGCAAAGACCCCGAACGGCAAGGTCCAGGTCAATTGCGCCCCCAGTGCGGAAGTGAAGAGGCTGGGCTTCAAGCCGAGCATCTTGAAGCCGAGCCCGATGCCGAAGCCGACCAGCAGGCTCGGCATCACGAGGCTCGCGACGGCGAGGTAGAACAGCAATCCCGATCCGGGAAAGCGCCGGCGGAACGCCAGTGCCGCCGCGATCGATATCGCCGCCGTCAACAGGCTGACGGCCGAAGCGAGCGCAATCGAGCGGGCGAAGGACACCGGAATGTTCGCCATCTGGCCCGGCTTGACGATGTCGGCAAACCAAGCCAGCGACACCCCCACCATCGGAAATGTCACGCCGCCATTCGGCCCCTGAAACGACAGCACGTACATCACCAGCATCGGGCCGTAGAGAAAGAGCAAGTACGCCCCGAACAGGATCGCCAGGGCGTAGAAGGTCCACGGCCGGCCTTGTCCTGCTCCCGCCTGGTAGCTCTGCCCGCCGATCATCATCGTGGTGCACCCGTCACTTGACCAATTCCTTGCGCACATCGACGACCCGCATCATCCCGGCGACGAGGATCCCGACAAAGCAGACGAGCACGACCGCACTCGCCGATGCTGGCGGGTATTGCATCGCCTGGATCTCGGTCGCCAGCGCCGAGACGATCGAGGCCGCCTGTCCGCCGCTCATCGCCTTGACGACAAAGAAATCTCCCATGACCTGGGTGAAGACCAGGATCGAGCCCAAGGCGATTCCAGTTTTCGACAGCGGAATGATCACCTCGACCATGACGCGCGAGCGGCTGGCGCCCGCATCGCGCGCCGCCTCGAGCAAGGCCGGATCGATCTTGGCCAGCGAATTTGCGATCGGCCCGACCATCAAGAGGGTGAACAGATTGATGTAGGTGATGACCACCGCGAACCTCGAAAACAGCAGGAAGTCGAGCGGCTGCGAGGTCAGCCCGGCGCCCATGACGATCTGGTTGAAGGCGCCGTTGCGGCCGAGAAACGGGATCCAGGCGATCGTGCGGATGATCCCCGAGGTCCAGAACGGGATCGCGCAGAGCAGGAAAAAGACCGTGCGCACCGCCGCGCTGCGCACGTGAAAGATCAGGAAATGCGCGATATTGAAACCGAGGAAGAGAGTGATCGCCCACACGATGACGGCGAAGGTCAGTGAGCTGACATAGACCCGGATCGTCGCCGGGGTGGTCAAGAGGTCGCGGTAGTTGTCGAGGATGAAGGCCGGATAGATGCCGGTGCGGTCGTAATCGAAGAAGCTCACGACCGCGAACAAAAACGTCGGCAGGGCGAACAGCACGATCAGGATGAAGGCCAGCGGGCTGACCTGCAGCCACGATACCAGCCATGGCTTCAAACGTCGCCGCGGCAAGGCCGGCAACAGCAGCCGCGGTAGCGGAGCGGCGGGTCGCGTGAGGATCGTCACGTCGTGATGAACTCGTTCCATCGCCGGGTCAGGTAGCGGTCTTCGTCCATGACCGAATTCCACACCGCGATATTGCCCATCCGGTCCCAGAACGAGCCGCCGTCGCGGACGTTGCCGGCCCTTTCCATCAGCTTCCCGTAGGGATCGGTGATGTCGGTCGCAGCCGGCTTGCCGTCGTACCAGTAATCCCACTCCGCTTCGGTCAGGAACTTCTTGGCGTTGGCGGGGATCGACGAGTAATAGCCTTGCCGGGCGATAAAGGCGCCCTGGAAGCCGGAGGTGTACCAGTTCATGTATTCGTAGAAGCAATCGAGCTTGAGGCCGCTCAAATGCTTCATCGGAGCGAGTGTGTAGCCCCAGCCCCGGAACCCTTCCTGAAGCGGCTGGTAGACGCACGGCACGCCGCGGGTTTTCACCGCGGTGACCGCCGGCGACCACATCGACTGGATCACCACCTCGCCCGAAGCCATCAGGTTGACTGACTGGTCGAAGGTGGTCCAGAACGAGCGGAACTGACCCGCCTTCTTGACGTCCATCATCACGGCGATCGTCTTGTCGATCTCGTCACGGGTCATGTTCCCTTTGTTGCCGTATTTGACGTCGCCGCGCGCCTCGAGCGCCAATGCGACATCGATGACGCCGACCGTCGGCTGGTCCTGCAATGCCGCCTTGCCCTTGAATTCGGGGCTGATCAAATCGGCCCAGCTCTTGATCGGCCGACCCACCAGATCGGGGCGCACGCCGAGCGTGTCGGCGTTGGTGATGGTCGGGACGCCGGTCAGCCATTCGGTCGGCCCATTGGCGAATTTCTGGCCGTCGGGACCGGTCGCATAGAGCACGGTATAGGGTGCCACCCCTTGCATCGACGCCTCGCTGCCGTTCGGATAGAGGCCCTTACTGAACAACGGAATCACCTTGTCCCAGTCCTTGTATTTGGCGACCGGGATCGGCTGCAGGACATTGCGCCCGACGAGGTATTTCATGAACACGATGCTGACGTCGCCGACATCGATCGCACTCGACTGCGACAAAAAACGGTTCAACAGATCGGCGCTCTCGGTCGCCTGCATCTTGATCGTAAAGCCCAGATCCTTGCTCGCCTGCACGCCGATCTTCGGGATCGCGGCAACGGGGGGGCCGGCATGGAGCAGTGTCACGTCCTTGATGTCCTGCGCCCAGATCGTCGGGAACCCGGTCAACGCGCCCGACCCTCCCGAGAGCCCGGCCAAGGCCGCGCTGCTTTTCAACAGGCGCCGGCGCGTGATCCCCGGCCCCTTCGCACGATCTGCAGCACCCGTCCCGTCTCCTGACATCGTAATTTTCCTTTCCGTTAGTTCGGAGCCGCCAAACGGCCTCTTTGCCAATGGTCTACGCGGCACGGCGGATGCCGCTGCGGCAGCGCATCAAGGGCAGGATGCGCGTGCCGAATTGCTCCATGCCGATCACGAAATCATCAAAGGTCAGCATCACGCCGCGCACACCGGGTACTGCGGCCATCTCGTCGAGCATGCGCGCGATCGAGGCGTACGAGCCGACGAAGACACCCTGATTGGTCGGGAGCTTCTCGATGCCAAAGGTTCGGCGCCGGTTGGGCTGCGCATAAGGATCCTTGTTCGGGTCGTCTTCCGCCTGAGCGTCGCGCCAGGCCAGCGCCTCGATATCGGTGCCGGCCTTGTAATATTCCCATTTCGCCGTCGCCGCGGCATCGGTCTCGTCGGCGATGACCATCTGCAGGATCAAGGCACCACAATCGCGCCCGGTTTCAGCCGTCGCATAAACCAGACGCGCGACGCTCGGCGCCACCGCAGTCGGCTGGTTGACCCCGCCGCCGGTGCAGAAGTTGTACTCGGCATACTGCGCGGCAAAGCGGGTCCCGGCCTCGCTCTGCGCGGCGCAGATGATCGGAATTTTGCCGGTCGGCATCGGCAGGCATCGGCAATCGTCCATCTGGAAGAAATCGCCCTTCAGATCGGATTGCCCGGTCTCCCACAATTCGCGCATGATGGTGACGTATTCGGCGCAGTAGTCGTAGCGGCGGCGATAATGCTCCGCTCCCGGCCAGATCCCCATTTGCGTATATTCACGCCGTTGCCAGCCGGAAATGATGTTGACGCCGAACCGCCCGTGCGAAATCGAATCGATCGTGACCGCCATGCGCGCCGCTATCGGCGGCGGTATGGTCAGCACCGCGCAGGTAGCGAACAGCCGGATGCGGCTCGTCACCGGCGCCAGTCCGGCCATCAAGGTGAAGGATTCCAGATTGTAGTCCCAGAACTGCGACGGGCCCCCGAACCCGTGCAGTTTGATCATCGACAAGGCGAAGTCGAAGCCGAAGCGCTCGGCCTTCTCCACGACCTCGCGGTTGAGATCGAAGCTCGGCTTGTACTGCGGCGAGGTCGTGGAGATCAACCAGCCGTTGTTGCCGATCGGGATAAAGACACCTAGCTCCACGGGTCTACCTCGCCCCAGCGTCAAATGGTCCCGACGTTTCCCCACGGCGATCCTTTGCGCTTATGACTGCAATGCGGATGCCAATGGATGAGGCCGCCCATGGCGCCGGTGTTACCAGCCCAATTCGGCTTACCGTGCCTACGGTCCATGCAGTTGCCTGATCCGGCGCCGCTGATCAAATTTTGACTCAGGCGGCAGGAGCACATGAACCGGCTGCAAAAAAACGCAGGTGGGCTCCGGCGACTACAGGCTTACCGATCCGGCCGACCGGCAAGCGGGAGCCGGTGCGAGCAAATGTCGCCAAACGCCTGGCTTCCGGCAATTGGGCTAGAAGTGTCGGTGGCTGGGCGCTCTCCTCGGCCCCCTATCCCACCTTACCCCAGATAAGAGCCCCCGTTTACATGCAGGGTCTGACCGGTGACAAACCCCGCATTCTCGAATGCCAGAAACACCGCGGCTTGGGCGATCTCGTCCGGTTGCGCCATGCGGCCAAGTGGGATCGAGCGCGCCATCTCGACGATATCTGCCTCACTGCTGCCGTAGCGCGGCTGGGCTGTATCCGTGAGCCCCGGCGCGCTCGCATCGACCCTGATGCGATAAGGTGCGAGCTCCAACGCCATCGCCCGGGTCAGCGACAGAATGCCGCCCTTGCTCGCCACGTAGTGGACGCTCCGAGGGGAACCACGCAGCGCCGCTCCCGAGGCTATGTTGATGATCACCCCTGCCGCCCGGCCGAGACCATCGCCCTCGCGACGGACTGCGCGCAGAAGCATGAACCCTTAAGGTTGACATCCAGCACATGGTCCCATTCGCGCTCCGTCATCTCGAGGAAAGAGACGCGCGGGAACACCCCGGCATTGTTGATCAGGACGTCGATCGGGCCGAGCCCTTCTTGGACAGCTGACACCATTGCCTGTACTTGTTCTATCTGGGCCACGTCGGCCTGGACCAAAATCGCGCGCCGTCCGCACGCGCGTACCTCGTCGGCTACACCTTGGGCGGCGCCACGTCATCAAGCCGGTTGACTGCCGCGTCAGCGCCAGCAGCAGCAAACTCCAACGCCATCGCGCGGCCGATACCCTGCTGTGCGCCCGTGACCAGAACCACCTTGCCAGCGAACTGCATGTTGAAGCTCCCGATTATGGCGGCCCAATCGTTTCCGGTTCGCTCCAGCGTGCTGCCGTCGCAGGGTGCTCGTCGGGCAACCGGTCGCCGCAGCCGAACAGCTTCTGCCGGTAGGTGCCTGGGGCGTAACCGCGTTTGTAGGCGCCGCGTTCCTGGAGGACCGGTACTACCAGGTCGATGAAACTCTCCAAACACTCGGGAACAACGGTGCGGGAGAGGTTGAAGCCGTCTACATCTGCCTCCCTCACCCAGGCGACCAGCTGGTCCGCAACCTGCTCAGGTGAGCCAACGATGGGCGGCTGGCGGCTACCGAGCACGAAACGGTCGATAAGCCGGCGCTTGGACCACCCCGGTCCGAGAGAGGCGGTGATAGCCTCGACATTAGAGCGGATCGCCTGAGAGGGACCTGCGTCGATCGGTTCATCCATGCCGTAGCGGGCGAAATCGATGCCGAGCGAGGCTGCGGCATGTGCCAAGGCGCCTTCGACACTGGCGTGGTGCCGGTACTCCGCCAGAAGCTCGCGCGCTTCCTTCTCGCTGCGACCGGTCACCACGCTCGCGCCAACAAACACTAGCATTGGCCGCGGCGCGGCGCGGGTACGTAGGTCGGCGACGATACGGCGGACATTCTGTTTGGTGCTGCCGTTGACAACCATAGCGCTTTGGTCGCGTCTATCGCGTCACCTCTTGCCGCCGGCGGGAAGTGGCCAGCCCACCCAGTTGCACAAGCCCTCCCCCATGACGAGGTCGAGGTCGCGGTCCTTCAGCCACGGCAACTCCTCGGTGAACAAGGTCACGCATTGCCGCCAGGAGCAAGGCATGCGGGTGATGTCCGTGCCCCAGAACATCCGCTCCGGACCGAACGCGTCGAAACAGCGGTGCAGATGCGGATGCAAGCTGCGGAACGGGTAGTCGTCCTCGGCGTAGCCCGCCTGCCCGGTCGCCTTGACCGCCACGTTCGGGTATTTGGCGAGCGCCAGCAATTCCGGCTGGAACCGATAGGCCGCCTCGCCCTTGCTGGCGCGGGGCACGCCCATGTGGTCGACGATCAATTTCAGGCCGGGGTGGCGCTCGGCGATCTTGCCCATTGTCGGCAGGAATATCGCAGCACCCAGCGCTACCGGCACTTGGGCGCGCTCGGCGGCGGGCCACAGCCAGTCGAGGGTGCCGTCGGTGAACCACGACTGCGGGTGCCGCTCGTTGGTGTAGAAGCGCAGGCCGAGCATGCCAGGCCGCTCCTTCCAGTGCGCGACGAGGTCGCGGCCGTTCGGGTCGTCGAGGTAGAACCAGCCCATGATCGCGAAACGGTCGGGGTATTTGCGCACCGCTTCGACCGCCAGCTCGTTCGAGTCCGGGTCCCACAGCACCGGGTGGATCAGCGCCCGGTCGACGCCGGCCTCATCCATGCCCGCTATCGCCTGCTCGGCCGAATAGGGTTCCTGACGATGGTGCGCGGACGGCATGCCCTTTTCCCAGAGATGGATCTGTGCGTCGACGATCAACATTGGTGCGTTCCTTCCGCGTGAAGAGTCAAAGTGCCGGTAACCCGCATCCCTGATACATTGCACGCACGGTCTTCGCTATTGCGGAGTGCCGGAAAGCCGACCCCAATCGCGCCGCTCGTGACCTGTCGACCGACGAAAGGACGATGCTGATGTTCAGGCTCTACTACGCTCCGGGCACCTGTGCGCTGGCGACGCACATCGCGCTCGAAGAGGCCGGCGCACCCTATGAGGCGGTGCCGGTCGATTTCGGTTCGCAGGCCCAGAGAAGCCCCGAATATCTCGCGATAAACCCGAAAGGGCGGGTTCCCGCGCTGGTGACCGAAAGCGGGACACTCACCGAAACTCCCGGATTGCTGCTCTTCGTGGCGCAGCGTTTTCCGAAGGCAGAACTCGCGCCGCTCTCGGATCCGTTCGCCTTGGCGCAGGTGCAGGAGTTCAACAGTTATCTCTGCTCGACCGTGCACGTCGCGCACGCGCATGGCAGACGCGGCGCGCGTTGGGCGGACGATGCCGCGGCGATCGAGGCGATGAAGCGCAAGGTGCCCGCAACGATGACGGAATGCTTCGAGTTGATCGAACGCAAGCTCTTGAAGGGTCCGTGGGTCATGGGCGAGCAGTACACGATCTGCGACCCGTACCTGTTCACGATTGGCACCTGGATCGAAGGCGACGGGGTCGACACAACAAAATTGCCGCGCGTCATGGACCACCGCAGACGCATGCTGGCACGCCCAGCGGTGCAAAAAGCCGTCGCCGCCGAAGGGACCCAAATCTCCTAGACCAGGGGACTTCGTCCCCGTTTTCGCACTATCGTCATGGCGGCTGTCGCGTCCGGAAGGAGCGACAACCGCCACCGCGATCTACGCGAGACGGTAGACGCGCTTTGCCGTGCCGCTGAACAGCTTGGCCTTCTCGTCGGCCGAGTAGCCGGCGGCCAGGCGTTTGAAGGCGTTCCACAGGACGGCGTAGCTCGAACTGACGCCATCCGGCGGGAAGTTGCTCTCGAACATGCCGCGGTCGGGGCCGAACGCCGCGATGCAGGTCTCGATATAGGGCTTATAGGCGCGCGCCAGCTCCTCCGAGGAAGGCGGCGTCTCACGCGTGTGGAAGTCGAACATGCCGAACAGCATGCCGAGCCCGCCGAGCTTGACGACGACATTCTGGCATTTGCCGAGTTCGGCGATGCCGGCCTGCCACGCCGCGAAGGTTTGCTGCTTTTTGTCCGCGTAGGGGCCGATGCCGAGCGGTCCCCCGACATGGTTCAGGATGATGGTCGTCTGCGGAAAGGCGCGCGCCAGATCCGCCAGCTCGATCAGCTGCGGGTGGTACAGCCAAGCCTCGTAGGTCAGGTTCAGCGGTGCGAGCCGAGCAAACCCGGCCCGCCAGGTCGCATCGGCCATCTGGCCCTTCGGCGAGTTGGTGCGGCCGCGCGAGAACGTCTCGCTCGGGTCCCAGACCACCGAATGGCGAATCCCGCGGAAGCGGCCGTCGCCGGCGGTGATCTCCGCCTCCAGCACCCGCGCCACGCCGTCGCCGAGGCGCAAATCGGCGTGCCCGACAATGCCGGCGCACAGCCGGCTCTTGCCGAACTGTCCGCTGGCGCTCATCGCCGCCGTGCCGTTGACGAATTCGATTTCGCCGACCGGCTTCATCTCCGCCGGGCCGTCGGCGCGGTACATCGAGCCGCATTCGACAAAGACGCTTTGCGTGATGTTGTGACCGCTGCCGGTGTCGGCGAGCAGCTGGTCGAGCAGGTACCGGTGCCCGTTGCGGTCCCACAGATGATGGTGCGGATCGACGATCTCGAGCCCCGGCTCCAGGACTTCCTCTTTCCGCTGCGCCCACCATGCCGGATCGCCGTAACGCGCTGTGGGCGGAGCGCCGCCGGGCACGGCCGCCGCGGGTGCGGTGCCGGTTTGAGACTGTACCGGGGTCGGGCCAAGTACGGCGCCGGCAAGCACGCCCGCCGTTCCGACCAGCATCGTGCGTCGCAATACCGAATGAGGGCGAACCGTCTTCTCAGTCATCGCCTTTCCTCCAAGCTTTTCTTGGTTCGAACCAGCCGAAGTTGCGGCTGATCGGGGCCACTCTACAGGAGCGGAATGCTGTTCGACTACAAGACGCCGACGGTGGCGACGATGTGGATGCGCAACACCCTTATCCCGCTCGATATGCTGTTCGTCGACGCCCAGGGCCGGATCGTCAACATCCGCGAGCGCGCCGTGCCCGAATCACTCGATGTGATTGCCGCCGCCGCACCGGTTCGGGCGGTGATCGAGCTCAACGGCGGCACCGCGGCACGCCTCGGCATCGCACCTGGCGACCGGGTGCAGCATCCGATATTCGGCAACACGTCGTGACCACGGGCCTGCAATCATGAATTGAACCGATTGTTGCCAATGGCTGCACCTGCAGCAAATCTGCAGCAAAACCTCCCGTTTGGGTTGAAAGATGAACGATCCTCGACCCCGCATCCCTGCGCAAATCGACGGGTGCCCGGATTGAGCTTCGGTGCGTCCTTCGAGACCGCCGCCTTGTCCTGAGGAGCCGCCGCCGGCGGCGTCTTGAAGGGGCGGCCTCCTCCGGATGAGGAGTTTTCTTAATGCCATCAAAGGATTACCTCATGCTGAGGAGCGCCCAACAGAGCCTGCCCCAGGCCTGAACTGGGGGCGCGTCTCGAAGCACGCACCACCTTGCTGCAACCCCTCTTTTTTTGCGTCGGTCAATTTCCTGACAGCCGCGAAAGCGGGCATGACGAAGGAAGGGTCGGGTAACCAAGCATTAAGTTCGCACCGCTACGAATCGCAACCATCAATTTCTTCAATTCGCCAGCTTCTTCATAATCTCCGCCATCGGAACCATCCTCGGAATTTTCTTCATCGTCCCCCTGGCGAACCGCCCGTGCCGAACCCGCACCCCTGTTCCTCCTGTTTTATCAGGTCGAGATCAGGCATCGCCAACCCCTCCAACGACAATCCCGCACCCCGCTCGGGGTGCCTGATGCTCGTACAGATATAGTGTGATTACGGCAACTCGATGGTTGTCGATATCGGAGCTTCCGGGTATCGGATAGAAAGACGCGCTGCCAGACCGCGCCACGCCTGACGATCCGGAATTATGTAGGTGTCTTACCTAACTGGTGGCCATCAGAGCAAGGCGCGGCGGCGGAAACACAAGATGTTGATGCCCTTCAGTCACCACTAAAAACAACCAACGTCGAGAGCCAGAGCCTCGTCCATCAACCGGAGGGCCTCGATGCCGCTGATTCGATCGAGCAGGCGCGGCTGGCACGCGGAGGAATTGCGGTTTACGGCCGACGTGAGTTCGCGCGCCGTCATCGATGCCTTTGCGACGGTGCCTCGGTAAGGTAGTCGGTTAGGCGGAATGATTGAGAGCCACGCGCCGGAACCGCCCTGTCCTATCACCGGCGCTGCGCCGCAGCGCTGGGTTCAGTGGCTCTCCAAGGGAATGCTCGTCGATCTGTGGCGCTACAGCTTCCGGGTCGATGTTTCCGACCAGGTTTCCGACATCGAGCGGTTCGGTATCTGGGAATCGCCGACCGGCCTCCTCTATTTCGATCCGCCCCGCGGCGGCGACGGGGACTTCTATCGACGCTTCTACGGACGGATTGGCGCGCATGACCGTTTGTCGGGACCACGAATCCTGCGCAGCGAGTTCGTACGCGCGGCAAGTCACGTCGTCCCGGGCACCAGGGTGCTCGATGTCGGCTGCGGCGAAGGGGGCTTTCGGCGCTACCTTTCCAGTTGCGAGTACCTCGGACTCGACCCCAATTTCGGCGGGCAGCGACCCGATATCCGCGCCGAGACGATTGAGGCCCATGCTGCGCAGAATTCGAGTCATTACGACGCGGTCTGCTCCTTCCAGGTCGTCGAGCATGTCCCGGACCCGCTCGGCTTCGTGCGCGCTATGGTCGCTGCGTTGCGGCCCGGCGGGCTGCTCCTGATCGGCGTCCCTTGCTGGCCCTCACCGGGAACCGACATCCCGAACTTCGTGATCAATGCTCCGCCCCATCATCTGACTTTGTGGACCGAGTCCGCCTTGCGGGCGCTCTGCGCGCAGTCGGGCCTCGCCTGCCGCGCCATCGAACCGATCCCGGTCAGCGGGCATGCAACCCTAATCTATTGGATGGGGCGCTTCGCACCGAAATTCAGTTCGGACCGCCTGTTCCGGAATGCCTGGTCGTGGCATCTCGGCCTGCTCTGGTGCTACCTGGCGGCCCAGTGCGTCGATCCCTTTCTTGCACCGCCAGCCTCGGCTCATGCGATCGAGCTCCTGATGGTCGCAGAGAAATTGTGATGCCGGAGCGCCGCGGCAACGCCCCCGGCCGCCTCTTGCCCCGTCCGTGAATTCGGACGCATAAGGGAGGTCGGAGGGACATTGTTGGACTTTATCCCGCCATTTCCGGTACGGCCTTCGGAGCCATTGCCGCCTTACCGCCTGTTCCAGGCGGCCTATCGGAATCTGCTGGAGATCTGGGAGGAGAAAGCTTTCGAATATCGATTCTTCTCCACCCGAATACTGATGCAGACGGTCCATGTCTGCAATAGCCCGGCTACCGTTAAATATGCGCTCCTGACCGGCAATGCGAGTTTCGAACGTAAAAGTCCGCAAATGCGGCACGCCCTCGAACCGCTGCTCGGCGACGGCCTGTTCATCAGCGATGGCAAGACCTGGAGGAGCCGGCGGCCCGCAATCGCCGCGGTCGTGCATCAGTCGAAAATCGATCTCTTCGCCCCCATCATGGTTGAGACGGCTAGCGAGATGGTCGAGCGCTGGAACAAGCTGCGGCCCGGCCAGCCGGTCGACGTGCTCACCGAGATGGCCCATCTCACCTCGGAGATCATCTCGCGAACCATTTTCGGCCGCCGCTTGGGCGCACTCCGCGCCGGCGAGATTGTCGAAGGCTTTAGCGATTATCAGCGTGCGGTCGGCCAGCTGGATTTCATGTCGCTGCTCGGCCTTCCGGACTGGCTGCCTCGCCTGCAAAGGCTTTCGGTCAAGCGCTCGGGCCGTCGAATCCTGACCGTCCTGGAAGAAACGATCCGGGAAAGCAGCGCCGAGACTGCGGGCGAGGAGCCATCGCTGCTCCGACTGCTCGCCGCTGCCTCGCTCGCGACGACGGGACAGCCCCTCGACGCCAATGCGCTCAGGAACGAGGCCGCGACGATCTTCATGGCCGGGCATGAGACGACGGCGAATTCCTTGGCGTGGACCTGGTACCTGCTGTCGCAGGCGCCGGATGTCGAGGCAAGGCTGCATGAGGAGGTGGATCGGGTGCTGCAGGGCGGGCCGCCATCGCTCGCGGTGCTGCCGCGTCTCGTTTATACGCGCGCCATATTCGAGGAAGCCCTGCGACTTTATCCGCCGGTGCCGATCCTGTCGCGCCAGGCCATGCGCGACGAGCAGATTCAGAACCATCAGGTCAAGGCCGGTTCCCTGGTGCTCGTGGCCCCCTGGCTCCTGCACCGGCACAAGCTGTTCTGGGAAAAGCCGGACCATTTCGTGCCGGAACGCTTCCTGCCGGAGAACGCCGCAGCTCGCGACAAATTCTGCTACATCCCGTTTGCCGTGGGGCCGCGAGTATGCGCCGGCATGGGCTTCGCGCTGACTGAGGCCGTCCTCTGCCTGGCCGCGCTGGCACAGCGCTTCGCGCTGCGACTCCAGACCGGCACGGTGGTTGAACCCGTGGCGCGCCTGACGCTGCGCCCGCGGGGGGGCCTGCCGATGACCATTCACCCGCGGCCCGCGGCGAACGGCGCAGCCTCCGCCGGGGCCGGGTTCTCAGCCGAAATCAGGGCGTCGGAGGCCATGCCGCGGACTCAGCGATGATCCGCAGGCGCTGGGGGCCGTCGACCCGGTAGGTCCGGCCGCCCCAGTTGATTGTCCGCAGGAACAGCGTAGACCAGATGATGGCCGCGTGAAAAAGCAGCCATGCTGGCACCGCCCACCGATCGAACAGGAGGAGGCGCGCGGCACCGCGCCGCTCGCCGCAGACCGTGCGGGCTACCCGCACACGTAGGCTGGCGCGCCATTGGTGGAGGCCGCAAGCAAGGAAGAGTGCGCCTATAGCCAGCCGATCGCCGCCAAGCGCGGCGGGCACGGCCACGGCCCAGCCAAGGATCGGCCACGTCGTTGCAGCGGCAGCCAGCAGCCAATGCCGCGGCGCATAGACGCGGATCTGAAAATACTGCCGACGGCCGAAAGCGATGGCTTCGCGCCAGGTGAAGGAGGCGGGCGAAGGCAGCAGGAGCGCGGTGGGACCGAACACCGATCCGCCCCGGCTCCGGACTGCCCGGGTGAGCTGCAAATCGTCGTTGAGGCTGCCGCGCCACCAACGCCGCATGTCGAGCGCATCGAACGTGCTGCGCCGCAGCGCCATGCTGCCGCCCCAGGCAAGATTCCAGCGCCGCAGTCGCGGCAGCGCGGCGATCGAGGCGTTGGCCAGACAGACAAAAGCGGTGGCGAGGCGATCATCTTCCGGCATCAGCCAGCGATATCCGGCTACGACGGCGTTATCCGGGTCTCGGAGGGGATGGGCGAGACGCGTCAACCAATCCGCCGGCGGCACGATATCGGCATCGGCGAAAACGACGACCTCGTCATCGGCGCGAAGCCGGCTGAGCGCGGCGAGTTGGTTATGGACCTTCTGCCCCGTATCGGTCGCCGGCCCCGCCACCACGATCTCCGCGGCAAGACCGTTGGTGGCGGCGAGGAGTTCGGCGAGAGCGGCATACGCCGGGTCCGCCGCCGACTCGACAGCGAAGACGACCCGCCAGCGCAGATAGTGCTGCGCGCTAAGCGCCTCGCACAGGCTGGGAAGATGAACCGACACGCCACGGACCGGGATGATGACGCAAATGCGCGCCTCAGCGCTGGGGCTGGTGCGCCGATGCAGGGCGCGGTGATAGTACCACCCGCCATAGGTGGCGATGGTCGATCTCGCCAGCCAGATTGCCAGGACCAGAATTGGCAATGCGGCGGTCAATCTACTCATCCGCTGGATGCCACCTGCATCGGCACGACATTGTGTTTCCCGATCCGGGCCCGCCGCCGCTTTGATCCGTCTCACCCCCCGACTATATGGCCAGAACTAACGAAACGCCCCTCTGATACGCATAAGCGGACGCAGCCGGAACGAGCGTGACCCGGCATTTCAAAGAAAACAATGGGTTGTAGATTTCCGACGGTCTGCGAGGTGGTAGCGTGGGCCTGTCAGCGCCCCCGATACCCTGCGAGCTGGCAATGGCTAGATACCCCGCAAGCGGGTGACTGTGGTGGATTATCCCGACGGCCGGCTGTCGATCCGCTACAAGGGCGCCGAACAGGCCTACCGAACCTTCGATAAGATCCCACAGGTCGACCAGGGCGCGATTGCCGACAACAGGCGCTTCGGGCCGGTGTTGGCGATGATCCGCGAGCAGCAGCTGCGCCGCGAACCGTAAGGATCATGGCTCAGAGGGATTGACCGGCAGGGGCCCGTGACAGAAGAGATGACACTGGAAGTGGTTCGGCTGATGAGCGATGGAGAGCTTTTGTGCCCGAGTCGACGGAAACGTAGTTAGGTGTGTTTGCTACATAATTTCGCTATGGTCCCGTCGATGCAATGCTGCCTTCGATTGGCGAGGCCGGTTCAGAGGAACCCCCGGACAAGGTCGAGAAAGGCATCGAGCTGGTCGTGGTGAACCCAATGCCCCGCACCTTCGAACGAGACCACGCGGGCATGCCGGAAGTGGTGCAGGCGACCGTCGGTCTCGGGGTTCGCGGCCCAGCTTTCCTTGCCGTAGACGAGCAAGGTGGGACAGGAGATGCGCGTCCACAGCTGCTCGATCTCGGCCTGCGGCATGCCGTAGGGCGAATTGGCGCGGGTGTAATTGTCAAATTTCCAGCTGTAGGTGCCATCCTCATTCTGGTTGACGCCGTACTGGGTCAGGTGGCGCGCCTGTTCGGGCGAGAGATGCCGGTTGGCCTCCTGCATCCGGTTTAAGGCGGCGTCGATCGAGGGGTAGCGGCGCGGCAACCGTCCCGACAGCCGGCGGGTCTCCTCGATCCATTTGTGCATCCGCTCGGCGAGCGGCACCTGCGCCCGCTCGGCGGTCTTTTCCGGCGAGGCCCCCACCCCTTCGATCGCCACCAGGCGGCGCACATTGTCGGGATAGATGCCGGCATAGCGCAGAGCGATGTTGCCGCCGAGCGAATGGCCGATGATGGTGACCGGCGCCAGTTCCTGCTGATGGATCAACTGGGCGAGGTCGTAGATCAAGGCGGCGACCGTGTAGTTGCCGTCGGATGACCATTGGCTGTCGCCGTGACCGCGCAGATCGGGCGCCAGAACATGCCAGTCGCGCCGTAGTGCCGCGGCGACCCAATCCCAGTTGCGGCAATGATCCCGCCCGCCATGGACGAGCAGCAAGGGCGGCGCCCCGGGATTACCCCAATCGACGTAGTGCAGCCGCAGGCGCTGCGAGAAATAGATGCGTGAGGTCGGTCCGGAACTGTCGAGGGCCATCGATACGTCTCGTTATTTTCGCACACGGCGGCAACGTGCGATCGTAGGCGCGCCGACCGCAACCGGCAAGCGGGTGACGCGGCTCAGCCCGGGCGCAAATCCTGCGCCGCACGGCCGGGCCAGCCGGCCACGACGGTTTCCCGGTCGAGATCGCGGACGATCATGACGAGCCGCGAGGTGCGGTCGCCGTCCGGCCATCGGCGGAGTGCTACCGGCGGATGGAAGATGTGCTGGACCCCGTGAATGACGACGGGGCCTTCTTCATCGGCCACGTTCAGCACGCCTTTGACGCGCAACAGGCGGTCGCCGTAGGTGGCCCGCAGGTCGCCGAGCCAGCGGTGAAAGGCGAGCCAGTCGAGCGGTTGCTCGGCAACAAAAGAAACGGCGCTGATGCCGTGAGTGTGGCGGTGGTCGTGATAGGCGCGGATGTTGAGCCATCGCCCGGGGTCGCGCTGCTCATGCAGCCCGGCGCCAAACAGCCTGGCCGGGTCGATCTCGCCGTGAACCACGATTTCGATCGATGCCCCCGGGTTGATCCCGTGCAAGGCCCGGACCAGCGCTTCGACCTCCGCGGCTGGCGCGATGTCGGTCTTGGTCACGAGCAGCCGGTCGGCGAGTGCCGCCTGCTTGAGGGCCTCCGCATATCTCTCCACTGGGCTGAGCCCGGCCGCGCCGTCGATCGTCGCAACCACGGTGTCGAGGCGAAGGTCGTGGCCCAGGAGCGGATTGTTCAGCAGCAGCTGCACGACCGGGGCGGGGTCGGCGAGACCGGAGGTCTCGATCAGCACGCGGGAGAACGCCGGAACTTCGCCGCGGTCGCGCTGAACCAGAAGCCGCCGCAGTGCAATCTGGAGATCGCCGCGCACCGCGCAGCAGAGGCAGCCGCTCGCCAGGACGACCGCCTCGCCCGCGATCGGTTCGACCAGCAGATGGTCGAGTGCTGTCTCGCCGAACTCGTTGATGATAACCGCGCTGTCAGCCATCTCCGGCCGCTGCAACAGTCGATTGAGCAGCGTCGTCTTGCCGCTGCCCAGAAAGCCGGTGATCAGCGAGACCGGGAGGCGCTCGGCGGAGCGGTCGCGATCGAATAGGCTGCTCGCGGTAGACATCGTTAATGGAGGGTCGGATACTCCTTTGCCTACCAAGAATTCAAGCCAGGAGGAGGCGCCATGACCGATATTACGGATCGCACCCCCGATGATACACCGCCCTCGCCCGATCGCCGGAGTTTTCTGAAGACCGCCGGGATCGCTAGTGCCGCGGGTGCCGTGGCGGGTGCCGCACACGGGAAGTTCGGGCTGGCGCCGATCGCCTCGGCGCAGGCGCAGCCGGCCGCCCCGCCCAAGCTCACCGCCGAGAAATGGTGGCCCTCCAAGTGGGGTGCCGAGGACGAGGCCGGTGCCTCGAACCACATCACCCCGGCAAAGGTGCTCGACACGGCCAAATGGATCCGCGACGGCAAGGTCTACAAAATGGGCCGGGTGTACGAGCAGGCGATGCCGTGCTTTGGCCAGCGGGTGTTCGTCTTGCGTATTCCCGGAGGCCCGACGGGCGGACCCTTTGGCGAGAACAAGCTCGTCTATAACGACGAGTTTCTGGCGACCGAGATCGGCCAGACCGGCACCCAGTTCGACGGCCTCGGCCATATCGGCATCCAGATGGGCAAGGACGGCGACAAGAATGAAATGTATTTCTACAACGGTTTCAACTCGGCACAGATGTCCGATCCCTATGGGTTGAAAAAGCTCGGCACCGAGAAGCTGAAGCCGCTGATCACCCGCGGGCATCTGGTCGACATCGCCGCGGTCAAGGGCGGCATGATGGATGCCGGGCAAGAGATCATGGTCGCCGATGTCCGTGCCGCGCTGCAGCGCCAGAATATGCAGGAAAGCGACATCAAGCCGGGCGACGCGATCTTCTTCAATACCGGCTGGGGCTCATTGTGGATGAAGAACAACGACCGCTTCAATTCGGGCGAGCCGGGGATCGGGCTCGAAGTCGCGCGCTGGGTCATCGATAAGGATCTCTGTCTGACCGGCGGTGACACTTGGGCGGTCGAGGTGGTGCCGAACCCGGACAAGAGCCTGGCCTTCCCGTGCCACTCGGAACTGCAGACCAAGCACGGCATCTTCAACCATGAGAACTTGACGTTCGACGATCTTATCGCCGATCGGAAATACCAGTTCGTCTTCATCTTCACCCCGGCGCCGATCAAGGGTGCCACCGGGTCGAACGGCTGCCCGATCGCGGTCACCTGACCTCGAGCATCGAGGCCCGCGGCACTGATTATCTGAGTGGCGGTGCGATGCCCCGCTTTGGCCGCGCGGCAGCGAACCGCTATCCACGAGCCCCCGCTCGGGCTATTTTCGCGCCACTTGCTGACAATGAAATGCCCGGCACACGTGATCCGCGTCATCCGACATCCGGGCCCCCGATCGAACCACCCGCGTGGCTCGGTGCTTGCGATGGGCAATTTCGATGGGCTGCATCGCGGGCATGCGGCGCTGATCGGCCAGGTGCGCGACCTCGCCCAGGCTCATGGCGTACCCGCGGCCGTGCTGACGTTCGAGCCGCATCCGCGCAGTGTGTTCCTTCCTGCCGCCGAGCCGTTCCGGCTGACCCCGTTCCGCGCCAAAGAGCATGAACTGGCGCGGCTCGGCATCGAGTTGTTGTTTGTCCAGCATTTCGATCTCGGCTTCGCCGCCAAGAGCGCCGAGGATTTCGTCACCGAAATCATCGTCGGGGCGATCGGCGCCGGCCATGTCGTCGTCGGCTGGGACTGCACCTTTGGCAACCGCCGGCGTGGGACCCCCGAGCTGCTGCGCGCCGCCGGCGCCGAGCACGGCTTCAGCGTCACAGTCCTCGAGCCGATCCGCGGTGCCGATGCGACGGTCTATTCCTCGACCCATATCCGCGAGTTGCTGAAAGCGGGCAAACCGCGCGAGGCAGCCACACTCCTCGGCCGCTTCTGGGAGATCGACGGGCGCGTCGCCAGCGGTGACCGGCGCGGGCGGACGATCGGCTTTCCAACCGCCAATCTCGGTCTCGACGACTATCTGCATCCGGCGTTCGGCGTATACGCGGTGCGGGTCCGCGGCGATGGTCCCGATGACCCGCTCTCCGGCCGCACCCTCGACGGTGTGGCCAATCTCGGGCTGCGGCCGACGGTCGGCGGCTCGGCGCCGCGCCTCGAGGCGCACCTCTTCGACACCGACGCCGATCTCTATGGGCGGCACCTTCGGGTCGCGCTGGTCGACTTCATCCGGCCGGAGCGCAAATTCTCCGGGCTCGACGCGCTGAAGGCGCAGATCGCCGAGGACGCCGCTCAGGCCCGCGCCATCCTTGCCGGCATCAGCGACTAGTCGGGGCGCCGCATGAGTGAGCCCCGGATCGACGCGGTCCGCAGATTTCCGATGTCGCCGACCCAGTCTCTCGAGGCCCGCCGAGAGGCGGATACGGTCGAGACGGTGCCGGTCCGAGCGCTCTTGTTGGGCGAGCGTCTGGATACGCGTGCGCTCGAAGGCGACCAGCCCCTCGGCGTTGCTCCCCTGGCCGTTGCTATTCCCGGGGGCGGCGTCGGCGTGCTGTTCCGGTACGGTGCAGTCGTCCTCCTCGGTCCCGCAACCGCGGCCGAGGACGATTTTATCGCCTCGCTGATGCCCAAGGTCAGCGGTGCTCTCGCGATCCCGGGGCGGGACGAGGCACGGCTGCTGATCCGGCCCGACGCGGACCAGCCTGTCGATCTCGCCGGCAACATTGTCCTCCGCGAGAGCACGACCGAGCGATTGCAGCTGGTCGCCGATATTCTCGCCAAGGGTCTGGTGCTCTCCTATTACGAGACGAGGATCGCCGAAATCTTCGACGGCATCGAGCCGCTCGCGGCAATGTTGCGGGAAAAGGGCCGGGCGGGGGCGAGCGGCAAGGAGCTGCTGCGCCATATCGGCGACGTGCTGCTGATCCAGCAAAAGATGGTCGGGCGCGTCGAAACCGGCGAGAAACCCGAGCTTCTGTGGGAGCATCCGGAACTCGAGCGCCTGTATGTGCGGCTCGCCGAGGAGTACGAGCTGCGCGACCGCGACCGCGTTCTCGATCGCAGCAAAACACCGATCCCTGGGTTTTCGGCGATTGCTTCCGCTATACTAATTGCTTTCAAACCAAACGCAAATCCAAGATGGATTCCCGACGTACAGAAACTGCTCTACAGCATTCGACGAGTGGTTCACTTATATTATTTGGGTCAAAGTCTACCGCCGGAGGCTTCGCACTGGACACTGTGTTCGTTGTTAGCGAAAAATTACAAAAGTTCCGCCCCATTGTTCCGCCCGAAATAGACGAGGCGTTTAGAGTCTGCACCATTGAATCGCTTGAAGCTAGCGGAGATGGGAATACCCAATTCACCTTGTACAGAGGCGCAACGTATGAGTCCCCTGTAAACGGAATGTATTCGTTTGTCCCGTCTCGGCGTGTAGATTACGACGGGTTTCGTTTTGCGCGGCCAGAAATCTCGTTGGCGGGGGAGCCTATCAAAGGCCACCTTCAATCGCCTAAGGGAGCAAGCACGGCGCGATCACCGAAACAGATTCGGGCGTGCTGGGAGAGCGTCCGCGAACAGGTTTGCGCCAAAGACTGCCTGATAGGAGTGCATTTCTCTACTCCACTGCTGGACAACGGCAATGCTCAATGAGGCGCCGGGACCCTTCGGGCGGCGATAGCAGCGAATGCGCGCTAAAAAATTATTTACCGGAGCGCAGCGGCCGCACCGTCCCTCGGATTACGGTGCGGATCACGGTGAGAGTTTACGCGATGTCACTCGCATCATCGCGACACTTTACATCAAGTAAACTGTCACCGTAATCCGTCACATGACCCACCATTGCGAAATCATTATGACAGTTAGTTCGCGAATGGGATCGTCAGTTCCGTCTCGTTCGTGTCCACCACGAACACCGCGAGGAGCTTGGCCGGCTTCGTCTTGCTGGCCATTGGCGCTGACGGCGTGGCGGTCGCCGGGCAGTTCGGAGAAGCTCTGCCCGGCCTCGTAGGTCGTCACCGGCCCGTCGTTGACCTGACTGCGGATCGCCCCCTCGAGCATGGTCGCGTAGATGAAGGCGGATTTGGGATGCGTGTGACCAGGTGAGTAGCCGCCCGGGCCGTATTCGACGAGCACGCCTGGTGGAGCTGCGGCACGAACGCGCTAGAGTGTCGAGCACAGGTTTGCCCCCACGGCCGACTTGCCCAGATGGAAAGGGCCCGTTAAAGGCGGAGGGCACGGGGCGCACAGCGCCGAGCATCATTCTTTCACGGGCGT
>Ga0210407_10001542_pt1 | contig 21355 bp, 22 predicted proteins | sample IncBWC27MmetaG_FD_150860 | JGI IMG/M metagenome (GOLD analysis project Ga0210407, IMG submission 150860) | Forest soil microbial communities from Barre Woods Harvard Forest LTER site, Petersham, Massachusetts, United States - Inc-BW-C-27-M | ecosystem: Environmental > Terrestrial > Soil >... | reverse complement strand
TCGGCGGCGCGCCTCTATCTGGGCAGCGATCAGGGCCTCATGTACGTGGATGTCGCCGCCGCCAATCCCTCCGTTGTCCAGGTTTCTAATGCCTCGACGCCATGCAACGTCTCCTTGTGCGGCAGAGTGCTCACCATCTCGAACGACGGCAAATTCGTGGTCGTCGCCGACACCGTTTCCACTCCCAGCCAGGTTTACATCTACGACAGCAGCAGCACCACCAGCACCCCCGTTGACCTCATCATCCCCGGCGAAACCGCCACTGCCGCCGCCTTTTCTCCGGATCAATTAAAACTCTTCATCCTCACCAGCACCGGCAAGATGTATGTCTACTCCACCGTCGACGCGCTCACCTCGATTCCGATTGCGACCACGGCGACCGACGTGAAATTCTCGGCGGATGGCAGCTTCGCTTACGTCGCGGGAGCGCTAGTGCCGGGAACTTCAATTTCTGGTGTCGCCACGTGCGACGCGCAACCCACACATGCCGATCCGCCGAACTTTGATTTTGTATCGACCGCCCCCGGCATCCCGCTGCAAATCTTCCCTTCGCCAGACGCTCAGCACGTGCTCGCACTCGATCCGCCGAACGGGAGAATTGACATGTTCACCACGTCCGACACGCAGCATGCTCTGCCCGATGGACAGTTCACCTGCAACGCTCCGACTGTGAATTTCCCCCAGACAGCGCAGTTCTTCAACCTCGGCGAGGGCAGTTTCACTCCGATCTACGCGCAGCTCGTTGCCGATGGCAGCGAGGTCATAGTCGTCGCCCGCGACCTCCCCGCTGTGCTCCTGTTCAACGTAAGCAGCGGACTCACCAGTTCCATCCAAATGGCTAGACCGGGTTTCGGCGACACCCACCCGCTCTCCGCCTCCGCCTCCACCGACGGCAGCCAGGTCTACGTAGCTGCCTGCGATCAATACCCGAATAATGATCAGACTCAGCCGTGTGCCGCCGGTTCCGTGCACATCGTCAACACCGTCAGTGGAGGCGATCTCCAGCAGGTTCCCTACGACAACATCAACGACAACAACAACCCCAACATGTGTAACAACCAGGGAGGCACAAACCCACCGCTCTGCCTCCCCAACCTGATCGCCATCCGGCCACAGTGATCCGCGATATCTAAGCGGAGGGACGGGCGCAAGTCCGTGTAGGGACGGGCGCCCTCGCCCGTCCAAGCCGGGCGCAGCTCGGCTCGCACCCCGGCCGCCAACACCCTTCACAACCGGAGCCGTGCATAAGCTGCGCATCTAAATGTCTTGGATTTTGCCTGACTGTGCGCCCCAAGAACTGGTGCGCCGGGGAAGCGAACGGCCCTGCTTTTCCTGAGACCTGAGACCTGACGTCTGCTCCTAAGGCCCTACCTCTTTCCCCACACTATCCAGCACGCCATTGATAAACTGCACCGACTCCGGAGTCGAAAATTTCCGCGCAATTTCGAGCGCCTCATTAATCACCACCGCCCGCGGCGTAGCCGGATACCCCAGCAACTCCGCCACCGCTCCCCGCAGCACATTCCGGTCCACCGTCGCCATACGGTCCATCCGCCAGTGTTGCGTGTGCTTCCCGATGAGCCCGTCGATCTCCGGCAGCCGGTCGCTGGCGACGCGAAACAGATCGTCCGCAAATCCGCGCACTTCTTCTTCGACGTTCGACCGCTCCGCCCAAAACGTCTTCCGGACAAGCTCCGGCGTCTGCTTCCCCATATCCGCCTGAAACAGCATCTGCAGAACCAGTTCGCGGGATTTGCGTCGAGTACCCATAACAGCCGTCAGCCATCAGCCGTCAGCCATCGGTAAAAACCTTGCGACAGTTGGAGCTGAAAACAGTTTACAGGACCGCTGCATTGCGGAAGAGTTGGAACTTAAGAGCGAGGTGAGCGTTTCCGAGAAGTTGGTTTTGCCTTGCCTTTTCTGACGGCTGATGGCTGACGGCTGACGGCTGCCTTCAGACTCGCCATCTCCACTGCCGCCAGCGCCGCCTCAAATCCCTTGTTCCCCATTTTCAACCCGGCGCGATCAATCGCCTGCTCCAGCGTGTCGCATGTCAGCACCCCAAAGGCATGAGGCACCCCAGTCTCCTGCGCCGACTGCCCGATACCGCGCGTAACCTCATTCACGATCACATCGTAATGCGCCGTATCGCCGCGGATCAGGCAGCCGAGGCAAATGATGGCGTCATATTTCCCGGTTTCGGCAAGAGTGCGAGCGGCCAAGGGAATTTCGAACGCTCCGGGGACGCGGACCAGCGCGACATCTTTCTTCTTAGCACCCGAGCGGAGCAATCCGTCGTAAGCGCTCTGAAAAAGCCTTTCGGTGATGAAAGCGTTGAAGCGCGAGACGACAATTGCAAACCGGCGTCTCGCAGCGCTAAGCACACCCTCGATAGCCGCAACCGCCGGCTCAGGAGGACGCTCGATTTTTACTTTCTCGTTCGTAGATGTGTCCCTGTGTCTCTACAGTCTCTGCGGTGTATATGTTAGGAATCCCCTGTGTTTCCCTGTGTCCCTCTGTGTCCCCTGTGGTTAAGCCCTTGACTCACTTCCCCCTAAATCGCGCCGTCCGCTTCTCCAAAAACGCCGCCGTCCCTTCCGCCTTATCCTCGGTACCGCAGCAAACACCAAACAAAGTAGCCTCCAGATAAAGCCCCTCAGCCAAAGTGATCTCCATCCCCTTATTAACCGCCTCCATAGCGTACTGCACCGCCAGCGGGCCGTTGGCGATGATCTTAGCCGCAATCGCCTCCGCCCGCGGAATCAATTCCGCCGCCGCCGTCACTTCATTCACCAGCCCAATCCGATACGCTTCCTGCGCCGTGATCATCTCCCCGCCGAGCACCATCTGCATCGCGAGCCCCTTGCCCACCAGTCGCGACAGCCGCTGCGTCCCGCCATATCCCGGAATGATCCCCAGCTTCACCTCCGGCTGCCCCAGCTTCGCATTGTCGCTGGCGAGACGCATAGTGCAAGCAAGGGCCAGTTCGCATCCGCCGCCCAGAGCAAATCCGTTAATGCAAGCAATCACCGGTTTGCCGAGATTTTCGATCAGGTCGAGCACCGCCTGCCCCCGGTGCGCATACTCCTTGCCGGACACCGCGTCCTGCTTCGCCAGTTCGCCAATGTCCGCGCCCGCAACAAAAGCCTTCTCGCCCGCTCCAGTCAAGATCGCCACGCGGATTGAGGAATCATTCTTTATTTCTTGAAATGCAAACCCAAGCTCGTTCATTGTGGCCATGTTGAGCGCATTGAGCACCTTCGGCCGGTTGATGGTGACGTAGGCGATGGCATTTTTCTTATCGAGGAGAATGCTTTCAAAGGTCATGGTCGATCCATTGGCGCCCGGCTATCTAGAAACATAGGCTACGTCCACACTTCCGACCCGACTTTCCTGTTTGACAACGCGAGCATTGCTTGGATAGGTGATCCGAACAGAATTATTCGATGTCCAGTCAACGTATATGTACTGCAGGACAGAAGCACCGCGGTTGCTGTCGATCACGAACGTGTTCCCGGCTCCATTGGGCAACGGGTTAGACGATGGCAGCACCGACATCTGAACATTGGGCCCAACCGTCGCACCGCAGCCTCGCTCGAACACGACGACTTTCCACGCACCATCCGGAGATTTATGTTCAACTGGTCCTTCATTCTCACAGGGATCGCAAGCAGTAGCCGTGAAGAAACTCATTGCGAGCATGAACGCGGCCAGATTTCTCATTCGATCAACTCTAAAAGCCGAGTGCCCCATCCTTGCGTGTTCTGTGCGCAAGGGTGGGACTCCACGAACTTGTTCCGCGTGGGGATTCTAGCGGATTTGCCCGCCTGCTATAACTGTATAGCAAGGGGAAACCCATGCTAGCCATCCGCCTACCCGAAACCATCGAAAAACGTCTCCACCGCCTCGCCAAGCGCACGGGACGCACCAAAACCTACTACGTGCGCGAGGCCATCCTTCTCCATCTCGACGATCTCGAAGACATCTACCACGCGGAAAAAGCACTACCAGCGATACGCTCAGGCCGCACCAAAGCGATCCCTCTCGAAGAAATAATGCGGCGACTCAAAGTAAGAAAATGAGTCTAGTGTTTCTCCGTGTCTCGGTGCCTCCGTAGTGGATTTAGAACTTCCCCGCCACCGGTTTCCCCGGGTCCGAGTAATCATAAACCCCGCGCCCCGACTTCCGCCCATACCACCCCGCCATCACCATCCGCTTCAGCAGCGGAGGCGATGCGAACCGCCGCTCCTTGAATTCGTCATACATCACGTGCGTGATGTAGTAAGTCGTATCGAGCCCGACAAAATCAAGCAGCGTAAACGGACCCATCGGATACCCGCAGCCCAGCTTCATCGCGTTATCAATGTCCTCGATCGACCCCACGCCCTCTTCATAAGCTCGAATCGCATCCAGCAGATAAGGCACCAGCAGCCGGTTTACGATGAATCCCGTCTTGTCCGACGTACGCACCGGAACCTTGCCCAGCTTCCTCGCGAACTCGTAGGCCGCGTCATACACATCGGGAGACGTGGCAATCGTCTTCACCACCTCGACCAGCTTCATCAGCGGCACCGGATTAAAAAAGTGCAGCCCGATAAATCTTTCCGGACGCCGAACCGCCGTCAAGAGCTCGGTTATCGAAATTGAAGAAGTATTCGAGGCAAAGATCGCGTCCTTTTTAACGATGCCATCAAGCGACGCATACATCCTTTTCTTTTCCTCAACGTTCTCGATGATGGCCTCAATAACGATGTCGCAATCGACAAGGTTTTCTTTTTTCGTCGTGCCCTTCAGCCGCGCCCGAATCTCGTCTTTCTGCTGCGGAGTAATCCCACCCTTCTCCACCGGCCGCTCGGCGAACTTAGCCAGCGACTTCTCAATCCCGGCAAAGCCCTTATCGAGATACTTCTGTTCGACTTCAAGCACGGTAACATCGAAGCCCGCAGTAGCGCAGACTTGCGCAATGCCCGAACCCATCAGTCCACAACCGACAACGCCAACTTTCTTGATCTCCATAGGAATGCCTTCCTGGACAAGGATGACTGAGAACAATGTTACGACCAACATCAGACCGTTTTACCGCAACTGCCAGCTCCTCGGGTTGCACCCCCGTGCCCGCCAGCCGGGCGGACAGAGATGCCGCGCCGAGACGAAGCATCAAGTATTGTGTGGGTGCCGCGTCAGTATTTGGTAGGACTGCTTCCATCACCACGCTCTCCTTACTGCCTTTTCGCTTTTCGAAACCGTCCTCGACCAAGCGCGCCGCGACCCACGCTCGACGGAGGCTTGCGCATTCCTTCCAGCAATTCTTTCAGCACAGTCGCGTTGTTGTGATCCTCATTTCGCGACGCATACAACAACGTGAGTCGCCGCTTGCCTTCCGCAAGATGATGCAGCTTCTCCACGGCCGCAGAACCCTCTTCACTCGCCAACTCTTTGAGATAGCGCTTCCGAAACATGCGCCATCCCTCTGGATTCTCATGGAACCACTTCCGCAATTCGTCCGAAGGCGCTACCTCGCGCAGCCAGAACTTGAGCGCCGCATCTTCTTTCTTCAGCCTGCGCGGCCACAAACGATCGACCAGCACGCGCACTCCGTCCGACGAAGAAGCAGCTTCGTAAACGCGTTTGACGGCAACGCCCATGACTTCCTTATTATGACTTCCGTATTATCCTACTTCTGCCGCAATCATCATGATCTTCTCGAATTGGAATTCTCCGTGTCTCCGGGCCGGCGTGGCGATACTTGCGATGCTTGCGCTCGCGGGCTGCGATATCGAGCGCCGCAAGTCCGATGCCGAACTCGGCCTCAACCCGCAACAGGCCGCAGGCAGAAAACTCTATGACAACTATTGCGACAGGTGTCATGAACCGTACTCGTCCCGGGGCAAGAAGGGCCCGAGTTTGAAAGGCGTCTTCAAGCGGCAGTACCTGTCCGAGAGCGGACTGCCCGCAAATGACGAGCGCATGACTGACATTGTGAAGTATGGACGCGCCAAGATGGAAGGCTTTGGCCAGGTCATGTCGGAGCAGCAGATTAAAGACCTGCTTGCTTATCTGCACACGCTGTAGCTGGTGTAGCAAGTTCTCAGTTCTCGGTTCTCAGTTCTCAGTTAAAGCCGAAGCGCCGACTAGGTCTGTACTCGCGGGGCGGCAACGGCACAGGTCCGATTTTTCTGAGAACTGAGAACCGGGAACTGAGAACTGGTCCTGTGGCATAATCGGCAGCGGTGTCCGCCGCCAACAAATCCGTGCTGTTTCAGAGACTGCCTTCGACGGACGAACTTCTCCGTCAGCCCGACGTGCAGGCGCTGATCGAACGCGAGGGGCATTCCGCCGTCGCTGAAAGTATCCGCGTCGTACTGGCGCGCCTGCGCGAGGAAATCAGCAGCGGTCAAATTAGCGGCGGCCAGCTGGACGAGAAATCGCTGGATCTCGCACTCGGCGGCCTGCCGGCAGCGGTCGAACGTCAACTCCGTCAGTCGCTGAGTTATTCGCTGCTGCCGCTCATCAATGCTACTGGCGTGATCCTTCACACCAATCTGGGACGCGCGCCGTTGGCTGCTAGTGCGCTCGATCACGTCCGCACAACGGCTATCGCATACTCCAATCTTGAATTCGATCTTGCGACGGGCGAACGCGGGAAGCGCGACGTCCATGTCGACCGGCTGTTCCAAAAGCTGCTCGACGATGATCACGTAGGGACAGCCGACCTCGGCTGTCCACCCGAGCACGGCTCGGGAACGATCTCGAGCGTCGTCTCAACAATAGTGGTCAATAACAACGCCGCAGCGGTCCTCCTCGCGCTGAACTCGCTGGCCGAGGGCGGCGAAGTCATCGTCTCGCGCGGAGAGCTGGTCGAGATCGGCGGATCGTTCCGCATCCCCGACGTGATGTCGAAGTCGAGTGCGACGCTGCGCGAAGTAGGCACCACCAACCGCACACGCATTGCGGATTACGAACGTGCCATCAACGACCGCACGCGCCTCTTGCTCCGCGTGCATCGCTCGAACTTCGAAATCACCGGCTTTACTGAGCAGCCCGCACTCGACGAGTTAGTCGCCCTCGCCCGTCGCCGCAACCTTCCGCTTATGGAGGATCTGGGCAGCGGCGCGCTGATCGATCTGCGTTCGGTCGGAATCAGCGGCGAACCGGGCGTGCTCGACAGCCTGCGCGCCGGCGTGGATATCGTTACCTACAGCGGGGACAAACTTCTTGGCGGCCCGCAAGCTGGATTGATCAGCGGCCGCGCCGATCTGGTTGTTCGCATGCGCTCGAACTCGATGTTCCGTGCGCTCCGCGTGGACAAGCTCACCTATGCCGCGCTCGAGGCCACGTTGCTCGCTTACGTCAAACGCGACCACGACGCCGTGCCGGTACTGCGCATGATGCGGCTGTCGAAAGACGAAATTGCGCGCCGCGCGGAAGAAATCGTTTCGCGGGTCCAATCCGCTCAGGGAAAATCCGCGCACCTCAAGTTGGAACTCGTTGACGGTGAGTCTTTGATCGGTGGTGGCGCTGCGCCATCGGCAGTCTTGCCCACGCGCCTGATCGCGGTTACTCATGCCGATCTCAGCACCGACGAACTCTCTGCCCGCCTCCGCGCGTCCGACCCACCCATCATCGCTCGCGTCGAGGAAGGGCGCGTGCTGCTTGATTTACGCACGGTTTTCCCGGACCAGGATGCAAACCTTGCCACTGCATTCGCATCCCTAAACTGAGACCTGAGACCTGCTCTTGTGGCAACCCTCTACACCATCGGCCACTCCACGCGCTCGCTCGATGAACTTGTGTCGGCTCTGAATGCGCACGGCATCGAGACGCTGGTGGATATCCGCGCCTTTCCGATGTCACGGCGCCTGCCACACTTCAATCGCGAGTCTCTGGGGCGCTCACTGCGGGAGCGAGGCATTCGCTACATCTGGATGAAGGCTCTTGGCGGATACCGCCAGGCAACTCGCAAAGATTCTCCGCACACGGCGCTGCGCAATGCCAGCTTTCGCAACTTCGCGGACTACACGCTGACGCCGGAGTTCGAGCAGGCCGCTACCGAGCTACTCCAAATCGCGAGCGACTCACGCACCGCGTACATGTGCGCCGAGCGCGTTTACTTTCGCTGTCATCGCATGATCGTCTCAGACTGGCTGGTGTCTCATGGGCACGAGGTTCTTCATATCGACGCTGATGGCCCAGCACGCCCACACAAACTCTTCGCCGAAGCACGAGTGATCGACGGGCAAGTGATTTACCGCGGCGACAATCTTTTCTGAACGTGGCTCCTTTTAGCGCGATTGTCCTGGCCACGGCTCTCCTAAGCACGACTCTTCAAGAGAGGGATCAGGGCCAAATTGCCAAATACAAATTACCAATTAACAATATCGTCATGATCGTTGGTACTGGGGTGGACATCGCCGAAGTCCCTCGCATCCGCGAAACCATCGAGCGATTTGGCGACCGCTTTCTTCGCCGCATCTTCACCGAGGGCGAAATTCGTTACTGCGAACGAAAGGCCCGGCGCTTTGAAAGCTATGCCGCGCGCTTCGCCTCTAAGGAAGCGGGGATGAAGGCGCTGGGCACAGGATGGAGTCGCGGCGTCCGGTGGCGCGATATCGAAGTGGTGCGTCCGAAAGGGCAGCGTCCGACTATTCAATTTCACGGTGAGGCGGCGGCCATCGCGGCCAGGCTCGGCACGAAAAACATTGCGCTCTCGATTACCCACACTTCGGAAGAGGCACTGGCCCATGTCATCCTGGAGAATTAATAATCAACTTTCAGCTCAGCCGTCAGCCCTCAGCCAACCCCACGTGCTTTGTAGAGCAACTCACCAAGCTACTGATTCAAAATAACTTTCTCTGCCCTCGCAACAAGCTCGAAGGTCCAGGGTTTATATGGACGAAACGTAATGAGGCTCGTTCACGGGTCTTGAGCCAAAATCATGGAGCTAAAGGAAAGGCTACGAAAATGAAACGTTCCATTCGTCAGCGGGTATTCGGGCTGGTGTTAGGAATTCTGATGTTGACGGTTTCGGTATTGTCGTTGTCGACGGCATCGTCCGCGCAAATCGGGATTGGTATCGCGGTGCGGGTCGGTCCGCCGGCGCTCCCTATCTATGCGCAACCCCTCTGTCCCGGTCCGGGCTATTTCTGGACGCCGGGCTATTGGGCGTGGAGTGACGATGACGGCTACTACTGGGTACCGGGCACATGGGTGATTGCGCCGGTGGGTATGCTGTGGACTCCAGGTTACTGGGCCTTCTCGGATGGCTTCTATGGCTGGCACGCGGGTTATTGGGGACCACATGTCGGCTTCTACGGCGGCATTAACTATGGCTTCGGATACGGCGGCGTCGGCTTCTACGGCGGTGAGTGGAGAGGTCGCTCCTTCTTCTACAACCGCTCGGTCACTAACGTGAACGTGACCAATGTGACGAACGTCTACAACCGGACCGTTATCGTGAATAACACGCGGAATGTAAGCTTCAACGGCCGAGGCGGTGTCGAAGCGCGGCCCACGACGCAAGAAGAAAGGTTTAGTCGCGAGCCGCACAACGCGGCGCTGGCAGCGCAGACTCAGCATGAGCATGCCGCCCGCCAGAACCGGCAGCTGTTCGCGTCTGAAAATCACGGACGTCCGGCGATAGCGGCGACGGCCAAGCCGGGCGAGTTCAGCGGACCGCACGTGCAACAAGCCCGAGCGGCCGGCGCGCCGTATCGCGCGCCTAAGATCACGCCGGAGGCAGCTCGTGGGCAGGGGCCGGGCAATCGTGGTGGCAATCGCAGCTTTAATGAGACACCGAGAAATGGCGGCAACGGCGGTGGCCGCGCAACGGCTCGGTCTGGGAACGATTCCAGGAACAACAATCCTGGGAACAATCTTAGGAACCATGACACAAAGGTAAGAAACCAGGAAGCGAGAAACCCTCAACCGAGAAGCCCTCAAACGAGAAGCTTCGATGCAAGAAACGATCAACGTAACCGGGAGCAGATGTCACCCCGCGACAACCCACGTAACCGGGGACAAATGTCATCCCGCGACAACCCGCGTAACCGGGAACAGATGTCATCCCGCGACAACCCGCGGCCGATGAGGCAAGAAAGACCGGTCCAGAACCAGCCGAGGGCAGCTCAGGAGCGGCCGGTGACCGCAAATCGGGCCCAGGCAAGACCCGAACAAAAGCGGAATACTCCCGAGCAGCGTCGTTAAATCGGCGGTCTAAATCGGGGGTCTAAACTAGCAGTGTTCGCATGAAAAGGCTTCCACTCTTCGCACCGGATGCGAAGGCTGGGAGCCTTCGTTTTGGCGCGAAATCCGCGCTCTAAGGCCCCCAGGGAAATCTCGAATGCTGAAAATTTGGCGGCGTTTGCTATGATGTTCTGTCGTTAACGAACCACCTTGCCTAGCCAGAAGCAGCTCAAATGGTCGCAACTCCGCGTGGGACTCACCGTCGTAGCGGCGAGTGCCACCCTCATGGTCCTGATTTTCCTGATGAGCGGCACTGGTGGATGGTTCACCACCAAGATCAGGCTGCAATCTTACGTCGGCCATGCAGGCGGCCTTCGCGAGGGCGCGCCGGTGCGTCTGGCAGGGGTTGATATCGGCAACGTGACGGGCGTCCGGATCGTGAACGGCAAGCCGCTGACCCCGGTCGAAATCATGATGAAGGTTAATACGAAGTACAAGTTCAATCTGCGCAAAGACTCGGTAACGATATTGAGCACCGCGGGGATACTTGGCGAAACCTACGTGGACATTGACAGCACGCAGGCGAAAGGTCCGGAGGCGGTAGACGGAGATACGCTGGCGGCCCGCGACCAGCCCGATATCCAGGACGTGGTGCGAGCGAGCCAGGGCACGCTGCAGAACATGGACGCGCTGCTGAAGCGGGTGGATCGCATTTTGGCGTTTGTCGAAAGCGGCCAGGGTTCGATAGGCAAAGTTATTTACGATCCGGCCTTGTACGACCGGCTCAACGCGACGGTGGCTGAATTCAAGGGGTTGGTGGACGATATTCAGAGCGGAAAGGGATCAATCGGTCCACTGCTTACGAGCGACGAGGCGTATAAAAAGGTGATCGCCGCCGTCGACAAAATGAACGTGCTGATTGATGAGTTGCAGCAGGGAAAAGGCACGGCTGGCAAACTGCTCAAAGATTCCGAGCTGTATGACAACGCGAACAAGACGATCGCGAACGTTCGCCAGATGACCGACGACATCAATGCGGGCAAGGGCGCGATCGGCAAGATGACGCGCGATCAGGAATTCGCCAACAGGCTGCAAGAGACGATAGATAATCTGGCAGCCTTGTCCGCCCGCCTGGAAAAAGGCGAGGGCACGGCGGGAATGCTGTTCAAGGATCCTGCACTCTACAACAACAGCAACCAGATGCTGGTGGAGACGCGGCAACTGGTGAAGGCGATCCGGGAAGATCCCAAAAAGTATCTGACGTTCCACGTGAAAGTCTTCTGACCTCTGCAACCAGAAAGTCGGTTGACCCTTTTCAGCTGCCTCCGTCCAATATGATGGCTCGGTGTGTTCGGTGTTCGGCCTCCGCAGTTCTAAATCTCGATTCGAGGATCTCATGCGTAATTTCTTGAAAGTGTTGACGGTCTCCATAATGCTTGTGGCTGTCTTGTTTTCCCAGGAAAAACAAGCCCAAGACAAGCCTTCTCAGGACAAGCCAGAAGCCGCTGCCGACGTGCGTTTCTCCGCCGGCATGCTCGATAAGAATGTAGATCCGTGCAGCGATTTCTATGCCTACGCGTGCAGCAAGTGGACGGCGCATAATCCGATTCCCGCCGATCGCTCATCCTGGGGCCGCTTCAACGAATTGGCGCAGCGCGGAGAATACATTGTCCGCGACATTCTCGAGAAGGCGGAGGTTGACCGGCCGGGTCGCAGCGCCAATGAGCAGAAGATCGGCGATTACTATGCCAGCTGCATGGACGAAGGTGCGATCGAAAAAGCGGGCACCAAGCCGCTGCGGACTGATTTCAAGAATATTAAGGCGATCAAATCGAAAGTGCAGCTTCCGAAAGAGATCGTCCGCCTGCATCGAGAAGGCACCGATGTGCTGTTCGGCTTCGATTCCGGATCGGATTTCAAAAACGCGAGCCAGATGATCGGCCAGGTGGACCAGGGCGGTCTGGCCATGCCGGACCGCGATTACTATTTCAAAGACGATCCAAAATCGGTCGAGCTGCGGAAGAAATACGTCGCGCACGTGGCGAAGATGTTTGCGCTGTTGGGCGACGATGAAGGCAAAGCCGCGGCGGAAGCCAAAGTCGTCATGGAGATTGAAACCGGCTTAGCCAAGGGAGCGCTGGACCAGACGAGCCGCCGCGATCCGCAGAAGATTTATCACAAGCTGAGCAATCAGGAACTGGCCGCGCTGAGTCCCGCGTTCAACTGGAACACGTACTTCGAAGGCGTGGGCGCGCCGCGTTTCGACTCGCTCAATGTGGTTGAGCCGGACTTCATCAAGAACATGCAGGAAGTAATAAATGCGCACTCGTTGGACGATTGGAAGACGTATTTGCGCTGGCACATAGTGCATGACACTGCGCCGACGCTGCCAATGGCGTTCGTGAACGAAAACTTCGATTTCTTCAACAAGACGCTGCAGGGCACCAAGGAGCTGCGTCCGCGCTGGAAGCGCTGTGTGGGGTATACGAACGGTGACCTGGGCGAGTTGGTCGGCCAGATCTATGTCCAGCAGACATTTGGCGCCGAAGGTAAGGAACGCACGCTGGCGATGGTCGCGGCTCTAGAAAAGGCGCTGGGCGAAGACATCAAGAATGTACCCTGGATGGGGGCGGACACAAAGGCGCAGGCGCTGGTGAAGTTACAGGCGATCACCAATCGCATCGGCTATCCCGATAAATGGCGCGACTACTCGACGTTGCAGATCGTGCGCGGCGATGCTTTCGGCAACTCGCAACGCGCCAACCAGCACGATGTGCAGCGCAGATTGGACAAGATTGGCAAGCCGCTTGATAAGAGGGACTGGCCGTATCCACCGATGACGGTGAACGCCAGTTACAACCCGAATCAGAACAACATCACGTTTCCCGCTGGAATTTTGCAGCCACCGTTCTATGACAGCCAGGCGGACGACGCGATGAACTTCGGTGGGATCGGCGCCGTGATCGGTCATGAACTCACGCACGGCTTCGACGATCAGGGCAGCCAGTTCGACGCCGATGGCAATCTCCGCGACTGGTGGACGGCGAACGACAAGAAACAATTCGAAGAACGTACCGGCTGTATCAAGGACCAGTACGGGAGCTTCGTGGCGGTCGACGACTTGAAGCTGAACGGCAAGCTCACCCTGGGCGAAAACGCGGCCGATAATGGCGGCCTGCGCATCGCCTACATGGCCATGCTGAACACGTTTGCCGGCAAGGAACCGGCGCCGGTCGACGGCCTTTCCGCCGAACAGCGCTTTTTTCTGGGATGGGCCAACGTGTGGTGCCAGAACCGCGCCGATGCCTTACAGCGCATGCTGGTCACCATCGATCCGCACTCGCCGTCAAAGTACCGGGTGAACGGAACCATTTCAAATATGCCGGAGTTCCGCGAAGCCTATCACTGCCCGGCGACAGCGCCGATGGTGAATCAGAATGCTTGCCGCGTGTGGTAGGGAAGCGGTCGTTGGTCGCTAGTCGTTGGTCGTTAGGCCGCCTTTGGGCGGAATCTGTTGATGAGGGCGTTCAATCCGCGTGCGATTTCATCGCCGCTGCGACAAAGCTTGTCCGCCCTTTCCTCTGACAGGTATTCTAGACGCCGGGCTATCAAGATCTGGGTCTGGAGCTCCAAAAGAGATCCTCGGGCATGGAAAAGAAAGCGGACGAACTCAGGATCCGATCGATGTCCCTTTCCTTCGCCAATATTGCTCGGTACTGAAACCGCAGCGCACCGCATCTGTGATGTCAGGCCATAAATTTCATGTCTTGGAAAGTCACTGGTAGCCCGGTAGATCTCCACCGTCAGATCCATTGACTCCTGCCAGATCCGCAAGTCCTGAAATGACGAATTGGTGGTCATCACCACCTCCGAGCACAATGTAACTCGCCGCTCCTAGGAGAGCGTATGACCGCCGAACATTAAAATTGTGATGATTCCCTTGAAGCGCGGAGTGTAACGAGGAGCGCCAACGACTAACGACCAACGACCAGCGACTGTTCATGCGCGTGATAACTTGACCGCACCAGCGGACCTGACTCGACGTGCTTGAATCCGAACTTCAGAGCTTCTTCTTTCAGAAAGACAAACTCGGCAGGCGTGTAGTAGCGTGTCATCGGAAGATGATCTTTTGACGGACGCAGATACTGGCCGATCGTCAGAATATCCACGCCGCGCTCGCCCAGATCGCGGAAGACTTCGATCAGTTCGGCGGTCTCTTCGCCGATCCCAACCATCACGCCGCTCTTGGTGACTGTCGTGGGATCCCACTTCTTAGCATTCGCCAGCAGATCAAGCGTTCTCTTGTAACGCGCACCCGAGCGTACCGCGCGGTACAGCCGAGGAACGGTTTCGGTGTTGTGGTTGAGCACGTTGGGCTTGGCTTCGAGCACGATGCGCAGCGGTTCTTCCAGACCCTGGAAGTCGGGAATCAGCACCTCGACCCGGCACTCGGGCACGGCCTCACGAATCTGCCGGATGGTTTCGGCAAAAATCTTCGCGCCGCCAACGTTGTCGTCATCGCGATTCACGCTGGTCACGACCGCATGCCGCAGGCCGAGCGTGGCGACGGCCTCGGCCACGCGCCGCGGCTCGTCCCAGTCAATCGCATCGGGACGCCCCTTGGGGACCGCACAAAAGCCGCAGCGCCGAGTGCAAATATCGCCCAGCAACATGAAAGTTGCGGTGTGATGGTCCCAGCATTCTCCAATATTCGGACACTGCGCCGACTCGCAAACGGTATGCAAGCCCAGGCCGCGCGCCAGCTTCTTCAGGTTATGAAAGTTCTCGCCCACCGGAGCCCTAGCCTTGAGCCACGAGGGCTTCGGGCTGGGGATCCTGGGGCCGAGGTCGATCTGGATAAGCTCGGAAGAGGCGGCCATGACGAAATTTGATTTTATCAGTTGGGCCGCCTAAAGGTTTAGGGGACTAGTCACTAATCCCAGCCAGCGGCTGAGATGTCATCAACACGGACAACCGCAACATCGCCTGGCACACGCAGACCCGCCTGCCGAATGGCGTTGACGGCACGCAGGAAGTGCTCTCCGCCGTCGAACACGAGCGCGCGTGAACCACTGGCGAGTCCGCGCGTGCCGCTGGCGGCAGGGATCTGTCTGGTTCGCAAGGCTCGCGCGAACAGGTTGGGCTGATAATTCAGTTTCCGCGCCGCCGCGAAGACGCGATCCTTTGTCTGCTGCGGGATTGATATGGATTGCGGTGCGTTATTCAGGACCAAAGAAACCGTTCCCGCTGTCAGCCCAACGTGTTGGGCGACAATCTTCAGTGTGACTGGTTCCGGCTTCTTCGCGGTATTTTTTTTGTGCTTAATCGCAAACTTAATCATTTTTCGCGCCTCGTTCCCGCTGTTGTTACTCTCTTCAGGCTGTTTGTGGAGATAATGCCGCGGGTCAGGCCGTAGCATCATCGGAGGGTTCGGCTAGGAACAGCGACTCGGAGTAAACGGGGCGAGAATGCGGGCGTCAGGGCCGCGCGACCAACTATTTCCGTTGCAAGATCAATCTGACAAAATCCAGCCGCGAAGTCCAATCAAAAAAATTCATCGCGAGCATTGAGAACATCAAAACGTTATTGCTGCTGTTATAGCGACCACGTCGCCTGTCAGGAGGTTCTCTCCGCTATTTGAGACTCTCCACATAGGCGATCAACGCCTTCAAATCATCCGGCGGCAGATCGATGAGCGGCATGCCGCCGGCGTTCATCTTCGCGGTGGGATGTTTGAAAAGTTCGGCTAGCTGGTCAGGTGAAAATTTTGCTTTTATGCCAACCAGCGCTGGCGCTGCGGCCGTGCCCACTCCGGCGTCACCGTGGCATGCGTTGCAGGATTGCGCCTCGAAGATGGTCTTCCCTTTTGCGGCCAGCGGGTCCGCGAGCGTCACATTCGCGGCAGCCAGGGATGCGGAAGAAAGCTCAGGCTCGAATGGCTTGCGCGCATATTCGTCTTCTTCGGCCCTCTGCTTCGCCAATTCCTGAGCGACGCCGGAGTCGTGCCGATCCAGATACTGGCTGCGCAGACCGAGGCCCAGCAGCACGAACAGCACGAATGCGTATGCTCCCATCGCCGCAGGCCTCTTCCATGGGCGTCGTTCGATGCCGCGATCCAGAAAAGGAAGCGCAATGATGGCCAGGACGAGGACCGTTGGAATTACAAGCACGCCGACGATCGCTGCCGACCCATGCCAGTATTTCAGCCATTGAAATATGGGCAGGTAATACCACTCTGGACGCGGTATGTATTGCGCGTCGGCAGGATTCGCCGGCGGGCCCAACTGGATGGGCACGAAAAAGCACAGTAAGCCGAGTCCGACAATAAGCAGCGCCGTCAGCGAGAGATCCATCAGCACTTGGCGGGGGTAGAAAAGTTCCGCCTTCTGTTTGGGATGGTAAGGATCTTCGCTGATCGGTCCGGCGGCTCCAGCTTTGCGAAATAGAAAAATATGAGACGCCACCAGCGCGAAGATGCACACGGGAATCAAAAAGATATGGGCCACGAAAAACCGCGATATGGTGAGGGTGCCCATCTCCGTGCCCCCGCGCATTAAGCGCTTGATGCTTTCACCAATCCACGGAATTTCACTGACCGCGTTGGTTCCCACAGCAGTGGCAAAATAAGCTCTTTGGTCCCATGGGAGCAGGTAACCGGTGAAGGCCATCGCCAGCACCAGGCCAAAGAGCGCGCATCCAGATAACCAAAGAATTTCGCGCCGTCCTTTATAGGCTCCGTAGACATAGGTTTGTGTGAGGTGGAGAAACAACACGACCACCATCGCGCTCGCTCCATACGCGTGAAGACTGCGGAGAAAAGAGCCAGCCGTAACTGCTTTGGTGATGTAAGCGACGGTGGTGTGCGCGTGATCGGCGGAGGGAACGTAGTAGAGCGCAAGAAATATTCCGGTGATCACTTGGGAAATGAAAATGAATAAGAGTCCGGAGCCGAATATGTAAGCGAACCGTGCGCCGCCAGGAATGGGTTCATCGAGCGCAGCCCGAAGCAAGTTATCCAGGCCGGTGCGATGGTTGAGCCATCCCCATAATCCTGTTTGGGGAAGCGGAGGAGCGCCACTCTCGCTTTTGTCGCTATCGCTATCCCTATCTCTTTTATCTGGCGGAGGCATTCCTCTGGAGTTCCTTCTCTATGTCTATCCGATAACTTCCTTGTCGGAGACGAGTTGCCGGAAATATTGGAATCGCACTTGTAATTGGCCGTCCTGAATGGAGGTCTCGAGCGTGTCCATTCCCCGCAGCGAGGGGCCGCTAACGCGAGTTCCGTCCGCAGCAAAAGTAGCGCCATGGCAAGGGCAAATAAACTGACCCTTCTCCTTGTTCCATGGCACCGTGCAACCGAGGTGAGGACAAACCGAAGTGAGAACACGAAGCCGCCCTTGAGCGTCTTTCGTTACGTAGACCGCTTTTTCGGATATCGCTTTGCGCCAGCCATCCACCAGCTCGATCTGAATGGTGCGCATCACGGGATCGGTCAAGGACGAAAATTCGGTCAACGCCCCCATGGGTGACTCTTTGACTTCGGTGGTGCGGCGCAGGAGAGGAAACAGCGCGAAGCGAATGAGTGGCACCGAAAGCAGGGCTCCGACAAAGAGCCCTCCCACTGAGAGCAACGCGCCGAGAAACGAGCGCCTGCTCTCGGGAGATGATCCCGAAGCTGAAGAAGTCCCGTTTGCTGAATGTCCCGCACCTTCAACCATTCCATCTCCAAGGGCAGGCAGCACCATGGAAGCTTTCCAGCGGCCGCCAAACTCCCAGGTTGGTTACTCTTTATTTTGGCAGTGCCCGGAGGTAAGCCACCAATTTCTTTACATCGTCTGGCTTGATCTTCCCGCCGAAAGCCGGCATCTTTCCTTTGCCCTTGGTGATCAACTCAGCCAGCTCCGCATCGGTTTGCTTCTGAACTTCCTCGGAGCGGAGGTCCTTGGCATGGAATGCCTTGCCGGTTGCACTGTCGCCGCTGCCATCGGCCGAGTGGCACAGGACGCAGTTCGTTTTGTAAATTTTCGCCGGATCGGATTGGGCCTGTGTTGCGGATGATAGAGCCAGGCAGCACAAGATGCCTGCTGAAATAAGGCGCGGAAAAAGCTCTCGCATGTTATCTCCTAAGTAACTGAGCCATCCAAGAGACCGAGGTGGTACTCGAGCACAACGGCATCCACGGGCCGCGACATGAAAAGCCGCAGAGCATCGCGACCGTTGGTCGCGGTTACCAGTTCGTATTCGTGTTCTTGCAGCAAATGCAGTTGAGCCGCATCCCGGTGTATGCAGAGTAGAGTGCTGCTGACAGCCATTTTGGTTAGGTATATAGGCGGGGCTTGCCACAAAGCTGTTCCGAATTGCTCACATTGCGCAGGCGCTCCGGAGAGGCGCGGCCCTACTTCAGATGCATGGCCGCTTCCGACTGCTTCGGACCGACTGATTTTCCGCCGCGCGTACCAATTTTCACGGACCCACTCTTCGCAGACCCAGGCATCGCGTACTTGGGCTTGATCTCGTGGCATCCGGCTTCGCAATAGACTCCGCCGGCGGCCGACTCTGGCGTCGGCATCGGAGAATTCACGGCGAGTTCCCGGTCGGCTTCCAGTTGCTGCTCGACGCCCGCGATCAGCTTTTCGTTTTCCGCGGGCGACAGCCACTTTTTCTTCTTCACGAGATAATCTTCGAGCCGCGCAATCGGATCGCGCTTCTTCCAATACTCAAACAACGGCTTCGGAACATACTCCGCCGCATCATGGATGGCGTGGCCTTTCATGCGCATCATCTTCGCTTCGATCAGCGTTGGGCCTTCGCCGCGGCGGGCGCGCTCGCAGGCTTCGTGGCAGGCGTCGTAGACCTGGCAGGCGTCTGTGCCGTCGACGATCACACCGGGGATCCCGTACGCGATCGCGCGCTCGGCCAGATCTTTGACACGGAACTGCATGTCCGCGGGCGTCGAGTACGCCCAAAGATTATTCTCGACGATCAGCACCAAGCCGAGATTCTGCACGGCGGCAAAATTCAGCCCCTCGTAAGTCACGCCGGTGGACTGCCCCCCATCGCCGACGTAAGTCATGACCGCGATGTGTTTGCCCTGCAGGCGTGCTCCGAGCGCCACGCCCGCCAGCACCGGAATCAAATCGCCCAAAGTAGAAATAGGCGAGACCACGTTGCGTTCTTCGATATCGCCAAAGTGCGATGAGGCATCGCGACCCTTGGTCGGTGATCCGGCCTTGGCCATGTACTGCATCATGATGTCGGCGGGAGAGAAGCCGCGCACCAGCAGCGACCCCTGATTGCGGATCATCGGCCCGAGCCATTCGTCTTTATGCAGAGCGTAAGCAGAGGCGCAGGAGCAAGCCTCCTGCCCCAGCCCGAAGTAAACGCCGCCGACCACCTTGCCCTGTTTGTAGAGATTTTCGAGCGCCATTTCCGTGCGCCGGTTGAGCAGCATCCAGCGATAAATTTCGATGCACTGCTCGCGGCTGAGATACTTCGACTCGCGGATGGGCGGCGCGGAGGTTGAGAGATCGCCGCTTTTCACTTCGTAGCGGAGCGCGTCGCCAACCCGAACCTGGCGCAGCGTGAAGGTCGGCTTTTCCAGCCGGTAATCGCGGATGGTGTAGCTGCGGAGATCGGTGGCGTTCACGGCGGGCTTGGCAGCACCCGGCAAAGTTTTTTTCGCTTGCCTCTTGGCGATGCGCTTCTTCGGAATGGCCATCAGGGTTCGCCAAAGATGCTAGCAAAATTCCTCGTGTGGCGCGGGCGCCCCGCCCGCGAAAAATTAGTACCGGAGACACCGCCCAGCGTCAGCCCAGAAACAATTCGTCCTCGCCGTGAAGCCGCCGCAATTTCTCCGGCACCTTCATGGGCACGCCTACGACATTCCCAAGCAAGGCGTCAACCGTCTCGACCCAGAGCATCTGGCTCCCGAAGACGCGGCCAAAGTTGCGCGACACCGCCTGCGCCACCGCATCCATATCAAGTTCCCGCCCCAATTCCTTCTGCATGGAGGTCACCGGCTTCGCCGTGATTCCGCAGGGAACAATCAGCTCGAAGTAGCTGAGATCCGCATTCACATTCAAAGCGAAGCCATGCGAGGTCACCGATCTGGAGATATGCACACCGATGGCAGCGATCTTGGCTGCCGGCTCCGCTTCAGTCCAAACGCCGGTAAGCCCGGCAACGCGCTTGGTTGCGATGCCGAAATCGCCGCAAGTGCGAATGAGAACCTCCTCAAGCCGCCGAACATAGTCGACCGCACCAAGAGTCTTGCGCCCGGATGGGAATGATTCTGTAGTCAGTTCCTGATGGCCGACCGCTGAGGGCTGACGGCTGAACCCTCGCAAATCAAATATCGGATACCCCACCAGCTGTCCCGGCCCATGAAAAGTAACATCGCCGCCACGATCGCACTCAAATACCTCGACGCCGCGAGCCGCGAGTTGTTCAGTCGAAGCGAGCACGTTGGCAGCCTTGGCATTGCGTCCAAGCGTGATTACAGGAGAATGTTCCACCAGCAGCAACACGTCGCCGATCTGTCCCGCCTTGCGCAGTTCGACGAGCTTCCGCTGCAGATTTAAACCTTCGCTGTAGTCAAGTACACCGAGTTGGACGACAGAAATCACGTTGCTACTGAAATTATAGGCCCGCAGTGTAGCGCCGGCATCTTGCCGGCTGTCCTCAACCTTGGGGCGAGCCAGGGACCCCACGAAGCGTGTCAGTTGCACTTTATCTCGATCTCGGCCGCCGCCCGTCCTCTGCCTCTGGGTCCTGGTACCGAAGAATGTCCTCCACCTCTGCCTTCAGCTCGTTCGCAGTCTTGTTGATGAGTTCGAGGTCGCGCGCTTCGACCTCAGCCCGCGCCCGTTTGCGCAGGTATCGGGTGAGCACGGCTTCGATGAAAGAGGAGCGCGGCAGCATCTAGTACGTAGTTGAGGTTCGACGCAGAATTCCGGCCACAACAATCCGGTGCTCGTCAACGTGGAGATCGTAGACGATGCGGTAATTGCCGACGCGACGACGCCATGCCGCTGCCTGTCCTTTGAGCCGCTTGATGTCGCCGCTAAAGGGATCTTGCTGCATCGCAAGCAGGGCGTCCTTAACGCGCGCCTGATCTCTTGCCGGCAGTTTTTGAAACTCTTTTTGCGCGGGGCCGGTGATGTGGAGGTTCCAG
>Ga0210407_10001541_pt1 | contig 21360 bp, 20 predicted proteins | sample IncBWC27MmetaG_FD_150860 | JGI IMG/M metagenome (GOLD analysis project Ga0210407, IMG submission 150860) | Forest soil microbial communities from Barre Woods Harvard Forest LTER site, Petersham, Massachusetts, United States - Inc-BW-C-27-M | ecosystem: Environmental > Terrestrial > Soil >... | reverse complement strand
CACTCTCAATCGCGGCTAACGAGCGGTACGGCGACGTGGAGCGACGAAAGTCTTCAGTCATGCCGGCAGCGTCATCGGATAATGATATGGTGCGGGCGCACGCAATAGTTGAGACCCGCGACGGGGAAAACATCCCGATAGGATATCTTTTGAGGCGCTCGGTTCTTGCCCTGCTCTTGTTCGTGGCCGTTTATGCGCCCGCCTTCGCATTTGCGGCATGGCTTCGGCCGAGTGTCGAAGTAACCATTCCGCTGATCATTGCCGTGTCGACCGCCATTGCTGCAATCTGCATAGGCCTGCTTGCAAGCCTTACCAAGGGGATCGCCGAATTTGGCGTCGCACGCGCGCCATTTTCATACATCATCGCGGCGACGGTTGCGGGCGTCATCACCGGTGTGGCCTTTGCCTACATCGCCGCGCTCTACCCGGCGCACTCCCCGCTCGATCTGTCAGGGCTGCGGCCTTGGATGATCGTGGTCTACTTCGTCATCGCTGCGCCCATTCAAGAGGAACTCATCTTTCGCGGTCTGCTGCAAAGCATGATTGCCCGAGGAGTACCGTTGGCGCGTACCCCTTGGGCCACACATTTCCCCGTCATTTTTACTGCGGCGCTATTTGGGATCATTCACCTGGATTCAGGAATCGTTGTAGCGATCGAGGCCGTTCTATTAGGCCTGGTAGCCGGCGAGTTGCGGCGGATGAGCGGCAGCCTCGTTCCGGCGATCCTGTTTCACTCGCTTCTCAATACCGCATCGGCGCTTTGGCCCTCGGCATGACCGCCGCGATCCGATGCGATGCCGCCCCAACGCGCACTCACGCCATCGCGCGACTCATCGAGCGGCGTACCGGTGAGATCCCAACCACACAGCGCGTAGACTGGATTGCCCCTTGTTGGAGTCATTACACGGCTGGCTGCGTTATTCACAGTCTTTTCCCGAAGATTACTCTGCTTCCATCTGAATAATAACCGTTGACACGGGCTGTCCTGGCAATAAAGGATTGACCACAAGTTGTTCGCTGGTTACGGCGCCGCGCAGAGGCGCTTCCTCGTACACAGTGACGGTGTAGGTTCCGGCATAATTAAGATAGCCAAAGTAGCAAGTCTCGTTAGTACCCGAAGTCGCCCACGCGTGAGCGCCTGCGGGACCCGAGATTGTGCAATACGACACACTCCATCCAGCTGGAGCCTTGACTTCAAGATATGCAACCGGATGCGTTGTGGTTCCGCTTCCCATTGCACTCATCGACACGAGCGTCAGAGCTATTGCAAATAGAATTTTCATTGTCAATTACCTCATTGTTTGGATATGTCCTTAGAGAATTCCTCGCCATAGCCCGCACAGGTATGCCGATGGTGAATGGGATGAGGAGTGCATTGATGATTGGGAACGCATGCGCAATATCAGCGTTCCAAAACCGACTGAGGGTCCTCGTCGTTGTCCCCGCGACTCAGGATTTCTAGGCATAAGCGCGTCCAAGATCCAGCTCCGCCTATGTGCGCGACCGAACATTGCACAGCCCATGCCCTCACTCGATGAGCGAATGCAGAACGTACATGTAGCGCGCGAGTTTGTCTGTTCGGTACCCAACGGATAGGCGATTTTTATGACCGGTGACATGTCACGATAATTCAGTCAGTGACATGTCACTGTCATCTATCGAGTGACATGTCACCCAAATAACAATCGATGATCTCCGCCGTGAGAGGACGTTTCAGAATCGAAGGACACGTGCATGAGGAAGCTGATCGAAGTGACGCACGTGACCCTCGGCGGCGAGGTCGGCTCGCCGCCGGTATGGGGGTTCCCCTACCTGGATGACGAGCATAAGGTGTATGCGTCGCGGACTTTGCGGGACGTGGACGGGAACGCTACGATCATCCTCTCATGGAACGCAACCTGATCGACGATGGGAGCGCGGAATGCTACGGCGGGGGCTCGACGGGGATGTTGGAGACTTGGATTGCAAGCAGCAGTAGATAAGGAGTACGGCCCACCGGAGGCCGTCCAGGTTCCGGAGACTGACAAGCCCGAGGCGCACTTCGATGACCATCACAGCTGAGGACCGGGTCGCGATGACAGACTCGGTCCGGCGTCTGCTCGTGGACAAGCACGACGAGGTGGTTGTCCGCGCGAACATGGAAATGCCGTCCGGATTCGACGCCGCATTCTGGACGGCGCTGGCCGACCTCGGCGTGACCGGACTGATGGTCAACCAGGATCACGGCGGTCTGGGCGGCGGGCCGCTCGAGGTCGAAGCGATCATGGAGGAGGCGGGCGCCGCGCTGCTGAGCGCGCCTCTGCTTTCGAGCTTCATGGCGACGGTGCTGATCGACTACTCGGGCGACAGCGACGCAAAAACGCGCCTGCTGCCCGCCATCGCGCAGGGCAGGATCGCCGCGGTTGCATTGACCGGCGACGCCGGCACATGGACTAAAGATGGCGTGGCATTGATCGCAGACAGTCAGGACACCCGGCTCAACGGTCACGCGTCGTTCGTGCTGCATGGCTCGAGCGCAGAGTTCCTGCTCGCCGTTGCGCGCACTGCCGGCGGCTTCGGCGTTTTCGAAGTCGCACGCCAAGCGGCCGGTTTGAAAACGACGCCGCTGCCGACATTCGACCGCACGCTTCGGCTCGCGCGGCTGACCTTTGAAAAAGTGCCGGCGCGCCGCCTCGAAGCAGCGGGCTGGAACACGGTCGAAAGGACACTTAAGCTCGGTCTGGTTGCGCTTGCCGGCGAGCAGGCAGGCGGTGCCCGTCGTGTGCTGGAGATGACGACACAATATGCCAAAACGCGCTATCAGTTCGGCCGTGCGATCGGCAGCTTCCAGGCCATCAAGCACATGGCGGCCAATCTTCTGCTAGAGACAGAATCGGCGATCAGTGCCGCACGCGCCGCGGCTGCAGCGCTGGCCGGCAATGCGAGCGACGCGGACGAGCTCGTGGCGCTTGCCGCATTCACCTGCGCCGACGCTTTCGACAGGGTTGCCGCCGACGCGATCCAAATGCATGGCGGCATCGCCTTCACGTGGGCCCATCCCGCGCATCTTTATCTGCGGCGCGCCCGTGCCGACGTGCAGCTCTTCGGCACGCCGGCTGCGCACCGCGAACGCTATCTCAAGGCCCTGGGGGCTTAAGCATCATGACTGCCACCAACACCACACTGATGGGCGACGACGATCTGCGCGAGGAAGTCCGAGCGTGGCTGAAGCAGAACTGGACCGGCGACCTGCCGCCGCCCACGCCAGGGACCACAACGCCCGGGCTGCGCGCCTGGCTGAACAAGGTTGTGGATGCGAAATGGGCAGTGAACCGCTGGCCGCTCGAATGGCACGGTCGCGGCCTCTCCGATGCGCAGGCAAAGATCGTGGAGCAGGAATTCCGCGCCGTTCACGCGCCAGGCGCCGGCCAGGACAAGGTGCATTTCTACGCTATCACGGCACTGACGTTCGGCACCGATGCGTTGAAGCAAAAGCTGCTGCGCGGGATGCTCTCAGGCGAGATCACCATGTGCCTTCTCTACAGCGAACCGGGCGCCGGCTCCGATCTCGCCGGCGTTCGCACCCGCGCGGATCGGGACGGCGATCACTTTGTCGTCAATGGGCAAAAAGTGTGGACGTCGGGTGCGGTGACCGCCGACTACGGCATGCTGATCGCGCGCAGCGACTGGAACGTGCCCAAGCACCAGGGCATTTCGTTCTTTTTCCTGCCGATGAAGCAGAAGGGTGTGGAGGTGCGTCCGCTGCGCCAGGTGACGGATGAATCGAATTTCAACGAAGTGTTCTTCACCGATGCGCGCGTGCAGGCAGAAAATCTGCTGGGCGGCCTCAACAATGGCTGGCGCGTGCTGCAAACCGCGCTCGCTTACGAGCGATCTGTGATGGGCGAAGCGGCACGCGGTCCGCGCCGCAATTCCGGCAGGGCGGCCAATGATCTGATCGCGCTCGCCCGCGAAGCAGACCGGCTGAGCGATTCGGTGGTGCGCCAGGATCTGGCGCGCGTGCTGGGCTATCGCCGCGTCAATGCGCTCAACAATGCGCGCGCGAAGGCCGACCTCGAAACCGGCACTTCGTCGCCGATCATGTCGCTGGGCAAGCTCGCCATGTCGCGCATCTTGCATGAAGAGGCGCGCCTGCGCACCGCATTGCTCGGCGCCGGTTCGCTGCTCGAGGGCGAAGAATTTCCGCGCGCCGACGACGCGAACTTCCTGACTCTTAATGCCTATTTCACATCGATCGGCGGCGGCACGGACCAGATCCAACGCAACATCATAGGCGAGCGCGTGCTCGGTCTTCCGAAGGAGCCGGAAGTCGACCGCGACATTCCATTCCGCGACGTGCACGCCGGCTGACGACGAAGCGTACGCCGGACCGGGCATCGCTCCGAGATGCGTTCAGGTGCCAACTGGGTGGCTCATCCGGCGATGATCCGGGACCCGGGCGCGCCGGTTCTCCAGCAGAGACGTGCGCAGCGCGCTCACCGCAAATCCGAGTCTCTCGTAAAGCAACTGGGCGCGCGGGTTCGTCACGGCGACATCGAGCGTCGCGCAACGATGGCGATCGGCGTCGAGGCCCTCAAGTAGATTGCGCATGAAGCGCGCGCCTATGCCGTGCCCGCGCAACTCCTCTCGGACGCCGACGTGGCACAAATAATACTCCTCCGCTCGCGGTGGCCGGATGATCGCCTCGACTCGAAGGCCGCGCACCATTACACCCCACGCGTGGATTGGACCGTAGAATCGCAATATCTGGAGCGCACCCGCAATCGTGAAGTGCAGAACGGCCCGGCCGTCGAACGCTGCGCCGGCGGCGGCAACCCGCCCGCCAATCTCGGCGACGCGATGATTCCGCCAGCCGAACTCGCCTCCACCCTGCAAGTACGCGAAACGTAAGAATTCCTGCGCACCCCGCCTACCGCCAATATTGAACACATAGTCAAAGGCCGCGGGCCCCGAGCTGTAGATCAGCGGCACGGCATCGGCAACATCCGCGGGTGTAGCGGCACGGAAAGTCAGTGCCGCCGGATTTTCGGCGCTCGGTTCCGTCATGGTGTCTCGATCGCTGGCATCGCTTGATTTACACTCAGCATGTCCGCTGCCACTGCAAGACGCAACTGCTCCAATTTCCCGCCCCGGAGGCGGGGATGACTTGGAATTTGGTGTTTTCTCTCCTCGGGTAATTCCCAGTCTGCACGGGATTCTGCGGCGTGCGCCCAACATGACCACCCATTCCAGGCCCTCCCCCACCTGAGATCTTCCCGCCCGATGCGAAACCGCCGTTCCATCTGCGCGATTACGTTCAAGGCGGAACCCTCGCTTATTTCATTCGTCTTAACGGTGTGAAGTTGCTGGTTTTCGGGTCCATGAACTACATCGAACGCGAGGTGGAGGGTTTACGACCGGATGCGGCCCTGATCGGTGCGATGCCAGAGAGACGGGAAATCTACCACTATACGGCGCGCTTGCTGCGCGCCCTCCCTCTGCGTCGCCCTCAAATCGGCTGCCAATGCCACTCTCTGGACGCAGCACAAGGGCACGACGACACAACTTCGCCCGCAAACGCCGAGTCGCTGTGCATCAGCAGATCACTGCGACCGGCAACATCCAGGTCAACCTGCACGATGTTTGGCGGGGCGGACGTCTGCGCAATCGTGCACAAGGAACTCACTCGCCACACCTTGACGCCAGCAATCAGCGCTGATACGCCAAGCACCAGCGAGCACACCATCATTGCGGTCAGTACGGGATTTCGGCGCAACCTACATAAAATTGTGTCGAAGTTGTAAGCGGGGCCGGTCAGCATAGCGATATCCTCCCGTCGCTAATCCGTACAACACCGCGGATATGGAAAAGTTGCATGTTTTTCTTGCCTCTAATCCGATTCGGCCAGTCGAAGCCGCATCCTGACTTCGCCCACCGTCAGAGAACGCTGACATGCACTCGAGTCTCCCGTCGTGCGTGGTCGAGTGAAATCGCCGGGTGCTATCCGCGCCAATGGCGGCGATAGTGAGCAAACGCGGTCGAATCGAATTCAGGATCACGCGGCCGAGGCGCAGTGGGCGAATGAGGGCGGAGCCAACGCCCACGCGTCAGTATAGATCCCGAACGAAGCGCTCGAACGACGCTGGGCACCAAAGATGCCCGGCCGTCGTGATCCTAGTCGCGCGAGGGCTTGAGCGCTTTGATGGTGGCGTAGAGCAATGCGCCGGAGGCAGCAGCGATCGCCAGTGCGGTAACTGGATTCTTCCTGGTGTAAGCGACAATCGAATCCGACGCGTTTGCGGCCGCATCCCGCGCTTGGCTCGCCATATCACTGATGGCGTCGATACTTTGCCTGCCCATGGCTTGAGCTCGACTGACGGCTTTCTTGAGCCCCGGGGCCGTGTCGCCTCGAACGTCGTCGGCCTTATCGGTCATCGTCTGACCATTCTTCGGCAAGTTGCCTGTGATTGAGTTTTCCATGCGGGATCCTTCCTGAGTTGTCAAAAATCGTACGTTTCGATCCGGGAGTGTGGCGCATTCGAGAACAATTGACGCATCTCATGCACGACGATGGGTTGTCAGACAATGGCGTCAATCGGTGTCAGCGCAACGGCGTCCGATTCCTATCCAGCTGGGTCCTCGCTCACCCATTTGGATGGGATTTTGTTGGGGCCGGCGCGCCTCCCGTTGCCCTTAAGAATCGAAATCGAAATTGCATTTACTCAGCGATACAATTCGCGTCTTGTAGCGAAGCTTGTGGCCCAGATACAAGCCCACAAACACCGGCAATATAAGATAGCCGCTAATAAAATCGAACCAGGAAAACACTGGAGCTTGGAATACTCCGATGTTTGCGCCGAACAAAACGATCACAAACAATACGACTGCGAACCACGGACCATAAGGATAGAATTTGGATCTGAACTTCAGGTCTGCCAAGCTTCGCCCTTGCGCGACCCACGCCTTGCGAAACCGTAAGTGGCACACGGCAATACCCAGCCAAATTAGAAATCCGCTCAAACTCGATGCGTTGTAGAGCAACTGATAGATTTTCTGACCACCCACGTAGTTCGAGAGGAACGCGAACCCACTCACCAAACCAGTGCCCCACAGAGCGGCCACCGGAACGCCACGCCGGTCTAGTTTGCCGAAAACCCGAGGCGCTTTACTGCCGTGGGACATCGCATGCAGCATTCGCGATGCGACATACAGAGATGAATTGCCGCACGAGAGAACGGAAGAAAGAATGACCGCATTGATAAGGTTGGCGGCGTAATAGCCCCATGGCAGCCGCTGAAATACCATAGTAAATGGCGAAAACGCTACATGCGTTTCATCGCCACGCAGCAAGTTCGGATCCGTATAAGCGATCAACGTTCCGATAACAAAAATTGACCCTATGTAAAACAATAGGATGCGCCAGAACACGGACCGAATCGCCTTGGGTACATTCTTTCGGGGATCGGCGGTTTCAGCCGCAGCGATCCCGACGCCTTCCGTACCCTGAAAAGAAAAACCGGCAACGAGGAAAACGGCAAGCGCGGCGGTCCACCCTCCCACAAAGGGCGCATGGGTGTGCGCGTCAGGATCCGCCAGGATCCAATTCCGAAACCCCGCGTGTTGGCCGGTCAGCATGCCAGCGATCATCAAGACGCCCACACCTATGAAAATAATTACCGTTACCACCTTGATCCCAGCGAACCAATACTCCGCTTCGGCATAGGCTCTAACCGACAAGAGGTTCAAGATCATGACGAGGGCGAAAAAGCCCATCGCGCAGAGCGACGGGTTGGAATGCGGAAACCAGAATTGAACGATGAGAGCCCCGGCCACCAATTCTGCAGCCAAGGTTATCGACCAGCTGAGCCAGTAGTTCCAGCCCACGGCAAAAGCCAGTGATGGATCGATAAATCGCTCCGCGTAGGCCTCGAATGAACCGCGAATCGGAAGCTGCGTCGCCATTTCGCCCAGCGATTGCATCATGCAAAAGACGGCTAATCCCATGACCGCGTACGCCAGCATCGCACCGCCAGGTCCTGCTTGTGCGATTGCCCCGCCGCTCGCAAAGAATAGGCCTGTGCCTATGGCTCCGCCGATCGCAATCATACTCAGCTGTCTGGTATTGATGCTGCGATGAAGGTCTTGTGCTGCAGTGGAATCTACGGAGATTTCTTGTGCCATCCCCACAACAATAACTGAACGGCCGCGGTTTGGTGCCCTTTTTCACAATGCGCCGCCCAGCCAAGCAGCAGGCAATAGGGCGCGAAGAAGACCAAGCTGTTAATTTTGTAGGGCGCGAGACTAAAGAGCTTGAGAACATCATTGGCGCATCCTAAGAGGCCGAAGGTGCGGCGACAGCCGTTCCACGCACAGTTCGCTCCCGCGCAAGGTGAATCACTCCCCACCGCCACAAGGTGTCGAACACCGGCCCGAGCGTTGCACCATACGCGCTGACTGCGTACCGCACGCCCAAGTGGTGCGGACTCAGCACCTCCCGTGTTATGAGATCATCGGCCACCATTTGCCGAAGCTGTTCACGCAATACCTTCGTCGTGACGCGCGGTATCGCCCGTTGAAGCTCCCCAAAGCCTCTCGGCCTTTCGAGAAGCCGCTGGAATAACATCGGTTTCCAGCGTCCTTCGATCACAGCTATTGCCGTGTAGAGCGGACAGGCCGCGCGCTCGGCATAAGCGTCATGTCCTCGCAGCATTTCAGGGCTCCAGTGATTTCCAGGGTACTTTAAAGTACCTGCTTGTTTGGCTGACTAGTCAAGCGCCAAAATAGTCAATGCGGAGGTGATGTGCCGTGATCCGATTGTTCAGAGTGATTCTTCCAGTGAAGGATATTGAGCGAGCCACGCAATTCTATGCAGCGCTCCTCGGCGCGAGTGGATCGAGAGTTTCACCCGGCCGCCACTATTTCGGGTGCGGCGGCGTCATCCTCGCGTGCTTTGATCCTCGCGCGGATGGCGATCCGTGGGACGCCTCGCCAAATCCTGACCACATATATTTCTCGGTGCCCGATCTAGAACGTACCCTCAAAAGCGCGAGCGACGCTGGAGCCCACATCTTACGTCCTATTGAAACGCAGCCCTGGGGCGAGCGAAGTTTTTATTGCAAAGACCCTTTCGGCAACAATCTCTGTTTCGTCGCAGCCGACACGCTGTTTACCGCAGGGCTGCTGACCTAGGGTCGCTACCCAACGCTATCTGGTTGGCGAAGTCCTGGGTTGCGGAGACGGCAGAGTCAGCCGCCAGTTCGCACTGCGAGTACCGAAGGGGCGTGTCGTGGGCGTAGACAGCTCCGCGAGCATGCTCCGGTTTGCACAGGCGAACCAGACGTCGCAGGACTCGTCGCGAGATATTTGGAAATCATGCCGTCGAAGCAGAAGCAGTCCGGCTCTGCAACCTATACCTACGTCTGCGCCACGATGATTGTTTCGTCCACCTAGCGTGTTCGCCATGAACCGCCGCCTGCACCGTAGCGTTCAGTTCACCTGATTGGTACTGCAATCAACGCTGAAGGAAATTTTTCCGCCTGTGCCACCGGCGTTTGTGGTGGGCGTGAAAGTGAACGTGAACTTCGTCGCGCTCAGCGTGACCTGTTCCATCACGCCTTCCGGCGTGTGATCCATTTGCGCGATATCGGTGACAACGACGTCCGTTAGAGCGACGTGGTAGGACTCCACCAGATTCCCGTTCCTGCCGGAGCTATCAAATTTGATATCGCCAGTCGCGATGTGGCTGCCGGTGACGACCGCACCAATCAGTTTCGGGCTCGATTTGTCGATGTTCTTCATGACGGTGATTTCACCGCATTTGACCTTCCCTCCACTCCCGCCGCCGCCTGTCACGGCGCCCGCCGTGTTGGAGAATGCCTGGCTGTACGATGACACAACAATCTCGTTCTGGTGTCCGGCAGCAGTGGCGCCTCCCACGATTCCATCGAGCCTGAGGAAAATTTCCTCGGCCGCCGCGGCGGGCCCGCTCACGGCCAACCCGACCGCCATCAAGAGAGGCGCCAGAGCGCAGAACTGAACGACCTTTGACTTCGCTATTTCTGTCGGATTGCTATGCCGTTTCATATGGTAATCCTTTGATTGGGTGAGTACGCAGGCGAGCGCAAAAGCGTGCGGCCTCGCGTGTCAGCTACCGCGCTGCGCGAACGGTGCACCTTTGTGCTGCAGGGCGCCCCGCCATGAGACGCGTTATCCGCCGCGGCAGTATCCGCCGACATCAAAGTGGGAACCGTGAACACGTTCAATGTTCTGAAACGACGGCTGCATCGGCCTACCTCGCCATCCCTATCGGATTCTCAACCAGCGCAGGTCCTCGTTGTTCCGGCGGTCAATTAACAGGTCCACCCGGCCTGACTCATCGCGGTGAAACAGGTAGCGTCCCTCGACTCCAGAACGGAAAAACAAATCCGCGGACTCCGCATGCAGCTCGACAGGCTGATCGTCGCCCCGCTGCACATAGAGTTTTCCGTCTCGCAGCGTAACCGTCTTTAGATTACCCGGACTCAACCCATACGTGCCCAGGTAGTCTTCAAGCAGCGATTTGGAAACTGTGCCTATGGCCGGGTCTTCGTAGTAGCGAAGTGTCTGGCTCGCGATTATTTGCCAGCGCGAGTTCCGATATGCCCAAGTATCCGTCATGTGATAGCGAGCGTGCATGTTCTGCCCAAAGATGGCCTCCGTCTCATCTGCGTCGTAACTTAGGATTGCGGCGCACCCCACGAAGCGGGCAGTTGCATTCTTCACTTCGATAGATCCTGAGTAACCGTCCGGCAATGCCTGCAATTGTGCAAGGAACGCGCCCTTGTCCATGGAGCGGCCCGTTTCATCGAATAGCAATGCATCCGCGGCCAAGTAATGCTCCCACGGCGCCTTATCGCCCGGGGCAAAAGCATCCAAGAGTTGCTGGGTGCGCCGCACGAGCTCACTTTTCGTGATTTGCGCGGCTCGCACAGATTGAGAAGCGGAAAACACAACCAGGGTTAAGAGCAGTCCTCGCATCAGGAAATCTTTCATCTGCGTCTCCAATTGCGGTGGGCCGCACACAACATAATCACTGGCGTTTCTTCGAGTGCATTCCAACATTGCTGTTTGACCACAGCAAGGTCTTGCATTGGCCCGTCACTCGCTGGCATGTTTTTGGGTACGAGAATACTTGTTAGGGATGGCCACATATGTCCAAGAAAACGAGCGGCAGAAGATCCAAGAACAGCCGCCAAACAAGCGCTGAGCCCACACCCCCGCTTTTGAGTGACAAACTAATCGCTCAACTGCAAGGGGCTGTAAGTGCCGCGCAGCGCAAACTGGTGGCTGAATCTGGACAGGTGACAGACCCGCTGACTCTTCAGCAAATCATTTCTGGGCCACCCGCCGAAGCACCGAATGTTCAGTCGACCCGTAGCGAAGCGGATCCGCCCGATCGCTCGATCAGGGCGGAAAATTCAGTCTCCGCTCGAGTGCCTTGAATTCGGGCTCATTGCGAATGGGGTCGAGAAACCAGCTCACTTTGAGGAATTGGAGTGCCGCCGCGCGCGTTCTCTCGGCAGTGGCCAGCCAATCCAGAGCAGCACGCGTATCGCCCCATTGGGCATACAGGTCGGCGTATGACACCGCCCGTGCATCTCCCCACCCCAACGCACGGAGTTTTTGCAATTCCGCTTGCGCTTCGGCCGGCAAGCGCAGTGCGTGATAAGCCAGCGCCAAACAAAAATGCCGATTGTCATCGGCAATCACCGTGGCCGGCGACTCGCACATCTGCCGGGCCAGGTCGTTACGGCCCATCGCCAGGTAGCTGTCGGTGATCTGTCTTTCTGCGCTGCGCTGGTCCGGGTTGATCGCTTTGGCCTCCTGGGCTGCCGCGATGGCTTCGTTGAAGAGTCGGGCGTTGTAGAGGACTCCCGCGAGTCTAAGGTGCGCATCGTCGTTCTGCGGATCGAGTCGCACCCCGCGGCGCGCGGCGCTCTTTGCGGCTTCGAAGTGACCCATCAGGCCAGCGAAGGTCGCAAAATTTGATTGCACTTGGGCGCTGCCGGGCGCCAATGCAAGGGCGCGATCGAATTCGGACGCCGCACGGCCAAACTCGAGAGTTTGGCGATAGACCACAGCTGCCGCCAGGTGCGCCTCGCCGGAGTCCGGCGCGAGTGCGATGGCGCGCCCGGCCGTCTCGCCTGCCTTCTTCTGCAGATCCTCCCGCATGCCGAGATCCAACGCCCTGTTGGCTATCCCGAGCAGCGAAAAGGCACGGCCTCCGTGCGCGGCGGCGAAGCTTGAATCGAGAGCGATCGCCTGATCGAACGCCGCCAACGCGGTTCGATACTGATCCTCGGTGTAGGCTTTCGAATACAACTGAGTGGCTCGGAGGTAGGCGTCGTAGGCTTGCGGATTCTGGGTTCCGCCGACTTCGATCTTGCCGGCCTCATTGCCCAGCAGCTTGGCCTGCAGTTGCTGCGCCACGGCTATGGCAATGTCCGATTGCACTGCCAACACGTCCTTCAGATCGCGGTCGTAAGTGTGGGACCAGATGTGAAACCCATTCGACGCATTGATCAATTGCGCCGTGACACGCACGGTATTACCGGATCGTCTTACGCTGCCTTCCAGCACCGCCCCGACGTGGAGCTTGTGCCCTATGGTCTCGACATCGAGCGGCTGACCTTTGAATGAGAACGATGATGTGCGCGCAGCGACTTGCAGTTGCTCGATGAGCGCGAGCGCATTGATCAACTCCTCCGACAAGCCATCCGCGAAATACTCCTGATCCTTCTTCTCGCTCATGTCGGTGAACGGCAGTACCGCGATTGATTTCTCCGGGCTTGCCAGGCCCGCGGACGCGTTTGCCGGGGCTTGCGCACCGCCGAAGTTCGACGCCCAAAAATGAAGACCCAAGGCAATCGCAACGCCCAGCATGATCGCGGCAGCGGCGATGCCGATTCGCCGCTTCGTTCCAACCGCAAGCTTACCTGAGACGGTTTCTTGCGATGTCGTCGAACCCTGCCGCACCGCCTCCGCGAGCTTGGAGAGCGCCGCCGGCATCCCCAGCGTCGGCACGTCGACCCACTGCGATTCGCTCAAGAAATATTCGAAAGCCCGGGTGAGCGGCGCAGAGTCGGTATGCAATGCAATTATTCGCCGGCGCTTGGACGACGCGCGCTCAATCTCCTTGCCGACATGGGGAGAGCCGATGGCGTGTTCGGAGAGGACCAATACCAGGACCTTGGCTTCGTTGATCGCCCGCACGATTTCGTCTGCATAGAGCGACCCGGGCACTACGTCCCGCGGCGCGATCCAGCACCTGAGTCCTTGTTTCTCGAGATTCTCGACAATGGAATTCGCGACGGCAGCATCCTGCGACGCGTAGCTCACGAATACGTCACTACCCAAGGATGTCCCGGTCGTAGAGTCTTGCGTCATTCCGGCAAATTCATCTTCTTAAGGAATGCCTTGAAGCGAGATGCTTTCATGCGCAGTCTCCCGGATGCTATCGGCCTAATCAAGCCTGGCAGGCTCAGCCGACTTCAATTGAACCAATTCGACTGTTTGTTTGCGCTCCAACCTGGCTCTGGAAACGTGCGACTACTTTCCCACCACCCCCAAACGCTGATGCGATTTTCCCAGCACCAGGGCGAGCAGCAGCCATAGCGCCGAGATGAGAGCTCCTGCCCAGCCGACACCCACTGGTCCCAGCCCCAATCCACCGGTGAGAAGCTTGTAGGCGGAAGCGCTGGTCGCGTCTCCCCCGCGGTAGACAAAGGTATCGATCAGGCTCTTCGCCTTGTATTTCTCCTCGCGGGTGCAGACGGTGAAGAGGGAGTCGCGGCAGGGTCTGGTGATGGCGTATTCGCCGACCCGACGTAACCCGAATACGCCGACCAACACGGGAAAGCTGGGGATCAGGGCAAACAGCACGTATCCGGCAATCATGAGCAAAGGCACAGAAGCGAGCATCGCGCGATGACCGATCCATGTGTAGAGACGACCGAACAGCGCCAGCTGCGTCACAAGTGATAAGCACTGAACCCAGAAGTCCACATCGGAAAAGAATCGCGTACGGGCGTCGCGGCTTGTGAAGACGTGGGCAACGAATCGCTGTTGTTCGAGATACAGGAATGTCGATACCCATGAAAGGAGAATCACGAACAGTGCGATACCCAGCAGATAGGGTGACTGTATGACCTGACGAAATGCTGCAAGGACGCTGCCACCCAGGCGGACGTCGGTTTCAACCCCAATTGAATCTGGGCGCGGCCGCGAATGCCAGCGGATAACGCGCCGCATGCACACGAGCGATGCGATCAAAAGCGCGGCCGATATCGGCAAGAGGTTGATGGTACCGAGGGGCAATGCGAGGCGGCCGGCCAGGAGCGGTCCGGCGAGGCCCCCGCAGCTCGCGCCCGCCGCAATAAAACCGAACATCCGTCCCGCCTGCTCCCGCGTGAATACATCGGCCATCAGGCTCCAGAAAATGGCTACGATGAAAAAATTGAAAACACTGACCCATATGTAGTAAGTGCGAGCGATCCAAGTGTGATCGGATTGCAGGTTGAACCAGATATAGAATGCCAACAGATTCGCCGTGAAGAATGCGTACATGATTGATAGGAATATCCCGCGGCGCAAGCGCGAAGTGAGCCATCCATACAGCGGCTGTGCGGCCAACATGACGACGAATGTGCCCCAGAACAGGTATGGCAGGCTCTCCAGCCCGGAGGTGATGCCCATGGTGTCCCGGATGGGCCGCAGCATGGTGTAACTGCAGAACATAAAGAAAAGCGTCGCGAAGGACGTGAGAATCGGCGGAACCTCAGCGGGCTGAACCACGACGAGGCGGCCAATGGCGACCGCAAAGCGCGAACCTGCGCTTTGCGCAGTTTTTCTCGCACTGCTCGTCGGTGTCGTCGTCATCGAATTGGCAGTTAACCTTGGGCCGCGACCCGCCATGCAGAGGACAGTCGCGCGTGAGGTGATTGTAGAACCAGGTCGCTTGCAGCAAAATCGCGCACAATATACCAGCGACAGAGAACTTCGATGCGCACGACCCGCCGAAATCTTCTTCAGCTTTCCACTGCCGCACTTCTAGGCCTGGCCGCGCGGATGCAACTGTCATTTGCTGCAGGCCCGACCAAAGAGACGCCAAAACCGTTGCACATTCTCATTCTGGGTGGCACGGGATTTATCGGTCCGCATCAGGTTAGATACGCGCTCAGCCGCGGGCATCAGATCACTTTGTTCAATCGAGGCAGGCAGCCGCACGAGTGGCCCGGCGCCGTCGAGGAACTGATCGGCGACAGAAACACCGGCGACCTGAAGGCGCTCGAGGGCCGGGAGTGGGACGTGTGCATCGACAACCCGACCACCCTGCCGTTCTGGGTGAGGGATGCCGGTCACATTTTGCGCGGCAAGATCAAACACTATCTGTTCATCTCAACCATCTCGGTGTATGCCGATAATCTGAAACCCGCCGATGAGTCGGCACCGGTTGCGCCCTACACGGGTAAGGACGCCATGGCCGAGACAATTGAGTCGCTTCGGGCCAACGGAGAGCTTTATGGCCCGCTCAAGGCGCTCAGCGAGAAAGAAGCTGAACAGCAGTTCGCTGGCAAGACGACGATCATTCGGCCGGGACTCATCGCCGGGCCGGGTGATGAGACGGATCGTTTTACCTATTGGCCTGTGCGGCTAAATCGCGGCGGCGAGGTCCTTGCGCCGGGTGACGGCTCCGACCCTGTACAGATCATTGACGCCCGAGATCTCGCCGAGTGGACCATCCGCATGGCCGAGGCGCGCGTCACGGGTACATTCAATGCGACCGGTCCGGAACATCCGCTGTTGACGAAAGCAATGCTGACCGGCATCGCGGCCGCCATTCACGCCGCCGCGAAACTCGTGTGGGTTTCCACAGACTTCCTGGAATCTCAGAAGGTCCAGGCGTGGAGCGACATGCCGGTTTGGGTGCCGGCTCGGGGCGATAGCGCGGGCTTTGCCAAGCGCAGCATCCGTAAGGCGCTCAAGTCCGGACTGACGTTTCGTCCCCTGCCGACGACGGCTTCCGATACCTTGGCGTGGTTCAAGGAGCAACCCGCAGAGCGCCAGGCGAAACTGAGAGCGGGGCTGGCCCCCGCGCGCGAGGAGGAAATTCTGTCGAAATGGAAATCCAAAATGAGCGTCAGCTGAGCGCGACGATGCGATCGAATTGGTTTCGTTTAATTCTGATGGCTCTCAGCTTTGCTGTGGCGCCCTGTTCGCTGGGTGCTGCGGCGGGGAACGAACCGACCTTTACCCCCGGTATCGAGGTCACCGGAATGGATCGATCGGTCAGTCCGGGCGCGAGTTTCTTCGCTTACGCGAATGGCACATGGCTACGCACCAACGAGATTCCTCCGGATCGAAGCTCTTACGGTTCTTGGGATGTCGTAGAGCAACTCGTGGAGCGCGGGGTCGCCAATCTGATACAGCACCTCGCTGAAGCGAGGCAAACGGAAGGGATCGAGACCCGCATGATTGGCGACTACTATGCGAGCTTCATGCAAGAGGACCGGATAGAGGCTCTTGGCCTTCGACCGCTGCAGCCGATTCTAAAAAGGATCAAGGAAATATCGAATCGACGGGCACTCGCGACCTTTCTCGGCACCACCCTGCGCGCCGACGTCGATGTTTTAAATAACACGCGCGTGTACACGGACAACTTGTTCGGTCTCTGGGTTGCTCAGGACCTCGACCATCCGGACCGGTACGTGCCATTCCTCCTGCAGGGCGGACTCGGAATGCCTGACCGCAGTTATTACCTCGAAACATCTGCCCGGATGGCGGAAACCCGGGCGAAATACGCGACCCATGTTGCCGCGATGTTGCGGCTCATAGGTTTCTCCGACGCGGCCGCGCAAGCGGCGCGGATTGTTGATCTTGAGCACAGGATTGCCGCCGTGCACTGGAGCCGCGAGGCGACCGAGGACGTCCAAAAGGGGAACAATCACTGGCTCAGGCACGAGTTCGAGATCAAGGCGCCAGGCCTGGATTGGGAGCTGTACTTCGCCGCCGCGCAATTGCCGATTGGTCAACAGGACTTCATCGTGTGGCAACCGAGCGCAGTGGCGGGGATCTCGGCGCTCGTGGCTAGCCAACCGCTCGCGACGTGGAAGGGTTACCTCGCGCTGCACGCGGTGGAGCATCGCGCGCGGTACCTGTCCAAGGCTGTTGTCGCGGAAAGCTTCGCCTTTTACGGCACCACGCTGCAAGGCACGCCGGAGCTGCGTGCACGCTGGAAGCGCGCGATCGACGCCACCAATGACGCGCTCGGTGATGCGGTCGGGAAGCTCTATGTCGAGCGCTACTTCTCGGCTGCCGCAAAAACCCGTGTCGAAGAAATGGTCGAGCGGTTGCGCGCGGCATTCAGTCGGCGCATCGATAGTCTCGAATGGATGGCGCCGGAGACCAAGGCGGGCGCCAAGGCGAAGTTGACCACGCTCAAGGTAGGCGTCGGCTATCCCGATCACTGGCGCGACTACGCCGGACTCAATGTCGGGCCGAGCGATGCGTTTGGCAATGCAGAGCGCGCCGCCCAATTTGAATATCACTACCAGCTAGCCAAACTTGCCCGCGCAGTGGACCGCGCCGAGTGGGTCATGACTCCGCAAATGGTTAATGCGGTCAACCTGCCGGCGATAAATGCACTCAACTTCCCGGCGGCCATGCTCCAGCCGCCTTTCTTTAATCCGGAGAGTGATTCGGCTCATAACTACGGCGCGATCGGCGCGATCATCGGTCACGAGATCTCGCACAGCTTCGACGATCAGGGGGCGACCTTCGATGCGACCGGCCGGCTCAGGAACTGGTGGTCCGCGGAGGATCTTGCGCACTTTCGCGCTGCAGCGACCCGGTTAGTCCAACAATTCAACGCCTATCATCCGTTCCCGGACCTAGCGGTCAATGGACAACAGACCCTCAGCGAAAACATCGCCGATCTAGGAGGACTTTTGGCGGCTCACGACGCTTACCAACAGGAAGTTCGCGCTCGCCCCGAAAGCGCCGTCGAGGGATTCACCGGCGAGCAGCGCTTCTTCTTGAGCTATGCGCAGAATTGGCGCGAGAAACTGCGTGACCCAGCGCTACGCCAGGAAGTCCTGACAGATGGTCACGCGCCGGACGAGTATCGAGCCAGCACCGTGCGAAATGCCGACGGCTGGTACGCGGCATTCGACATCCAGGCCGGGCAGCCGCTCTATCTTGCGCCGGCCGACCGCGTGCGCGTTTGGTAGTCCAAGATGCACAGGCGTGAATTCCTGACGTGGTCAATCGCCGGGGGCTGTGCCCTGGTCCTGACCGCGCGAGCGAACCCAAGCGCAAAGTCCTTGTCGCCGTGGATCACGTTGCACGCGGATGGCACTGTCACGCTTGTCACCACCTCGCTGGAAATGGGCCAAGGCTCGCGCACCGGGCAAGCTCAGATCCTCGCAGACGAACTTGACGTGCCGTGGGAGGCAATACGTGTGGTTCTCGCGCCCGAGCAAGACCCGTACCTGATGGAAGGTGCGTTGTTCTCGGGTGGCAGTGAAACCCTGCGCACGCGCTACGACCTGCTGCGCCGGGCGGGCGCCAGCGTTCGCCACCAATTGGTTTCTGCGGCGGCGCTGTCGTGGCGGGTGCCGGCCTCGAGCTGCGAGGCCGCGTTAGGATTTGTGAACCACGCCGACACCGGTCGCAGTCTGGCTTATGGTGCGCTCGCTGAGCGGGCCGCCGCGATCGCCCCGCCGGCGAACCCTGACCTTAAGCGGCCCGAACAGCGACGTTACATCGGCAAGTCGATGCCGACGCTGGATCAGGCGGACAAGGTGACGGGTCGCGCCCGCTATGGGATCGATTTTCGTCTGCCGGGAATGAAGTTCGCGACGATCTGTCAGTGCCCGTTGTTCGGCGGAGCGCTGTCTGGGGTGGACGAGAAACCCGCCCTGGCGCTGCCGGGTGTACGCCAGGTGATCCTGTTAAGCGATGCGGTCGCGGTGCTGGCCGATACAACGTATGAGGCGATGCGGGGCGCGGCGGCCCTCGATCCTCAATGGACGGTCGCAAACCCGGTTCCGGACTCAGCGGAAATCGCGAGCCGTCTCACAGCCGCCATCGACGCTGCGGACGCCGTTGTTAGCCCCCGAGCCAGCGGCAAGGAAGCGCGCGAGAAGCTGCGCGTCGCGTATGCGGCGGCCCGGCGCCGCCACGAAGCCAGCTATGAAATTGCCTATCTCTCACATTCGCCACTGGAGCCGATGAACGCAACCGCGCGACCAACCGCTGGCGGTGTCGAAATATGGGCGCCATGTCAATCGCCGACCTGGGCTCGCGACGATGTGATGCGCATGACGGGTCTCAAGAAGGAGGCCATCATCATCCATCCGCTACTGATGGGCGGCGGATTCGGGCGGCGGCTCAAGGGCGACTATGCCGGGCGTGCGGCGCAGGTTGCGCTCGCATGTCGCAACGCCGTGCAAGCGCTATGGACGCGTGAGGAAGACATGACACATGACTTCTACCGCCCGGCGATGCACGCTGTCGTGCGCGCCGCGCTGGCCGAGGACGGCCTCCTAACTGGTTACGAATTCCTGGCTGCAACGGCCGATGATCTCACGGGGGGAAGCGCGCCGGCGCCTTACAGCCTCACGGGCTACGCGGCGACGTTGGCTAACGTAAAAATCGGCGTGCCGGTTGGCTCCTGGCGCTCGGTCGATCCGGGCATGTCGCTGTTCGCCAAGGAAAGCTTCATCGACGAATGTGCGCATCTTGCGGAGCACGATCCGCTGGCGTATCGCGATAAACTGCTTGGCGCCAACGAGCGCGCGCGCCGCGTGCTGCGCGGCGCGGCCGCCGCGGCCGGCTGGCCCGGGGGCCGGCGTGCTGGTACGGGCATGGGTCTCGCGCTGCTGCAAGAGTGGGATTCGATCGTCGCGCATGTCATCGAGGTCGAGGTGAAGGGCACCCGTTTGCGCGTCAAGCGCATCGTGACTGCAATGGACTGCGGAATGCCTGTCAATCCGCAGCAGGTGCGCGCGCAACTGGAGGGCGGCTCGCTGTTCGGGCTGTCGGCGGCCTTGGGTGAGAAAATCACGCTGGCAGGTGGACGCGTCGAGCAGCGCAACTTCGACGGCTATCCGCTGTTGCGCATTCGCGAGGCTCCTCAGGTGGATGTCATCCTGCTTGACACGCCGGACGCAACGGTCGGCGGTGTCGGAGAGCCGCCAGTGCCCGGAGTTGCTCCGGCTCTTGCGAACGCCATCTTTGCCGCGACGGGCAGGCGGCTGCGGCGCCTGCCGCTGACCTTGAGGGCGGATGGCGAGTTGATCCTTTCAGCGCGCCGCCGGAATACACTCGATCTCTCCACGCCGATCTAGCTCGTCCAGATTTATTGAAGTTTGCGGAAAATAATTCGCTTGCCTTTCAACTATCCCCAGTCCTAGTGCATAAGCCTGTGCACAACCGGTTCCTGATGACGGAAACACCAACAAAATACGCCCCTTGCACCAACTGCTGGATTTTTGACCACCCACGTCTCTCTTTCGTTGATAGCCCTAACCGCGAAAGGAAATCTTCGTCCATCCTTTACGCACCATGTGAATCAAGCCCAGGATGCCCGAAGGCACGTATACGATTGCCGGCAGCGGCGTTGGAATAGCGGTCAACAATGCAATGATGACGCCTTTAATCAGGGCCGACTCTCGATCATCCCCATACCATTTCATCTGCGCGCGGTAAGTGATGAATCCGAGAATGATTCCTGCCACGAGCGAGACCGGAATCATTAAACCGAATGTTAAAACTGCTCCACCGAATAGCATCATGTCGACAGTGAACGTCAGAATCGCGATGCGTGGGTCGAGCCCGAAGAGCTGCGCAAAACCTCCAGAGTGTCGCGCCGATTGTTCGCGGTCACTGGCCACTGTTATTGCTCAGCAATGCGGCTGATGCAGGCATCACCCAGAGGATTCGCTGCAAACCATTGCACGATGTGCGGCATGCTCAACTCGAAGCCTCCAGGGACGTTCAAACTTATGAACCCGCAACGCTTGCTCGCGCGATTCTCAAAGTCGTGGGGAGTGCCACCTGGAATGAGTGCGTAGGAGCCACGCACAGCATGAGACCACTCCCCGTCAATGAGCATGCTGACCGTCCCTTCAATCACATAGAAGATGTGATCCTCCGGGTGTGCGTGGACTCCGGGACCTTTGGTATTAGGCTCAAGCCACCACTCCGAAATCGAAGGGCTCATGAGTTACTCCAGCATTCGAGTGCCGCGGTGCGTAGCGAAGCGCGACTCAAAATCCCGGCTTCGCCACCATCAAATAGAATATCACCAGAACGCAGATGAACGCCGGCCACCCGAGCCAA
>Ga0210407_10001540_pt1 | contig 21364 bp, 14 predicted proteins | sample IncBWC27MmetaG_FD_150860 | JGI IMG/M metagenome (GOLD analysis project Ga0210407, IMG submission 150860) | Forest soil microbial communities from Barre Woods Harvard Forest LTER site, Petersham, Massachusetts, United States - Inc-BW-C-27-M | ecosystem: Environmental > Terrestrial > Soil >... | reverse complement strand
ATTGTAGTGACATTTCCGAGCGACCGAAGCACGCATTTCGCATGGTAGAACACGAATCTGCTCCGAACACAGCACCTCCGCTTTATTCTCATCGCAACGAGGACGAGATATTGGAGAAATTGGAGGGGCGGTTCCGCTTTCGGTTAGATGGTGAGATCGTCGAAACGTCCCCCGGTACGGTCGTGGTGGCTCCCCGCTATGGAACCCACACTTGCAGAACCGTTGGAGAGGTTCCTGGACGGATGTCCGTTACTTTTATACCGGGCGGGATCGATGGATTTTTCTACGACATGGAGGAGATTCCTCATACCGACCCGCGGGCACCCACTATCGGTGAGCAGTACGGTATCGTGTATATCGCCCCAGCCCCCGAGGCACTGGATCTGGCTCCACAAAAATAAGGTTGCTCCCGATGAAGGCATGGTTCCTGCGCCATGGAGTTGGTCTTGCCTGTGCATCGCAGTTTTCAATCGTCGACGGCCACCATGAACTCTAGGGTTCGTACACGCAATCATGGCCGTCGAAGCAGGTGAACCGAAGAACACCGCTGCCCCTGCCTCGCCCGAACTGCAACGCAACGATTTGTCGCAGCCGTCCAAACAACACTGCGGGGACCTGCCAAGGGTTTTTTTGCCCCCTTCTGGCACAGGGGACAGGGTGAACGCCCCTCGGCGCGCGGGCTAAACTTACACACTACGTTCCATAACAGAGCAATATGGCAACAGGATTACGCACCGCGATCGCGAGGATTGGTCAGAATCTATACGGGTGCGCGTTCAGCGAAATGCTCTACGTCGGCAGATGCATTTTCTTCAGAAGTTCGGTGTATCTGGGGTCGTGGCGCAGACCTCTCAATAGCGGATCCACCTTGATGTCGGGCAGTCCGGCGTCTCGCTGTTTGTAGGCACGCTCCAGCCATTCAAACGAGTCGCCGGACTCGCCGCGATACGCGTACACCTCAGCGATCTGATAGGCCGAATCAGTTTGATGCTTCGCGATAAGCTCGGCCAGAGCAGCATTCGAATCCTGTCCACGACCGAGGGAGTGAAACGCTATTGCCTGGTCCGTGAGTTTCTGCCACTCGTTTGGTTCCTTCTCAATTTCCGCGAGCGCCTCCTGTGGCTTTCCTTCTGCTACGAGAATTTCACCCAAATCGGCGTGGACAAAGGCAGCCTGCCGGTTCAGGTCCAAAGCTTTCTGCAGCGCGGCCTGCGCTTCCTCGTATCGGCCCGCCATATACAGCAGGTATCCCAGACCCAAATGAGAATTGGCACGAAGAGGGTCCAGCGCGACCGCCTGGTCATATAGCTTGACTGCCTGGTCCAGATTGCCTAATGCCCTGGATAGGTACGAACGGGCTCTGAAGACCTCGGCGCTACCCGGCTCTAAGGCAGCTGCTTTCGCAAGGCAGGTATTCGCGGTGTCCCAATCCCAGTCGTGATAGATTTGGGTCCTTGCCAGCGCGAGATAAGCTGAAGCTAAGTTAGGATCGAGCGCAATCGCCCGCTCCGCGTCGTCGCGGGCCTTACGAAATCCGTCTGTGACATCAGTCAGGCCGCCCTCCGCCATCATGTTCCGCACCGATGCTCGCAAAGCCCAGGCTGGCGCATATTTATCATCGAGCTCAATAGCCGTGTCAATGTAGGCGAGCGCCTTGTCGACGTCCTCCTTACCCGTCCCGCGCCCCAAAAGGTAATTCGCCTGGAAATAAGCCTGATATGCCTCCGGATTCGCACTGCGTAAGTTCGGGGGGACGGGGTGTCCGTTGCCTCCCAGTAACTTCACTTGCAAGGCTTCAGTCGCTGCCCTGGCGATTTCATCTTGAACGGTAAAAAGGTCTTTCATCTCCCGATCGTACGTCTGCGACCAAACTTGAAAGCCGTCGTCCGCTTTGATCAGTTCCGCCGTGATACGCACATGGTTTCCCTCGCGGCGCACGCTTCCCTCAAGCACATTGGCCACACCGAGCTTCCGTCCCACTATGCGTAGATCTTCATTCTTGCCCTTGAACTGAAAGGCCGAGGACCGTCCAACGACCTTCAGGCCTGCGATTTTGGCGAGGTCGTTCATTAGTTGTTCAGAGAGTCCATCTGAAAAATACTCTTGGTCCCTGCCTGGGCTCATATCCGCAAAAGGCAGCACGGCGATGGAAGTATTGTCTAACGATGGAGCATTCGTTTGCTCTCGTGAAGACCGGAAGTGCCCGCGTATCGCTGTAGTCGCCGCAACCGCCAGCGCTGCCAGGATTGCAGCCCTCAAAAGCATGCGTTTGCCAGAAGCACTCTTCTGTTTTGAACCACCGGTGTAGAGTACAGACTTGTCTTCGGTCATTTTCCCGTCTGTTTGGTGCGAAATGGACAAGTCTGCAGGCGCGGCCGCGCGCTCATCTATAACCGGCGCAATGAACCGGTATCCTCGCTTAGTCACGGTTTCGATAAATTCAGGTTTATCAGGCCGGTCCCCCAGGATTTTTCGGACATCCAGAATGTATTTTCTGATCAATTCCGGGTTGACATGGGTCTCGGGCCAAAGCTTTTCGAGAAGTTCGTCCTGGGTAACGAGGCGACCTGGATTTTCGACCAAATAACGGAGTATGTCATAGGGTTTCGGAGGAATAGCGACGCGCTCTTGCCCACACCAAAGGCATTGGTTTGCCGTATCAAGGCGGAACGCCCGAAAGGATTTCATTGACCCGACCTGACTCGTTTGGAAGGCGGAGGGGATCTCGCCCCAAGGATATTTAGAGTAGTTCTAGGACCCTATTGGTACAAAACTTCGCCGTTGTTCGACCCATAGGGCCTCGGCCCACCTAAAGTAAGTATTTTCATAGACATAACCTGGGCACAAAGAATCAACAAAATCCCGACGGGAACTTCACAGCTAGAGTCGCTCTAGTCGGTAGTCTTACGTCCGAGCAACTTCGGGGCGTTGGATTCGTACGGATTGGCTTATCCGGGTTCGTGCAAGACGAAAGTTTTGTTCTGCCAGCGCCCAGAGCCGAGAAGCCATTTTGGAGGAGGAGGGCATTGTGTTGTTGAACGAGGAAGCCGGAAAGATCGATTTGAGCGTGGCCGATAACGGCGATCACCTGGGGTCGGGCCGGCGCAACCAACAGGACAGACGACGACCGTCTCGAAGGTTAGTATGACAGTCCTGCCAGAGAGAAATTACTTCCTTCTCCGGACCCTCGATGAAGTGCTCAATGGGCTGTATGGGTACGCTATGGTTCTCAGCCGCGACCGCACCCAGGCAGAGGATCTTGTGCAGGAAACGTGTGTGCGTGCCCTTAAAGCGATTGAGAGTTTGCAGCTTGGCAGTAATGCGAAGAGTTGGCTGTTCACGATCCTTCGAAACATCTGGCTCAATCAGCTGCGACACAAACGTGCCGCGCCCGAGATCGTCGAGCTCGATGTGGACGAAAGCACTCAGGGAATGGCCGTAGAACCATCAAAGGATCCACATGCTCTTTATGTAAGCAAGCAAGAGCGCGATCAGGTAAGAGAAGCGATCCAACAACTTCCCGACGAGTTTCGCGAGATTATCGTGCTGCGAGAGTATGAAGAGCTGTCCTACCAGGAGATCGCCACTTTGTTGGGCTGCCCGGCCGGCACAGTGATGTCTCGCCTCGGAAGAGCGCGCTCAAAACTCCGATCGTTGCTCTCGGGTACTTTACGCACTTCCAGGCGAAGAGTGACGAGAGCTACAGAATGAGCCTCTGCGAGGAGAGCGACGTCAGTGCTTGATTTCCTGACAAAATCCCGACTTACCGGGAGTTCAGACGCCTTTCGAGCTAGGTTCAATTTGGGGCGAGGTTAGACTGGCGCCCTGATAACGCGCAGCTTCAAAGAATATTCCCGGAACGTCACAGCATGCCGCACTACTTTTTGTACGCGCACTCTGGAATAAACGCGCTGTGCGCGTGTTTTGTCCCTGAGCGCGCGATATCTAGAGGCGAACCGCTAGACGGCGCGCGTGTCTGGAGAAGTGTTGAGGCGAATACCTGGACGCGGCCCTGCCACGCCTGGTTGAAGATTGTCGAGGGCCGGGAAGGATCATGAGGTCAAGAGTCATGAAAATCGGTTTCGTAAGTCTACCAGTTGCTGGTCACCTGAATCCCATGAGTGCGCTCGCTCGCCGGTTGCAATCGCGGGGACATGAGGTGGTATTTATCGGTGTTCCTGACGTGGAACCCTTCGCGCGTGCGGCCGGTCTCCGCTTCGTTCCTTTTTGTGAAAACGAATATCCGGCAGGTTCCATAGCCAGACTGTACGCCCCTGTATCGAAGATGCATGGACTCGAGGTGACGCGTTGGAGCATCCGCGAGAAAAATACCAAGCTGTTCAGCGCCGCGTCAAAACATCTCCCCAAAACGCTGGCAGAAACCGGCGTCGAAGCTTTGGTGATCGACACCATATGCTCCTTTTTCGAACTTATTCCCATGAGCTTGGGCATGCCTTACGCGCACGTTTGGAATGTTCTCCACGGCGATCTCTCAGGAGCCACCCCACCCTGTTTTTTTAGCTGGCCACACCAGAGCACACCAGAAGCCATCATCAGGAATCGGGATGGGGTTAAGACGGCTGGCGAGATGTTCGCACCGTTCTTACCATTGGCGAGGGGTTATGCAGAGAAAATGCGGCTCGACATCGATTGGAGCGATCCCGCCGCTACAAAGTCCAAGCTTGCGGTAGTCACGCAGACACCAAAGGAGTTCGATTTTCCTGGGATTCCTTGGCCTGCTCACTTTCACTATGCGGGCCCTTTCCACGACGGTGAAGGCAGGGAGCCGATAGCCTTTCCTTGGGAGAAGCTAAATGGCGACCTTCTGGTTTACGTATCCATGGGAACTCTCGTGAACGGGCTGGAGTACGTATACAAAACAGTGCTTCAGGCTACCGCGCAGATGTCCGACATTCAGGTTGTGCTTTCGATCGGTAACAACGTCACGGTCGAGGCTCTTGGGACGATTCCATCGAATGTAATCGTTGCTCGCAGGGCTCCTCAGATTGAATTACTCAAGCACGCGGCGCTCTGCATCACGCATGCAGGTCTGAATACAGCTCTTGAGTCGCTGGCAAAAGGAGTCCCCATGGTGGCTATCCCCGTTGCATATGACCAACTAGGGGTCGCTGCCCGAATTGCCCATCACGGAGTCGGTGAATTCCTAGATATAGAGGATTTGGAAGCGGATCGCCTCCGCAGGCTAATCCAGGAGGTCTTGGCCAATCCAAGATATGGCGAAAAGGCTCATTGGTTTCAGAAGGTAATCGCCCAGCGTGACGGTCTAGACGTGGCCGCCGACGCAATCGAGCGAGCGTTTAATGGAACCGACACGATAGTGCGGGGCTCGTCGACTGATTTGTCAATGAGCAGCAGTTTGGCACTGCAATGACAACTCCTGGTAGCCGCGCTCGTATTGACTGGTCGGGCCACCTTCCGGGTGGTCGGCTATTCGGAAACTATCTGCAGAACATGGGGGTTACGCCGGCTCAACTACACGGATCGGGCCCTGCAAATCCCCCGCCACCATCGTGAACTGCAAAATGGAAGCTTACTCAATCCGTGAAAACTACGCCTACCGAGGTGTGTCCTTTTTCCGTCGCCGCATCGATCCCGACCGCCTTGCTCGCCCCGATTTCCAGAACGAACCACGCGCCAAGGCAACCAGCAAATCGTCCCCACTCCGCGCCTCTCGCGCCTGGAGTTCCCGAGAACTCCACTTTTTCAACTTCTCCGAGCCGTGCTTCTTCCTATCGCCTGCCCTTTCAGATCCTGCGCCGGTGCTTCCCCTCTGCGACAAGTCCCTAACTTCCGAGTAGCCCGTGATCCAGGAGCAATCCGGCAATCGAGATCGCAAGAATCACGTTCCATATGCCGGCTCATGGGACTTACCCAACAAAATTCTCTGTTCAGCTCCGTACAGCACCGTGGGAAAACCGAAAGTAGGAAACGTCATACGAGAACGGACCAAACTACTTGGTGGCAAAACCCTGCAACATCCACACGCTGTTAGACGATTTAGCGATTGTGTAGGCAAAGCTCTTGCCGTCGGGCGCCAGCGTGTAACGCATTGCGGGACCAACGTCCAACTGCGGCCGCAAGCTACTATCTAACTGCTTGATGTCGCGTAGCTTCGCTGTTTCGATGTCGACGGAAAACAGAAACCACTTGTTGTCGTCGCTGCGAATACCGTATGCCGTCTTGCTGTCCTTCGAAAATCCGAGGTTTTGGGTCTGAATGATTCCAATGTCGCGATGCTGCTTCCCATCGGGTGAGACGAGACGCCAGCGACGACTTGCGTCGGTGTAGGCTATCCACTTTCCGTCCGGGGACCAGGAAAAAACGCCTCCGGCAACATCCACCAACTTCTGTGCGGTTGCCCCGCCGGAAGTGCGAACGATTTTCATGCTTGCTGTACCGTCTGCTTCCAAAGTCCTGAAAGCGAACTGATTGCCATCGGGAGACCAATCGCCGGTGAACTGCGAGGTTGTATCGGCAGGATCGACGAGGCGAACCGGTGCGCCGCCCGCGACCGATGATTCCCATAGCCGCGCTTCGCCAGTCTTCGATATCACGCAATAGATGACTCGGCTTCCATCCGGGGAAAGCACCGGGGCGTACATGAATGTCGGCGGATCCGCCGCAAAGCTCGCACGGGTCACCACTGGGCGATCCTGTCCATCCTTGGTGTGAATCCAGATGTCTTGACTGCCCAATCGGTCAGAACCATAGACCAGTGAATCGGAACGGGCGGCCCACGCAGGCATCGACTCCGATCGCGGCGTGACAATCAGGCCGTGCGTCGTTCCATCAGCAATGGATATAGACTCAATGTCGAAATCAACGTTGCTCTCGGCGAACAGAATCGAGGACCCATCGGGAGAGACTGCCGGCGTTTCCTCGGAACCGATTCCTTGGGTGATCAGTTGCCAACGGTCGGTTTGCGTATCGGCTAGGACAAGGTGTGGTGAGCCCGACGCAATCGTCGCTGCGAGAACAATGTGCCGATTGTCAGGCATCCAGGAGATCCTTGGCGTCCCCGCGGATCGTGGGAAGTTGCCCATTATCTGTCGAGGCGCTCCTGAACCGGCGGGCCACGGCAGTAGCCAATACTCCTCTACATCAGAATCACCCGCGCGAATCACTAGTAACTGCTTGCCGTCCGGCGAAAAATTGAGTTGGGGAGTGTTGAAAACTTTGTGCGAATAGACCCGCGAATCCGGGTAGCGACGGAGTCCGGACCCAATCGGTTCGGAAATATACACATCCGAGAAATTGCTGTCCTTCTCTTGATAGATCAACACCGCCGCTTTGCCGTCCCGGGATACGGTCGGCAAACTTGAGGAGCCAAACCCGGACCCCGTCGGTATCGTCCACAGCAAGTCTGGCTCTCCCCCAACGGAAGCAACGGAAAGCAGCTCGTTCGGTTGTGTCCCTGGTGTTCGTCGCAGGTAGAAGATATGCGAGGAGTCCGGTGACCAGCCGAGGGGACGTATGCCGCCAATGCTGTGAGTCAACTGCTGCGGCGAGGGCGAATCCAGTGTGCGCAGAAAAAGCTGCTCTTCGTCGCCCACTTCGCCTGAGTACACGGCCATTTTGCCGTTCGGCGACCACAGCGGACTGTGAGCGTTCACCGCGAATGGCGTGTACTTGTAGTCCGAAAGCTGCACGCTCTTGGGGTGCAGCCACCATGCGATTCCGCCTGCAAGCCCCGCAGCCAGAATCATCAGCACAAGCGTGACGCCCACCCCGAATCCTTTGCGTTTTGCTACGGCCTGCTGCGCCGCCGCAACCTCTGGCGAGAGGGCCTGTATGCTGCTGCTAACCGCCTCGGAAAAATGGTCACGTAAGACACGCAATTGCTGATACAGATCTCGCGATGAGTCAAACCGCCTCGTCGGGTCCTGCTCCAGGCAGCGTTCCACCAACCACTTGAGGGGCACGGGAATCTTGACTTTCAGCGGTTCTGCCTCGTCGCGCACAATGGCAGCCATCGTTTCCACGGACGAGTCGCGCGCAAACGCCTGGTTGCCCTCAAGCATTTCGTAAACAATCAATCCAAACGAGAACTGGTCCGAACGGTAGTCCGCCTCCTGCCCGCGGGCCTGCTCGGGGCTCATGTATGCCGCGGTTCCCAGGACCACGCCGGACTTTGTCATGTATTCCGTCGACGAGGAGCTGCCCGCGGCCGCTAACGTTGTCATCGTTTCGGCGCCCGAACCTGAGCCCGATTCGCTTCCAAGGGCTCCCGGTAACACTCGCGCCAGCCCAAAATCCAGAATCTTTACCCTCCCGTCGCCGGTCACCATTATGTTTTCCGGCTTCAGGTCGCGATGCACGATTCCTGCCGAATGCGCCGCCGCCATTCCGTCCGCCAGTTGCGTTGCCAGCTCTACCACCTGCCTCGCCGGTACGGGACCCTGCCGCATCTGTTTCCGAAGCAAATCTCCATCGACCAGTTCGCTGACCGTGTAGGCAAGCCCATCGGTGCTTCCCACCTCGAAAAGTGACACGATGTTCGGATGGCTGAGAGCCGCGACAGTCTTGGCTTCGCGTTCGAACCGCGCGCGCCGGTCGGGATCACCCGATATTTCCGACCGCAATACTTTCAGCGCCACATCCCTCCCCAGGCGCGCGTCCTTCGCGCGATACACCTCTCCCATCCCGCCTGCACCGAGCAGGGAAACAATTTCGTAAGGGCCAAGCCTGGTACCGGAAGCAAGTGACATGAGCGGGGAGATTATAACCTCAGACCAGACGCGCAAGGACACCTCAACGACTTCGAGTTCTAATTAGCTCGCAAATGTCCACAAAGCAGAATTATTTCCGGTTGAGCCCGCACAACTTATCGGGACTTGGCCCGACTGCGCGGGGAGGCAGTTTCCGATAAGCGTTAATCAGGCATTTGGATTACTTCCGGGTGTGCCGCCGGATTTCGGACTGCAGCCAATGTCTCCTGTCAGGCGTTGCGAAAAACTGCTATGCGCCACTTTTATTTTTTTGCTGTGTTCACTCTTATAAGAAATCATAGGAAAGAGTCCTCACATCAGGACCGTTTTGGACGAATGCCATTTTTCGAGAGTGGCAGGATTGAGCAAGAGGTTTCATGCTTACAAGAGCTCTGATGGTGAACGGATCGCGGTTACGGGCGGCACTTGCATGCCTGGTTTGCGCGGGGTCAGTTTGGCTGGTAGCTGCGGCTCGAAATTCGCCCGCTGGTCTCGTGACGGGTGTCATTGATGGAGTCCGGCTCGAGGGGGACCAGTACTACGTCTATGGCTGGGCTTGCCAACAGGGAAACTCAAGCTCCATCGATGTTCATCTCTACGCAGACCATTCTGTCTATGAAAAGCCAGCAGGGACGTTTGTTACCGCAGGCACAGCGAATCTGGCTAACGAGCCTGCCGTTGACCGCGCATGTCACGATGCGGACGGCGGAAAACATAGGTTCAAGATCGCGCTGCCGAACCAGATGATGAGGACTTTCCAGGGGAAAAAGCTGTACGCGCATGGAATCGCCATCACAGGGAACGTGGAGAACGCCGCGATTGCCGGGTCGGGGAGATTTCAGTTTCCAAAGCCTGCGTGGCCGGCCGAACCGCCAACTCCCAACCTTCTTGACGGTGCGCGTGTTGCGGTCTTCGATACAGCCAAGGATTCCTGCGAGCTGATCGATATTCCCGATGCGCAAGCGCGGGCCTTCCGCGACTACAAGGGAACGGTCCACCTGGTTGCTTCACATTACGTCATGCGCGCGAGCCTAGGACCGACGCTCGAAAGTGTGAAACACAACTGCCAGGTGGCCTTCAACTCGCACCATGATGGGAATCCCGCGAATTTTGACGATGCTACGTGGCTCGATTCGTTCTACAGCATTGACGGCAAACGCGTCGCCGCTCTGGGGCACATGGAATATCACGGCTGGGAGCACGCCGGCATGTGCAAGTCAAAGATCGATACGGGCACGGGTGACTGCTGGTACAACGTAGACACATTTTACCTGTCTGAAGATGGCGGCTATCATTTCGCGTCGCCCAAGGCTCCCGCGAACTACGTGGTCGGCCTTCCTTACAAATATGAAGTGAGTCAGGGACCTGAGGGCTATAGCGTAGATTCAAACATCATCAAAGCCGGCGATTGGTACTACACGATGGTGACAGGGTGGGCATGGCCGCCAAATTGTGGTGGCGGCAAGGTCACAAAACCCTGCCTCTTCCCCGGTGGCGGGTCTCCGATCCGCACGGCAAACATTCTCGACCCTTCATCCTGGCGCGGCTGGGATGGCAAAGAGTTTAGTGTCGTCTTCACCGATCCTTACCTGGGCCCGGTGGCTCGTCCACAGGACCATGTTTACACGCCCGTTCCTTACATGGCCGCCGTGAATGCAATCAACTTCCACGAGCCGTCTCATTTGTTCATCGCGACGCTGTGGGATCCCTGGAATGCCATGTACGGCCCGCCCGGGCTCTATTTTTCGACCTCAGCGGACCTCATTCATTGGAGCAAGCCTGCGTTGGCCATTACTCAAAACCAACTCCTCCAGCGGGACTCCGAAGGAAATTGGTCGTACGCGTATTTTTCGCTTATTGATCCCAAGTCGACTGATGCCAATTATTCGACGATTACCGACGATCCTTATTTGTACTACGTACGGTCGGACGAAAATCATGGCCCGTACAAGCGCGTCTTGTTCCGGCAACGCATCAAGCTGAACTGGCTAACGACGCCAAGCCGAAACTCGGGCGCTCCCGTTCAGCACTGAATCCCTCGCGCTGAATAGCTTTTTGTCAGTCACCGACCGAATGACGTGAGCCCTGCCAATTCCAGTTCTGCTGTAGCAGTGAGCCCGAAAGTGGGCAACTTTCGTGGCCTGGTCTCTTCAAGTGCCGGTCAATATCCACACGCTGGTTTCCAAGAGTGAGGGGAGAGATTGCGGACGCTGGTTGGCAATCCAGAAGTAATTGCGCAATCAGGTTTCCTGGAATTGTTTCCCACCAGTGTCTTGTCCCATTGATTCGCGACATAGGAGAGGCGCAGCAAGCTGCGCAACTACAAGGGCTTACTAGGTCAGACTCTGTCGACGAACATTAGGGACACTAGCCCGTAATCCGACAATTGACATCGGGAATCGCCCAATCGCGTCCCACAAGCCGACTTATCGTTACCGATCGGCCCAACCGGGGCAACTTCCGGTTTATCGACAATACGTCCGGAATGTGACTTCGGCTTGGTGTGCATGTACTCCAGCCCCTCTGCCCGCTTCTCGGCGCCACACATTTCAAGCCTTTGGGAATCCTGAAAAGCCCCCACGCAACAACGGCTTGCGGGACGCCCTCGCGGTCGAGCGACCTCAACGGTCAGGGCCGCTCGCCCTTGCAAGGGGGAGAAAGGATTAAACGTCGTATAATCTCGTGCGCGCAACTGGGGAGCAGAACATATGAACGTACGAGATCAAATCAAGAAGTATATTACCAGCCAACCGGAGCCAAAACGCAGTGACATCCGAGAGTTGCATCGGCTCACACTTCAAGTGTCACCAGAATGCAAATTATGGTTCTTCGATGGTAAAGACAGCAAAAATCATACTGTTTCCAACCCTACGATTGGATATGGATTTCACACAATAAAATATGCCAATGGAAAAAGTAGAGAGTTTTTTCAAATTGGTGTGAGCGGAAACAAAACCGGAATCTCCGTCTATATTCTTGGTCTCAAAGATAAGAAGTACTTAGTCAAAACGTATGGAAAAAAACTAGGCAAGGCGAGCGTGACCGGATATTGCATTCGGTTTAAAGCTCTGACGGATATAAACATCGATACGCTTGAAGCGGCAATACGATATGGGCTTGCAGCTCAGAATGAAAAAGGCAAGCTGACGAAATAATTGGTAGTGGGTGAGTTTGAACAAATTGGGCGCTGGTATTCAGTGGCTTCACCGGCACTCATTTATTGCCGTATTCTTCCAGTCTGTATAATCTTACCGTAGCTAACGCATTTCCCTTGCTCACGACCCTCCGCCTGACGCTATCATCGTTCAACCATTTGACCGACACCTCCGCGGTGTTTGCTTATGCCTCTGACCCTGAGGTTGCTCGTTTTACCTCCTGGATGCCACATAATAGTCCCGCGGAGTCCGCTGCCTGGATCGACGGGATCAAAGGTAGTGATTCGGTAGAGTCGGGCCGAAGACACCATTGTTGGGCGATTCGCATGCGGGGCAGCGATGGAACAGCAGTCGGAGCGGTTGAATTCGTGCAAGGGCCGGCCGACGTGGCCAGAATAGATTACGCACTGGCTCGGCCTCAATGGGGCAAAGGATTGATGACCGAGGCCGTTACCGCCGTTTTAGAATGGGCATTTCGCGAATTGCCAGAATTGACTTCGGTTCGGAGCGGCGGCCTCGCCGCTAATGTCGGATCAATCCGCGTGATGCAGAAGTGTGGCCTGGTATTGGAAGGCAGTGAAACCCTGGTGTTCGCAAAATTCGGCGGGGCTAAGCGTGAAGTGCTACATCACCAAGTTTCGCGTGATACCTGGGTCCTCAGACATTCATGAACTCCGCGAGTCTGCGTCCGTTTTCAAACTGACCCACTACCAAATAATTCCACTGTTAAAGGCAAGCAGTTATCGATGTAAAGGCGCTCCAGTATACGACCCCTACAGCCTTGACCCGCGCTACAAAGCCATTCTCTATAAAACGGGGCTCCCGCAATAGTCGTGCGGCTCTCCGTCAGCGCTCCTTGCCTTTCTCTGTTTGCCGTTGCCCACTACGGAAGTATCACGGGCAACCCGCAAGTTATCTTTCGCCGGTCGGATTAGTATCGAGAAACGCGCTTGTGGCCAGGAACCGAGCAAGTTCCCGGACTGTCGGTGACTCGGAAACTACACCGGCGCCCCGCGGTTTTTTTTCTGAAATTAGTGGTCACTTAGATGTATAGTCAAGTTACCGGAGACTAATACACTCGCGCGGGTTGGGCGGGTTGCTGCTGGAGAACACCTGTCCGGAGGGGCAATTGACGCAATATGAGGGGCGTTTGATGATGGGCGTATGAGCGAAGTGACGACGGCCTCGCCCCGGCGGAGTACACGCATATTTCATAAGATGCGAGTGCAAGCCCAGGGCCGCGGGCACAACGGGAAGAAGTTTAAAGAGACGTGCGAGACCTTGGTGGTGAATGACCACGGCGGGCTGCTGCTGCTGAAGCACGAGGTCAACAACGGCGAGATGCTGGTGATTACGAATCCGGACACGCTGGAAGAGCAGGAATGCCGGGTGGTGTATCTGGGCGATCCCGGGGACAGGCAGCGGGTGGGAGTGGAGTTTTTGACCCCAGCGCCGCACTTCTGGGGGCTGGAGTTTGCGTCCGATGGCGCGCCGGAAAAGCCGTCAGCTATTCACTGAAGCAGGCGGAGCTGCCGCACGGGCAGGGGCTTGCGCTCCTCGTTTCGAAAACGAGTTCCACAATCTCCACAAAAGAAGAATAGCCACGAGCGCGGCGTAGAGAAGCGGCTTGCGGACGTCGGATTTTACCAGCCAATAGTAATGAATCACGCCCAGAATTGCGGCTAGATAGATGGCGCGGTGAAGCTGTTGCCAGCGCTTGCCGCCGAGGCGGCGAATCCAGCCAGTGGTGGAAGTGACGGCAAGAGGGGTCAGGAGGAGTAGAGCGGCGAAGCCGACGGTGATGAAGGGACGTTTGAACACATCTTTAGCCATTGAGGCCAGACTAAAACTCTGGTCGGGGCCAAGATAGGTGAGAAAGTGCATGCAGAGATAGAAATAGGCGAAGAGGCCGAGCATGCGGCGGAAACGGATGAGGTCGGGGAGATTGAGAACTTTGCGAAGAGGAGTGACGGCGAGGCAGAAAACCAGGAAGTTGAGGGTCCAATCGCCGGTGTCGTGCTGAAGAGCTTCGACGGGGTTGGCGCCGAGATGGCCGTGGAGAGAGCGCCAAACGAGGGCGCCGAGCGGAACGAGGCAAAGTAGGAAGACGAAGACTTTGGTCCATTTGCTGGAGAGAAGTTTGCGCAATTAGGGATCCGCGGCTAGTAATTCTTCTTCAGGTCCATACCGTTATATAAGCTGGCGACCTGATCGGCATAGCCATTAAACATGAGAGTGGGGCGTTTGAAAATTTCGCCGAGGCGGCGTTCCTTGGCCTGGCTCCAGCGCGGATGGTCCACGTTCGGATTTACGTTCGAATAGAAACCATATTCGTTGGAGGCCAAGCGATTCCAGGTGGTGGGCGGCTGCTGAGACTGGAAGCGGATTTTTACGAGAGACTTGGCGCTCTTGAAACCGTACTTCCATGGAACGGTGATGCGGACGGGTGCGCCGTCCTGGTTGGCGAGGGCGTCGCCGTACATGCCGACGCAGAGGAGGGTGAGCGGGTGCATGGCTTCGTCGAGGCGAAGACCTTCGACGTAGGGAAAATCGATGCCCGCATATTTGGCTTGGGGCATTTGGTTGCGGTCGTAATAACTTTCGAAGGCGACGAACTTGGCTTTGGCGGTGGGTTGCACGAGATTTGCGAGTGCGCTGAAGGAGTAGCCGACCCAGGGCACGACAATGGACCAGGCCTCGACGCAGCGATGGCGGTAGATGCGTTCTTCGAGCGGAGCGAGCTTGAGAATTTCGTCCATGGAAAATTTGCGAGGCTTGGCAACTTCGCCTTCGACGGAGATGGTCCACGGAGAGGTCCTGAAATTCTGCGCGTTTTTGGCGGGGTCTCGTTTGTCGGTGCCGAATTCGTAGTAATTATTGTAGTGAGTTACGTCTTCAAAGGAGTTCTCTGTTTCGGTGGTGCTGAAGGGGCTTTTGGCGAGATTGGGGAATTTGCCAGCAGCGCGAACGTGCTGAGCGGGCGAGGCCAAGTCCAATAATTTCGCGCCGGCGAGTGCGGCGCCGCCAGCGAAACCCATGGCGCGGAGGAAATTGCGGCGGTCCAGGTAGACAGAGCGAGGGGTGACGTCCGCATAGGTGAGGTCTGTGGGCTTGCGAATTAGCATGACTGGTCTCCGAACAGCGCGGGGCGTTCCCGTGCTCTTAGTATCTTACGGCGCTTTATTTCTATTGGATGCAGGAACTTAGCTGGAAGCGTGGGTGTTCCAAGCACGAAGATTCGAGATAAGTTCCTTGCTTCCCTTTAGATGGGAGCCAGTTGTCGGGGAAAAGTTACAGGGAAAAGCCGTGGGAAGGGGGAGGGGAGAAACGGATTTTGAGATTTTGAGCATTGATGAAGTTTATGAAGCGGAGTTAGCGAAAAATGACTTGACTTCGACAGAGCGGACTGCAAAATTCGCTGCACGAAATCCTACTCTTCGCCTCGCGCCGCACACTCTCCCAGCGTGTTGGGGTCTCGAACGGCAGGGACCTAACTTCAGCGGCGGGGCGACTCATCCGAATGGATGGCGATCGGGGCGGGCATGTTCACACTGGTCTTACCCTTTGTGCTTTCACTAGACAGTTTTTTCGCGTCAGTTGCTTTGGGCGCAAGCGGAATTCGTCGAAGGCGGTGGCTGGGGTTGGCGGTGGCGTTTGGATTGTGCGATGGGGCGGCTGCGGTTGCGCGGACAGCGCTCGGGCCGACAATTTTGCAGAGCACGCTGGCAGTGACTGGGGCGTATTGTGCGGCTGCAGTATACATTTTGGCGATGATGTTTTGCGTTTCGCGGTTCGGACGAGAAGCAAGTGCGGAATTACCGTGGGCGTGGCTCGTGCCGGTGGCGATGAGCTTGGACAATCTGCTGGCGGGTGGCGGTGAGCCGATGACGATTGCCGGGGCGGCGGCGAGCGCGGTCGCGAGCGGGGTGTTCTCGGTTTTGGGATTTGTGGTGGGAGGGGTGTTGCGGGAATGGTGGGAGTTGGGAGTCCCGTGGTTCGCAAGGGACGCTGCGCTGACGGTAGCGAGCTTTCGACGATTTAAGAAATAGCGGCGATTTTTCCATTTTTTGCAATTTGAGGTGAGCGGCGGAATCTTTCATGCGAGGTGGGCCATGGGGACATCCGTACTGACGCGTTCTTATAATAATGCGCGCACGGGCGCGAACACCCAGGAAAGCGTGTTGACGCCGGACGCCGTGGGAACGCGGGGAATCGCGAAACTATTCACGCTGCACCTGAACGACGATCCGCGTGGAGCGGAAGCGCAACCGCTGGTGGTTTCGGGCGTGACGATGGCCAACGGAGCCGTGCATGACGTTGTGTACGTTTGTTCGATGGCGAACCGCGTTTTCGCGTTTGATGCGAACAATGGGACTCCGCTGTGGGCAAATCCGGTGTCGCTGGGACCGCCAGTGAAAAACATACCGCAGGGGCAGCCGCATTCTGGGAATATCGATTCGAAATTCATCAATGCAAATTGGGGAATCATCAGCACGCCGGTGATCGATCCGGACACGCACACGCTGTATGTGGTGAGTTGGTCCAGCAGCGCGCCGACTCCGCAACAGTCGCTGGCGCAAAGCGTTCATCACCTGCACGCGATTGATATCCGCAATGGGAATGCGCAGCATCCGCCGCTTCGAACTACCGGGAGCGTTGCCGGAGCGAGCGGGCAAAATATTTCGTTTGCGTCGCCAGCGCAGAAGCAGAGGGCCGCGTTGCTGCTGGCGGGCGTGAAGGATTCCGCGGGCAACACGCACAAAACACTTTTCATGGCTTGCGGGGCAGTAAGTGAGTCAGCAAAGACGGCGCATGGGTGGGTGCTGGCGTTTGATCTGGCGCGCTTCGAATTGGCGGCGAGTTTCGTGACGACACGCAAGGGCAGCGGGGCGGGAATCTGGCAGGCTGCGCAGGGGCCGTGCGCGGACGATCAAGGAAACATCTACTTTATGACGGGGAATGGAAGCTGGGATGGTGCAGCGGACTTTGCGGAAAGTTTTGTGAAGCTAAAGTACACACCTCCGTCGGGTGGCGGCGGGGGAAAACTGGAGATCGTGGATTGGTTCACTCCGTTTCTGGATAAAAGCATCAAGGATTCGGACGAGATCAACACAGTGATTCAGGGACGGCGGGCGGATACGACAAACAACACGGGGTACGATTGGACCGATCAGGATTTGGGATCAGGCGGGGCGATTTTGCTGGAGGACCTTGGACTGGTAGTGGGCGCGGGGAAAGACGGGGTTCTCTACGTGCTGGACCGGGGAAATTTCGGAAAAACAGCGCAAGACGATCTGGAGCCGGCTTCCAAGAATTATGCGAAGTTGAAGAGTCCGCCGATATTCTTTACGTATTTTCCGGGGTTCAACGTGAATCCGGCGCCGGATGATCCACGGGCGCTAAATGCGTATTTTCTGGACAACAAGACGCATCATCTGCACGGTTCGCCGGTTTACTGGAATGGGCCGGACCATGGCCCGATGCTGTTCTGCTGGGGAGAAAATGAGAATTTGCGGGCGTGGAACATCGACAAGAATGGGAAAGTGACTTTTTTAGCGCGGGGAAATGAAGTAGCTTCGGCAAATTGCCCGGAACTGCACGGCGGAATGCCCGGAGGAATGATTTCGCTGACGAGCAACGGCAACACGCCGCACTCCGCGGTAGTGTGGGCGCTGGCTCCGCTGAATGGGGATGCGAACAGCCAGGTGACGCAGGGCGTGTTGCGGGCTTACGACGCGACGCGGTTCGATACAAATGCGGATGGAAGCAAGTTGCTGCATCTCCTGTGGCACAGCGACCAGTGGAACATTATTTTCAACCACAACAAATTTAATTTGCCGGTGATCGCGAACGGAAAGGTCTACGTGCCTACGTATGACGGAACGATTGACGTGTATGGATTGACGCCGCAGTAGCCCGGGCGCACATCCGGATGGCGCCACGACTTCAGCGCTGAATATTGACAGAGTTATTCCAGATTGATTTTTTGGGTCAGCGGCAAATCCTGGGATGAACCACCTACCATGAAACTATAGGCCCCCGGCAAGAGTTTCCACGCGCTGGCGTTTTCATCGTAGACATCGAGGTATAGGGGATTGATCGTCAGGCTGACTTGCCTGCTTTCGCCGGTCTTGAGGTGAAACTTGCTCCAAGCGACGAGACGCTTGGGAGGTTCACCGGCGGCGGGAGGAAGGGCAACGTAAACTTGGGCGATTTCTGCGCCATCGCGGCCTCCGGAATTTTTCAGCGTAAAAGTCACAGAGGTCTCTTTGCCGCGTGAGACCTTTAGATCGGAATAGGCGTACGTCGTGTAGGAAAGTCCGAAGCCGAACGGAAAAAGCGGTTTCTTGTTTTCGGAGTCATACCATTTGTAGCCAACTTTGAGTCCCTCATCGTAGTGAACCGCGAACGAAGGCTTGGCCTCTCCATCCTTGGTCGAAGAGCTGTCGAGGTCATGGGCTCCACCAGGAGGAGTGAGGAGATTGGGATGAGGAAGATCGGCTTCGCTGCGCGGGAAGGTCATCGGCAATTTTGCGCTGGGATTGATGACGCCGAAAAGAATGTTGGCAACGGCGTCCGCGCCTTTGCTGCCGGAGTACCATGATTCGAGGAGGCCGCCGACTTTGTCGAGCCACGGCATGGTGACGGCCGTGCCAGTCTCGAGAACGACGATGGTGTGCGGATTCGCTGCGGCTACTTGTTCGATGAGCAGATCCTGGTTATCGGGAAGCGCAAGATTGGGCAAGTCCATGTCTTCGCTGGTCCATTGATGGACAAAAACAATCGCGACGTCGGCGTTTTTCGCAAGCTCGGCCGCAGAAGTTGGGTTGGCGCCAGAATCAAATTGGACATTGGCGCCGGGAGCTAACGCCTTTACGGCTTTCATAGGCGAGGTGGGAAACCATACGTGCGCAAGCCATTTGGGAGCCGTTTGGCCGGGCGGATCCACCTGAGCCGAGCCCCCGCCGGAAATCATGCTGGTGTCGGCGTGGTTCCCGATGATCGCAATGGAATGCAATTTTGAGGGATCGAGTGGAAGGATGCCGTTGTTATTCTTAAGCAAGACGGCGCTCTGCTCCGCAATTTTTCGAGAAATTTCCAGGCCGCCTTCTATATCGACCACACTCTTTTTGACAGGGTAGTCGACAACGCCGCTGGCAAACATGGAACGCAGCACACGGTGGACGTGGTCATCGAGTTCGGCGAGCGGGATTTTCCCCGCTTCCACAGCTTTTTTGAACTTCTCGCCGTAGAAATTGTCGAAGGGCTCTTCGTTGTCGAGGCCGGCGGAGGAGGCCTTCACGGTGCTGTGCGTTCCGGCCCAATCGGAGACGACGAATCCTTTGAAAGCCCACTCTTTTTTAAGAACGTCGGTTAGAAGATATTTGTTCTCGCAAGCGAAAACACCATTGACGGAGTTGTACGAGCACATCACGGCCGAAGGATTGGCGATTTCAATGCCAATCTGGAATGCCAGGAGATCGGTTTCGCGCAACGCGCGCTTGCTGATGACGGAGTCCACTTCGTTGCGGCCGCTTTCCTGATCGTTCACGGCATAGTGCTTGATGTCGCCAATGATGTGTTGCGCCTGCTCGCACTTCATGCGATTGCCGACGAGCGTGCCGGCAAGAATGGGGTCTTCGCCGAGGTATTCAAACGTTCTCCCGTTGCGAGGTTCCCGCGTGATGTTTACTCCGCCGCCGAGGGTCATGTTGTAGCCTTGCGCGCGCAACTCTCGCCCGATCAGCGCCCCATATTCGCAGGCAGCTTTCGGATCCCAGCTAGCGGCGGAAGCGAGATTGGAAGGCAGTGCCGTGGAATAGCGGCCGTTCTCGGCGCTGCTGCGAACACCGTAGGCCGCGTCGCTGATCTGGATGATGGGGATGCCTAGACGCGGCACGCCGACCACAAAGCCAGCACCGCCATTTCCAAGATAGGCGTTTGGCCTGGGTTTGCCCCAGCCCGGCATGCCGTTGCCGTGCAGCAGGGCAATTTTTTCGTCGAGAGTCATCTCTTTGAGCACGAGATCCGCGCGCTGATCGGGCGAAAGACTGGCGTTCATCCAGGGACGATTTTCTGAGGTGGCGCTTTGATCGTCATTTTGCGGATGATGTGCGCTTCCCGGAGCGACCATGGCGAAAAGGGCGAGCGTTGCGGCAAAGGCGAGGCGAGTGGAAACAGCATGGTTCATTTTCATGGCAACGCTCCCGATCATGGAATTTGCGCCCCACATCATATCCATATCAGATAGCAAAAAACAGTTAGAAAAACGTTATTGGTGCGAGTTAATTACATTCCGAAAGACTGGTAGGCGATTGCGGCGAACTCGTCGCCGCCTTTCGAGGAGTGTTCCCAGCAAGTGCTGACGGATATCTCGCTGACACGCCAATCGCGGGATTGCGTTAGAATTGAAAGCGGAGGAGTGGGTGAGCGGCTGAAACCGGCGGTCTTGAAAAATAAAAACGGTCATTCGCTATCTTGCTGAAAATTCGACTAATCCTTTTGCCAGCCGTAAGATAGCGCCGGTTTCAGTTTTTTGGCTTTGCTCCATTTTGCGTCGTCTTATGCGGTCTACTGCTACAATTCTGCTACAATTTCACTCTATTTACTTAATGGTATAAGAACTGTAGCACTATTTCCCGCGCAAACGGATTGGTTTACCAGATCTCCTCTAAGACACTACACATAGTCGAGCACAGCAATTCGATGATTACCGATTATAAATAGACGGCTAGGGCGGGACAAACAAGGGCTTCCGCTGCAGCACTGTCGCATCTTTTTTTGATGCCAACCCATAATGCATCTGCTCGACCAGCTCTTATCGAACAATCGGGGTGCGCGCTTTGAACTCAATGACAGCAGTTAGGTCAGTTTCCGATTTGCCGATGATCTGAAGGCGGCCAGTTCAGTTAGTACAAGCGCGTTTGTCGGTATTGATACGTTTCGCTGTCCAGCTCCGAACGACACAATGTGCAAAAACGACAAAGAGTGGGAGGAACGCTAAGAGTCAGGCGGCTTGGTCTAGGAGCGTTCGACCTTGGGCGTCGATTGAGCTCCTAACGGTTCGCGGAAAGGATCCATCGGAATCGGCGCGTACTCGACCTCGATGATCTCGAGATGCTCCGTCTTTGCTGGCGCGCGGAGGTTCACTCGGTCGCCGGGGCTCGCCTTCATCAGCGCATTGGCGAGAGGCGAGCGCCAGCTGATGTAGCCGCGGTCGAGGTCCACCTCGTCGATGCCTACGATCGAGACGACGTGTTCAAGGCCGGCGGCGTCCTTGTAGGTCACGGTTGCGCCGAAGAAGACGCGCGTCGCGGCTGGCCCCGGCCGCGGAGCGGCGGGATCGACGACCACGGCCGCGTCAATGCGTTTCGTGAGAAAGCGAATCCGCGAATCGATCTGGCCTAACCGTCGTTTGCCGTAGAGGTAGTCGGCGTTTTCACTGCGGTCCCCGTTACTAGCAGCCCACGCTACGACCTC
>Ga0210407_10001539_pt1 | contig 21376 bp, 21 predicted proteins | sample IncBWC27MmetaG_FD_150860 | JGI IMG/M metagenome (GOLD analysis project Ga0210407, IMG submission 150860) | Forest soil microbial communities from Barre Woods Harvard Forest LTER site, Petersham, Massachusetts, United States - Inc-BW-C-27-M | ecosystem: Environmental > Terrestrial > Soil >... | reverse complement strand
CGACACGCTCTGCGCCCGGCGGGCTCGCGGAGATTTTTCAGACTTCAGCAAATGGAGCGGAGCGCCGTTTGCCGACGTTGCGGAAAACCGCGCCGCGACAAAGAGCTGACCGAGATTCTCTCGCACACGTTCAAACCAGGAATTGCCAGTGGGGTTGGGGCCGGAGAATATCCCAAATGGAAAATCGCGCATGGAAAGGCCTCCGCGCCTGCCTCGCGATTTCGGGCACACGAAGAAGAGGCAAGCGTCGAACGGCTAATGAGAAGTAGTCAGCAGTGGATTGGTTGCTCTAGACGTGCAGAAAACAGTGTTGAGGATTCTTAGTACAAGCGGAAGGTCACTTCGATGGGCACAATCGTGGCCACAATTCGCCCGTCTGGCCCAGCAGCCGGCTTGAACTTCCAGGACTTCACCGCCTCGATGGCTTTTTCTTCCAAGCCCAGCCCGGGGCCCTTTACCACGGAAATGTTGACCGCGCGGCCATCGGGAGTGATGGTCACCTGCAGAATCACCGTTCCCTGATACTTGGCCTTGCGCGCTTCGTCCGAATACTGCGGAGTCGGGCAGTACAAACACTGCGGCACTCCCACTCCATTCACTCCCGCGCGAAACGCTCCGCCGCCAGTGCCGCCACCCGAACCCGGACCCAACCCACCGCCCGAGCCGCTGCCAATCCCTGTGCCATTGCCGTGACCCAGCGAGTCGGAATTTCCAGACGCCAGCGGATCACCAAACGTCGATAGATTACTCACAATTTTCAAATCCGGCGGCCCAAGCAACGTGGGGTCCATCGCCAGCTTGGGATCGGGATTCACAGGCTTCACCTGCGGCGGCGTGAATTGCGTGAAGCTGAACTTAGGCACTTTGCCCTTGTTCACCGGCGTCAGTGTGTGGTCGTTGGCTCCGCCACCGCCGCCCGCCTTCTTTGCCCCCGCAGGCAGCTTCGAGACGTAGGGCGATAGATCGAGTGCTGTCACATCCAAACCGCTCTTGCTTTTCGCTTCTGTCGGTGACGAAAAGTGCCAGAAGATGGGAATGAAAATTACCAAGGAAAAAAACGCGATGTGCGCCAGAAACGAAATTATCTGTGTCCGGCCGTAGTTTTCATCCTTAGACCAGATATCCTTCACTCGGACGGGCTGAATCCCTGGAGGCAGTGGCGGCTGCTTCGATGGCGAAAAAAACTCCTTGAGGCGCTCGCCAAAACCGCCAAAGCCGGGCACCCAACCCACTCCCAGACGGCTGTTCACCGGACCTTTCGGCGCCGGACGCGAGCTGAAAAATTCGCCCAAATTGTCGGTGAAGCCGCCGCCGTAAGTCATCGGCATCAGCGGCGAGCGCACATCTCCGCTGATCTTCACGGGCCGCTCGGTGAAGAACTGCTTCAGGTTCGACCAGAAGCCATCCGTCACCACGTGCTTGGGGGTCACAAACTCCGGAAGCGCCGAGGCAGGAACCGGCACCTTTTCCAAGGGCTTCGCCTTGGAGGGATCAGGCTTCGTCAGCCCCGGTGGCAGTAGATTGATGATTGAATCCGGCAACGTTTTCCCCTCAATTTAGACGCAGCTACCCGACAATTGGTGTCCCCGTTGAATAGGATTCGCGGCGCCCGGCAAAGGTTGCGCAGGGCCTCGCGGCTGACACCGACTCCCTTCTATTGTAACATACGCAATTACACTGCTTTCCGATGTTTCCCGCCGCATACCTGAACCAAAGGACGGCTTGCAAGCTAAACGAGGGGATTTTCAAGCGCTTACGATTATGGATATGGACGAACCACTCGATCTCAAGAAAACACTCAACCTGCCGAAAACCGATTTTCCCATGAAGGCCGGTCTGCCGCAAAACGAGCCCAAACAGCTCGCCGCCTGGCAGGATGAGAATCTCTATGAGCGCATCCTCGAAGCCCGCAAGGGACAGCCCCTCTTTGTCCTCCACGACGGCCCGCCGTATCCTACCGGCGAAATCCATCTCGGCACCGGCCTGAACAAGATTTTGAAAGACTTGATCGTCAAATCCAAGAGCATGGCCGGACACTACGCGCCCTATGTTCCCGGATGGGATTGCCACGGCCTGCCCATCGAAACAAAGGTCGAAAAAGAACTTGGCGGCAAGGGAAAAGTTCCCCCGGCGGAATTCCGCAAACTCTGCCGCGAATTTGCCACCCGCTTCGTCGAGCAGCACAAAAAAGATTTCAAGCGCCTCGGCGTGTTCGGCCGTTGGAACGATCCTTATCTCACCATGAGCTTCGACTACGAAGCCACCATCGCCGGAGCTTTCCTCGATTTCATGGAGAAGGGCTACGTCTATCGTGGCCGCAAACCTGTTTACTGGTGCCTGGTAGATAGCACGGCGCTTGCTGAAGCCGAAGTCGAATACGAAGACCACGTCAGCCCATCGATTTGGGTGACTTTTCCCGTAGCGAACGCCGGAGGGCTTTCTGCGGATATTTTCGGCTCAGACGTCCGCGCCGTCATCTGGACTACTACTCCCTGGACGCTTCCTCACAATCGCGCGCTGGCCTTTCATCCTGACTTCGACTACGCCGTTGTCGAAACCGAGAAAGGAAAACTCCTCCTGGCCGTCGATCGAATTCCCGCTCTGCAGACCGAATGCGACATCAAGGAAGCTCGCATTCTGGCCACCTATAAAGGTGGTGAATTTGAACGCACCACATTCCAACATCCTTTTCTTCCACTCCAGGTTCCCGGCGTTCTTGCCAAGTATGTCACGCTCGACCAGGGCAGCGGCATTGTCCATACCGCCCCCGGCCATGGCGCCGACGACTTCGTTACCGGTCAAAAGTACGGTCTCGAAATCTACGCGCCGCTCGATGACAAAGGCGTCTATCTCGAGGGCTTGCCCGCATACAAAGGCAAAGACGTCTTCACCGCCAATCCCATCATCGTCAAGCTCCTCGCCGAACGCGGCGCGCTCCTCGGCCATCACGATTACAAGCACACCTATCCGCACTGCTGGCGCTGCCACAATCCCGTGATCTTCCGCGCCACCGAGCAGTGGTTCATCAAAATGGATCAAGCCGCGCACGGCGCCGCCAATTCCTTGCGCACCGAGGCCCTAGACGAAATCAAGCACGTGAAGTGGATTCCCGCCTGGGGCGAAGACCGCATGTACGAAATGATCGAGAAGCGCCCCGACTGGTGCGTTTCGCGCCAGCGTTTCTGGGGCGTGCCCATCATCGTTTTTTATTGCGATTCCTGCGGCACACGCCTGGAAGATTTCACCGCGCTGCGCAACGTCGTGAAATGGTTCGCCAAAGAAGGCGCCGACGCCTGGTATAGCCACACGCCCGAAGAATTACTACCACCCAACACAAAATGTTCCTGTGGCGCCACAAAATGGCGCAAGGAAAACGACATTCTCGATGTGTGGTTCGATTCCGGCTCGTCGCACCTCGCTGTTCTGCACGGCAGCGAGTGGCCCGCCGATGTTTATCTCGAAGGCCCCGATCAATATCGCGGCTGGTTCCACAGCTCGCTTCTCGTCGCCACCGGCGTGCGCGACGCCGCGCCCTACCGCGAAGTCGTGACCCACGGCTGGACGCTCGACGAGAAGGGCGCGCCCATGTCCAAATCGCTGGGCAACACCATCTATCCCGCGGAAATCTGCGAAAAATGGGGCGCCGATCTTCTCCGCCTCTGGGTCTCTTCCGTCGAATACCAGGCCGACGTAAAAATGTCCGAGCGCGTCATGACGCAGCTCAGCGAAGCCTATCGCAAAATCCGCAACACGTTCCGCTTCGCTCTCAGCAACCTTTACGATTTCGATCCCGCGCGCGACGCGCTCCCCAACGAGCAACTCGAGGAAATCGATCGCTGGATGCTGGACCGCACCGCCGATCTCGTCCAAAAATGCCGCGACTGGTACGCCGCGTACGAATTCCACCGCGTCTACCACGCCATCCACGACTATTGCGTCGTCGACCTCAGCTCCTTTTATTACGACGTTCTGAAAGATCGCCTCTACACCAAAGCCGCCAAAAATAAATCGCGCCGCTCCGCGCAAACCGCCGTCTACAAAATCACCAGCGCGCTCGTCCGCCTCGCCACGCCCATCCTCGTTTTCACCGCCGAGGAAATCTGGAAGTATCTCGCCAAGTCGAAAAACGATCCTTCCAGCGTTCACATGACCGTATTTCCCGAAGCGGCTTCTCTAGCCTCCGGCATCAGCAAAGAAGCCGCCGAAAGGTGGACTCACCTCGCTCAGGTTCGCGCCGCCGTTTTGATCGCCCTCGAACAAGCGCGCAACGCCAAAACCATCGGCGGCAACCTCGAAGCCAAAGTCCATCTCCATGCCGCCCCTGAAGCCGCGGGCTTGCAAAAACTTCTCGAAGAAAAGAAATCCGTTTTGCCCGCGCTCTTCATCGTTTCCCAAGTCGTCATCGACGCATCCGCGCCCGCAGGCGCGACGCAAAGCGAAACGCCGCCCGGCCTCGCTATCAAAATCGAACACGCCGACGGCAAGAAATGCGACCGTTGCTGGAACTATTCCACCCGCGTCGGCGAAAACTCCCGTTACCCCACCGTTTGTGAGCGCTGCACCGAAGCCCTCGCCGAAATCGAAGGCCAAGGCCCTGGAGCCGCCACCGCATGAAATTCCCGCGCCATCACCTTCCTCGTAGGGGCACGATACATCGTGCCCGTCTTCTCTTCTCCTCAATCTCCTTTACCTCCGTTGCATCCTTAACCTCATGAAATTCCCCGCCCGCCTCCGCTATCTCTGGCTCACTCTCGCCGTGGTCCTCCTCGATCGCGCCACCAAAGCCTGGTTCGAAACACAAACCCCCGAAGGCTGGCGCCACGAACTCATCCATCATTTCGCCTATTTCGTCCACACCCGCAATTTCGGCATCGCTTTCGGCGTCTTCAACGACCCATCCTCGCACTGGACGCGCATCCTTCTCATCGCCGGCTCGGTCGTCGTCATCGGCGCGCTAGCCTGGCTCCTCGTCGCAGGCCAAGGCGGCGGCTCGCTCACCGCTGCAGGCCTCGCTTTCCTCCTCGGCGGCGCCACCGGCAATCTCACTGACCGCATCGTCCACGGCGCCGTCACCGACTTCTTCGAACTCTGGTTCGGCTCCTACCACTATCCCGCCTTCAACGTCGCCGACTCCGCCATCACCATCGGCGCCGCCCTCATCATCCTCGACGTCTTTTTCGGCTCGAAACAATCCTAGGCACCGGGCTGGATGCGTTAGAATTCTGCCCAGCGAAGAAGCGCTCATACTCGAAAGGAAAACCGATGCCCCCTACCTTTGGGAACGGCAAAATCTGCTACCTTGAGATCCCCGCCACCGACATTGCCCGCTCGGCCGATTTCTACAAACGCGTCTTCGGCTGGAACATTCGCAAACGCGGTGATGGCAGCACCTCCTTTGACGATACGGTCGGCGAAGTGAGCGGCGCCTGGGTGCTCGGACGCCCGCCCGCCGCACAGCCTGGGCTTATGGTTCACATCATGGTCGACAACGTCGCCGCGACCCTGGACGTGATCCTCGCCAATGGCGGCGAGATCGCCCAACCCATCGGCGCGGACGCACCCGAAATCACGGCGCGGTTCCGCGACCCCGCAGGAAACGTGCTCGGCCTCTACCAGCATCGCGAATAACAGAACGCGGCTTCTCACGCCCGCGGAGTCGGCGTATCCCCTTTCATCTTTCATCATCCAATCACAGCAGAGGCGACCATCATGAGCGCCGAAGCGAAAGTAGCGAGCCACTACGGCAAGGGTGGCCTGGAGCAGAAGATTCTGGCGGCCCTGAAGAACGCCGGTATCGACATGGACCATCCCACGGTCGAAGACTTGGCTCCCGTCGATGAATTTCACGTAGGCGGCCTCGAATCCACCAAAGAGCTGGCCGCACAAATGGACTTGCGCCCTGGATTGCGAGTGCTGGACGTCGGCAGCGGCATCGGCGGCCCCGCCCGCTATTTCGCGGCCAGGCACGCTTGCCGTGTGACCGGCGTGGACTTGACCGAAGAATTTATCCAGGTCGCCGGCAGCCTCACGCGCTTGGCGAAGCTCGAAGCCCTGGTCGACTTTCGCCAGGCCAGTGCTCTCGAAATGCCATTCGAATCCGCCGCGTTTGATCGCGCCTACATGATTCATGTGGGCATGAATATTGCGGACAAAGATGCCTTGTTCCGCGAAGTGCGGCGCGTGCTCAAGCCCGGCGCCCTGTTCGCCGTATTCGACCTGGTGCGCACCGCCCCCGGCCCGCTGTCCTTCCCGCTGCCGTGGGCCGTAAGCGAAGAAACCAGCTTCGTATCCAGCTCCAATGACTATCGCGATGCCTTGCAACGCGCCGGCTTCCTCCCCGAGCGCGAACGTGGACGCAGAGACTACGCGATTGAGTTCATGGAACGAAACATGGCGCGCATCGCCCAAGAAGGGCTTCCACCGCTCGGGCTCCACGTCGTGATCGGTGAAAAAATTCCGTTAATGATGAAAAATGTCCTCGCCATGATGAAACAAGCCACGCTCGAGCCCACGGAATTCATCTCCCACGCTGCCTAGTCTCCATTTGCCTCAATCGGCGGCGAGGGCACGACTTCAGTCGTGCCACAACGAACGCAACCCAACCGGCTTTACCCGCTGCGGTTCACTCCTCGCGAGGCCCCGGCCTCAGTTCGCCTTCCGCCTGCGAACTTCTCTCGCGCGTTTCTCCGCTCGCGACGCTTCGTCTTTCCGGTTCATCTCCCGCAACATATTTGCGTAACTTTCAAGCGCCGCCGCCAGGCGGGCATTCTCTAACTCGCCGGCTTTTTCGAAAACGGCGATCGCCTCGAGATAATTCTTTTCCGAATCCGCATACGCGTTTTTCGCTTGATACAATTGCCCCAAATTCAAAAACGTTTCGCCCGCCGCCAGGCTGTCCGCGCCTTCCGCTTTCTGGAACAGCGGCAACGCGATGAAATACAGCGTCTCCGCTCGCGCCAAATTCTGTTCCTCCGCGTAGAGCAGCGCCATATCGAGATAAACCGTCCCGGTCACCAGTTGGCCTTCTGTCGTCTGCACTTCGCTCATTTCCAGTACGTGGTCGTAAAGAGACTGCGCTTCGTCAAAACGGCGCTCCGCCCGGTACACTTCCCCCAGCTGCAGAAGCACTCGATTCAATTCCGGTTCATCCGGTCCGGGAACATCCTCGCGAATCGCAATGGCGCGCTTCAGCACCTTCTCGGCTTTTTCGTATCGTTGCTGCACGTAATAAATGGTTCCCATATCGAAGAGCGAAACCGCCAGCCGCAGATCCTTCTCTCCGAATTTCTCCGCTTGCGCCAGCCCCGCCGAATAAAATTTCTCGGCTTCTCCGTAACGATGCGCTTCAAACGCCTTTTTCCCCGCATCGTGATTCGCCTGCCATGGAGATTCCTGTGCCGCGGATTGTGATGTCGCTGGTTGTTGTGTTGCGGACTGCTGCGTCGCGGCTTCCTGTGCCCCGCCGCGTGTCCCCGCCGCGCAAGCCATCGTCAGCAAAATAGCAACAAGCGTCAAACCTTTATTTTTACGCCTCACCATTCGTCCCTTGTCACCGATGCGCGACCTTTGCACCACAGCAACGATTCTAACGCCTGTGGCCCACAACGTTCCTCTTCCAGGGGCGGCTCTTCAGCCCCGTTCTTTCACGGCTCGCTCCATCAGCTTGCCCAATCTTCTGTACGTATGATAAAGTATGTACATAAAGTAAGGTACAGTGATGCTCTTCGAGTGGGACGAGAGCAAAAATCGCAGCAATCGCGCCAAGCACAAGGTCAGCTTCGAGGCCGCCACGCTTGTATTTGAGGATCCCCAGGCCATCGACCTCCCAGACCGCGTCGAGGAAGGCGAGCAACGCTGGCACACTTTGGGAGTAGCGGCCAGCCTTGCGGTGCTGCTAGTCGTTCACACCTATCGCGCAGAAGGCGGCGTCGAACGGATACGCATCATCTCAGCCCGAAAAGCGACGCCGCACGAAAGGAAAATCTATGAAGAAGGTCTCTAGAAAAATAGCCAAGGAACTCGCCGCGCTCGCCCGCATGCCCGACGACAAAATCGATTTGACCGACGCGCCCGAAGTGCGTGATTGGCGTGGTGCCGTCGTCGGCAAGTTTTACCGCCCCATCAAGCACCCGGTCACCATTCGCGTTGACGCCGATGTCCTGGCCTGGCTCAAGCACCAGGGACGCGGCTACCAGACCCGCATCAACAAGCTCCTCCGTGAGGCCATGGAAGGCAAGCGCCGCCGCGCCTAACCGGCACATCCACCTGCTTTACCTGACGAGACTGGCATATTGCGCCAAACGCCGCTCCCAATCGCCTTCCCGCAAGCCACAATCATCCCACCCGGCAATCGCACCTCCCCTGCGCACGCCATCACTACCAAAACGGCACCAAGCGCCAAGCCTTTGTTTCCAGCCTTCAACCTTCGCCACGCGTTCATTGTTCTCTTCGGACGTGGTATACGCCCTTTTCATCGATTCGTAGCGCCCATTGCGATCCGCGGCATCGAAGTGTCCAAGGTGAACGCTCCACTATTCCCGTCGCCACCAGATCAGCCGGACTTCCGTCGTCATCAGTATCCGGCGTAAACGCCGTCACCAACATTCCGGTGCGCAATTGGACTGGATTGCCGTTCTCATCCGGGGCCGTGTCGGAATGCGACAAACACAACAATTCTCCGAATAGCCCGTTAAAATCTGCTTCCAAACGGATCGGTTTCGTATCTTCGTTCGTACTCATCAGAACTCCGCTGATTTAGTATCAACTATTATGCATCCGACTAGCGTGGGCCATCTTTGTAGTGGCGGGTCTTCAGACCCGTTCTTTTTCTTTAGGAGGGCACGACTTCAGTCGTACCGTTTCGCGATGGCGGGCGGCTGGAACACACCCATTGCGCCACACAACGATTTTGATTTTGTTTTTTCTAGGGTGCCCATCCTTTGCGATGTTGCTTTTCGCAAAGGGTGGGGTCGCTTTTTAGAATTCGCAACGCACTGATCAAGACATTTGTATCGAAGACGCAGCGCAATTACGCGCCTTTGAGAAGAGAATCCAGAATTTCCGGCGTAAGCCCGCGGTCTTTCGCTTTGCGGCCGGCTTCATCGAGCACTTGCTGCAGAGACGGATATTCCCCGGCAGCCAGCTCTCGAAGCCAAAGCCCAAGCAGCGCCTGAATCTTCCGTTTCTGCTCTGGCCCAGCGGACTCGTACGCCCGCGCCGTTTGTGGGTCCAGCGGAATCGTGATGGTAGGATTCGCCATAGTCTTATTCCTTCGCAATTCTACGGCAAAACCACTCAACTCGCCATGCCTGTGCGAATGCCGCAACTATTGAGTCCGCATAACATTGCGACGAAGCGATTTGGAGTGCGGCAGCTCTGCTGCCGCTTTTCGCAGCCGCTCATCCCGCTCTATATTTGGCAAAGCTCAATAAAACGCTCGCGTTCGCACATTTTTCCACAGCCCATTCGAACACTACTACATAATAATATTTACAGAAAATAATATCCCTGCTACAATTCCTCATGGATCTTGAACTCGCCTATCAAAGAATGTTCCCTGGCCGGGTGCCCCACACGCCGTATTCGCGTGTGGGAGTTTCTTTCTCATAATGCTTTAATCCATTACTAATAGCTTCAACCTTTCATCGGATAAGTCAGCGGCCCCGTCCCGCCACTCCTCGCTCGACCATCCTTCTCAGCCGCGTCTCGCAGCTCCAGAATTAGCCGCTGGATCGCTCGCACGTCGTCCACATCCGCAAACACTACTACTTCTCCCACGCTGAACCGGCTCCATCCGCGCGATTTCTGTCCACGGCCCGCGATCATTGGATACTTTGGTCCAAACCAGATCGTTCCAATGGCGTCCCCTTCGATTTCCATCCCTACAACCGCTTCGAGTTGCGTGAAGCGCGTCTTCCGCTTCCATCCTTCTTGCAGGACCAACACGCGTCGGTTCGTTACCGCGTAATACGTCCGCCGCTTTAGCCATGCATCGAAGAAGAATCTGCCCAAATCATGAATTGGCCGATGACGACAAAAGGGATACCCCACAGCGTGAAAAACCACGATATTGGGTTCCCGTGCGAGACGTTGCCCCAACCTCCGAGCACGCCTGCTTCCCAGAAAATGGCAAAGCCGCCCCACAATAGGCTGAACGGAATCGCATACCAATCGTCGGAATGAAAAATCACATGAGGGTTGGGCTTTCCCGCCCAGTAAAACTTCTCGCCAGACAGAAGCTCTGGTTGCATTTTCATCGCGCATTGCGGGTCGATTGTGAGCAATTCTTCGCTTTCACCTCCAGACAATGTCACCACATTCGTGAATGTAGGGAAAACTCATCTGCAAGTACAGAAAAATCGCCAAAAATTTGTCAGAAATATTTCACCATGGTGTGGAAGCGGGGTGCCCATACCTCGATTCCGCGTGTTGGATTTCCGGTTTCTCGCAGTAGATGGGCCAGTCGTTCGGCCTCTTTTCCACAACTCATTCGAATGCTACTAAATGCTAATATAGATAAAGAATAAAATCCGTGCTAGCATTCCCTATGAATCCTGAACTCGCCCCGCGAAGAATGGCCCCGAGCCCCCGCTGGCGTTCCAATTTCGGCTACTTGCCACTCACCACGCGCTTGCCCGCCGTAGCCGATCATTCGCCACTTCCTGCACTGCCCGCTCTTTCGACTTTAAACTTTCGACTTTTAACTTCTTCAGAATCAACACTTACAGCCCAACTCCGCGTTTCATCGGGTTTTGACCGCAATCGTCCGCCCGCAACTCCTTTAAAAGCAACATTTGCAGAAGCCACGCCTGCAAGTTCTTTAGAAGCAACATTTGCAAAAAAACCGGGGGTAGGGGGCCCCCTGCCAGCCACCCACGCCGATCACTCACCTCGCTGCTACAATCAGGTCGTGCCGACACCCGAATCCGCCACCCATCGCGAACTTCTGGCTTCACCGGCAGATACCGGCACGCGCCTCGACCGCTTCATCGCCGCCAACTGTCCAGAACTCTCCCGCACTCGCGTCCAGGAACTCATCGAAGCCGGCCTCGTGCTCATCAATGGCACCGCTGCCGGCAAAGGCTCGCTGCATCTCCGCGGCGGGGAACGCATCACCCTCGACGCTCCCGAGCGGCCCCCGCTCCGCGCCGAGCCTGAATCCATCCCGCTCGATATTCTCTATGAAGACGACGACGTTATCGCCGTCAACAAGGCCGCCGGCATGACCGTCCACGCCGGGGCCGGCAACCACACCGGAACGCTCGTCAACGCGCTGCTTGGCCGCGGCCAGGCGCTGGCGCGAGCCGGCGACGCGCTCCGCCCCGGCATCGTCCATCGCCTCGACAAGGAAACTTCCGGCGTCATCCTCGTGGCCAAAAACGATTTCGCGCACGCCAAACTGTCCGACGCTTTCCGCAATCGCGCTGTCAAGAAAACGTATATTGCTCTCGTTCAAGGCGCGCTGAAAGACGATCGTGGCCGCATCGAGCTGGCCATCGGCCGCGATCCCATCCATCGCACGCGCATGGCCGTGCAACGCAAGAATTGGCACGGCGCGGCCATCACCAATCTTCGCGAAGCGCGCACCGATTGGCGCGTGCTCGCCCGCATCGGGGACACCACGCTGGTCGAAGTCCAACTCCATACCGGGCGTACGCACCAGATTCGCGTGCACTTCTCCGCACTCAAACATCCCGTCGTGGGTGACATTCTGTACGGCGCTGCGTCTGAGCTACGTATGGGCAAGACCACGCTCCCACCTCTCGGCCGCAATTTTCTTCACGCCGCCAAACTCGCCTTCGCGCAACCGCGCACCGGCAAGCAGCTCGAGCTCCGCGCCCCGCTTCCGAGCGAACTCCGCAATTTCCTGCAAACACTTTCCGCCGCAGCCGGCGACGACCTTCGCCGAATTGACGCTGCGCTGGCGGGCTACCTATAATCGATGCACATGCGACGGGGACTCCTATCCATTTTTCTTGCAGCGGGCCTTTTTTTCACTGCCGTTAGCGTTCACGCTCAACAGCAAGCCCCGGCGCAACCGGCGCCGCCCGCGAATCCCGCTCCTCCTCAGGCGCAAGAGCCTCCCCCGCAAAGCCAGCAAAAAATCATTAGCGTCGTCAATCTCGTCGATGTGCTTTTTACGGTTCTCAATCGGCGCAACAAGCTCGTACCCGATCTGGAAAAATCCGATTTCAAGGTTCTTGACGACAACAAGCCCCAGGAGATTCGCTATTTCAGCAAACAGAGCGACCTCCCGCTGCGCATCGGCATGTTACTCGATACCTCGAACAGCATCCGCGACCGCCTGAAGTTCGAGCAGGAAGCATCTACCAATTTTCTTTTCAGCGTGATTCGCCGCGGCAAAGACGAGGCTTTCGTCATGACCTTTGACGACGAGCCGCAGATTATCCAGTCCTTTACCGGAGACGCCGGAATGCTGCGCGACCAGATCGTCAAGACGCGCGCCGGCGGCGGCACGGCCATCTACGACGCCATCTACGATGCCTGCGCGAAAGAGCTAAGCCACCCGCCGCGGCCGCCCGGCGACCAGCCGGATGTCGTTCGCCGCGTCATGATTCTCATCAGCGATGGCGACGACAATCTCTCGAACCACACGCGCGCCGAAGCCATCGAGATGGCCCAGCGCACCAGTGTGGTGATTTACACCATCAGCACCAGCACGCAATGGATTGCGCTCTCGCAGACCGATCCCTCGAAGCTCGCCAACCGCAAGACGCACCTCACCGAAGGCGATCAAATTTTGCAGGACCTCGCGGAAGAAACCGGCGGCCGCGCTTTTTACCCCTATCACGTGGACGATCTCGATCAATCCTTCCAGGACATCGGCGACGAGCTGCGCAACCAATATTCCATCGCCTACAATCCCATCAACTCCGTGCTCGACGGCAAGTATCACAAGATTCGCATCGAAGTCCCCGAGCATAAGGGCTATCAGGTCCGTTCGCGCCGCGGCTACTTTGCGCGCGCCAACGGCGACTTCAACGTCAAGCCCGCGCCCAGCCCCTCCCCAAAAACCAACTACCCCTAGCGGAGCACAATAGCGCCGCGCAGTCGCGCGCACACTTTTTTGTCGCGCAAGCGCTGTAGCTCAAGCCTTGAGGCCTGAGGGTTTTTTCTTTGGATTTGCAGGATGCGGTCTAACGCGGCGTGTCGCGGAGAAGCACCGCGTCGGACTCGGTATGCCCACGTTCCAGGCAGATTTTCGAGCCATCTTGCGAGAACCGGAATTGCCAGATTCTTTCCGAAGTAAAATGGGTGAGTTGGTGGAACGGCGCGTTATCAAGAGGCTGCTCCCAAAGATTATCCACGCCTTTCTCGTGGACGACGTAAACCACGGCCTTGCCGTCTGGCGTAAAGGCCAGCGGTTCGATGGCCCTGGGGTCCACGTTATGGTAGGTGACCTTCTTATCCGCGATGGAAAAAAGATCGAGAACCAGCTTGTGGTCGAGTTCGCGAACTTCGAAATAAACGATGGTTGTACTGTCCGGAGAGATATTCCAGGCGCCGATGGCGGAATTCAGGACGTTCTCGGCAGATCCGCCCTCGACGGGCAAACGTTTGAGGAAGTGGTCGTTGCCATAGTCCTTGAAATAGACCCATTTGCCGTCGGGAGAGCAGAGAGGATCGGCTTCGTTGGCTCCAAACGTAAGTTGCGTGAGATTCGATCCCGCCGAATCCATGCGCCAAAGATTAAAGCTGATTTTTCCGGAGCGTCCCGCGGAGCGAAACACGATGTACTTTCCGCAAGCAGCGACCTGGTCGGAAAGATGCGCGCGGTCGGACAGTAAAACGGTTTCGCCACCGCTGGGGCTGATGGCTCGGATGTCGGGAACCTGCGGGAAAATAATTCGGCCGTCGGGCATCCAACCCCACTGGTAGATCATGCCGCGCGAGGCCAAAGGCAGGGCACGCGAAGCGTCCGGGGAGGAGGCCGGGGCCACGGCAAGTTCGTACTTGGATTGCGTTTGAACGACCGTCAGGCTTCGGCCATCGGCGGAAAGGCTGGGGCGATAATATTCATTAGTATCTGATGTCACGGGCCTAAACTCGCCGCCCGGATAGTTTACGATCCCAAGTTGCTCGTTCAGTCCAACCGAGGTGTTGAGGGCGGAGACCAAGAGGGCGTCCGAGCGTGGGAGCCACGCGGCGCTGGAATAGAAGCGGTCTGGCGCTTGCGCTACAACTTGTTCTTTGCCGCTAGCAACGTCCACGGCGAGGAACGAGCCCAAAGCGCCGTTCGCCAACTGAGATTCCGGGACCACGATGGTCTTGCCATCCGGGGACCAGGCCGGAACGTAGTTGCCGTTGTTACCGGAGAGGGCGGTGTTGCTGAGCAGGGTGCGATCCGGCGATCCGTCAGCGTGAGCGATGAGCAAATCATAGAACAACGTATCGTTTTTCTCGCGCAAATAGGCGAAGCGCTGGCCGTCGGGAGAAAACGTGATGGGACTATCGGCATCCTTGATGAGCAGACGAGGCGTGCCTCCGAGCACCGGCGCCGAATAGAGAGACGCGATGGTGTGGTCTTGCTCGTCGCGGCGCACGAAATAAATATAGTTGCCATCGGGAGAGAAAGTCAGTCCCGCGTAACGCGTGGCTGCGGGAGGAACGACCTGGGTGTTGCTGGCCGTGGCAATGTGCCGGAGCCAGAGAGACTGCAAGCCATCGTCATCGCGAACGTGGAGGAGGTACTTGCCGTCGGGGGAGAGCACAGCCATGGAGACGTGGCCGTTGTTGGTGAGGTTCTCGATGGAAAAATGCTCGAAAGGCTCGGGGTGCGTGCGCCGCAGAAAAGAAAAGATGCCGAACCCCGCAGCCGCGAGAATCACAAAGACAATTGTCAGCGTGATTCCAACACTCCATTTGTTCTCTCGCGCGGCGGCAAGCAGCGCCGAACTGCCGGATGAAATTGGAGTGGCGGAAGCGGGAGCAGTTTCCACTGCGGCGGGGATGCGCTTTCCCGAAGCGGAAGAACTTGCCGGCCTGCTGGGATCAAGCTCTCGCTGGAGCCGTTTCAAGTCCGCGCGTAATTCCGCGGCTACTTGATAGCGGACATCGCGGTCCTTTTCGAGGGCCTTATTCAGGATTCGTTCGAGTTCGGGAGGAACATTGGGATTGAGCTCAACTGGCGAGACGGGCGCGTGGTGCAGAATGTTGTCAAAAACCACGGCGCTGGTTGTGCCGGGGAAGGCAGGCTTGCCGGTGAGCATCTGGTAGAGGACGGCGCCCAGCGAGAAAAGGTCGCTGCGGACATCGATCTCTTCGCCGCGCGCCTGCTCGGGGGACATGTATTGGATGGTGCCGATGGCCATGCCGGGGCTGGTCAAGAGATTGGTTTCCTGGTTATCGGTGGTGTGGCCGCTCAGGCCGACCATGGCAGAGTCCAGCAGTTTGGCAAGACCGAAATCGAGCACCTTGACGGTGCCGGATTCGGTCACCACGATGTTGGCGGGTTTGATGTCGCGGTGGACGATGCCTTTTTTGTGGGCGGCATCGAGAGCATCGGCCAATTGAATGCCGATTTCGATGGTGCGGGGGATGGGAAGCGGTCCGCGCGCCAGCGTTTTGTCGAGCGACTCGCCTTGGAGCAGCTCCATGGCGATAAACGCGCGCCCTTCATGGTCTTCGATGGCGTGAATGGTGCAAATCCCGGAATGATTTAGGGCCGAGGCGGCGCGGGCTTCGCGCAGGAAGCGTTCGAGGACTTGCGGGTCGCGGCGGCTTTCTTCGGGGAGAAATTTGAGGGCCACGCGGCGGCCGAGCTTGGTGTCTTCGGCTTCATAGACGACGCCCATGCCGCCGGAACCGAGCTTACGCAGAATCCTGTAGTGGGCGACGGTCTCGTTAATCATGTTTGTTGAGGAAAGAAAGAATGTTAGACGGCTGGTGAATCCGGGTCAATGCTTGCCGTCATTTGGGACTGATGAGTGAGAGATTTCAAAAGCTGGCAAACGAAAGCATCGCTATAGCAACAGATAATATAGCAACGCTTGGGTGATTGACACTCTCGGGGGGCACAAAATATGTTCTGAATAGTTTCAGCGAAGATGTTGAAAATGATTCGCAGGGTTGAGATCGCCAGCATTCCCGTTCTCAAGCAGGATGCTCTCAGTTCGTGCTTTCCAGCAGGTAAGGAGAAAAGCGATGAAACGCAAGCTTTGCTTGATGTCTGTACTGCTACTCGCCGGGACACCGCTATTATGGACAGCCTTCTCGCAGTCGCCAGCAGAGAATCCTGGCGTTGTCCGTCTGCGGTACGCCACGATCGTGGTGCCTAACTACGACGAGGCCCTGCGCTGGTACACGGACGTTCTTGGCCTCGAAAAAGTGGAAGAGGGCGCTTTTGGCGCGGGGCTGCGCTGGATTGTAGTGGCGCCACGGGGCCAAAAGGAGTTTGGCATCATTCTTGAGTTAGCGCAGCCAATATCCCCGGATGACAAGATTCGCGATTATAAAAGTCGCGTGGGCAAAGAGACTCGATGGGTGTTCGAAGTCAAGGACTGCCACAGGTTTTACGAACTGCTCTCGAAGCGCGGGGTAAAGTTTACCGAGCTTCCGGTGGACCAAATCTGGGGCGTCACGGAAGCCCATTTTGAGGATCTCTACGGCAATGTGTTTGTCGTCGAAAGCCCAAGGCCCGCGCAAAGTGGAGCCAAACCCTAGGCGTGAGGTGTTTGACCTACTCGGGCATGGATCAAGACGAGAGCGATAGGGAACGTCCCGTCTTTCCCCAGTGTTCCAGTGTTCTCGGTCGTTCCCACCCGCAATCTTTTTTGGCAGGTTTCGACCTCTATAGAATCACGGAGGATTCCTCAAAACTCAGCCGCGGATTGCGCGGGAAGAGCTTGCTGGGGTCTCCATAGCCCAGGTTGCAAAGAAGATTGACCTTCCACTTGCCGTCAGGAAAGAATTCCGCATTCAGTTTGTCCGCGTCGAAACCGGACATCGGTCCGCAATCTAACCCCAAAGCACGCGCGGCCAGGATGAAATAAGCAGCCTGCAACGAACTGTTGCGAAAGGCGGTCTCGTTAATAAGGGCGTGGTTGCCGACAAAATAGGAGCGCATATCGAACTGCGGAAAGAGCTTGGGAAGATTCTCGTGGAATTCCGTGTCCCAGGCGATGATGACTGTTACAGGAGCGGCCATGGTTTTGTCCACATTGCCGGGCATCAGGACTGGTTTAAGGAGCGCCTTGGCGCCTGGAGTGGTTAGAAAAACGAACCGGGCAGGCGAGGCATTAGCACTGGTCGGCCCAAGACGGGCCAATTCGTAAGCCTCGCGCAGGAGCTCAACGGGCACAGGCTCGGGAAGCCAAGTGGAGTGAGTCCGCGCTTCGCGAAATAACTGATCGACCGCCTCCTGTGAGATCGGTGTTTTGATTGCAGCAAGATTCGATGCTTCAGATTGACTGTGCATTTTTGTTCTCTCCTTTATTAGGCGTTCAGCGCGAGCGCCGGGCATCCAGGCTGAACGGTCCTGCTCCGAACTGAGTAATCAACAAGGCGCCTCCGAGCATGGAGATATTTTTCATGAAGAGAATCATTTGGATCTGCGCCATCATGGGATCGGTGACGGTCCAGAACTTGTGCATCATGAGAGTGACCGGAATCAGGAACAGCACGATGAGCCAGGCGCCAAGTTTTGCGCGGTAGCCCAGCAAAATGCTGAGGCCGCCGGCGATGGCCACCGCGCCAGAAAGCGGAACCGCGATCCAAGCCAAGGGCACGCCTTGAGAAGCCGAAAAGGCGATGGTTTGCTTGGTGAAGTGATTGGGGGCAGCAAACAGGAAAATCAGCGCGAAGAAAAAGCGTCCCAAAACGACCACCGCTCCCTGCCAAAAGCTTATTGCCTCCACATCTTTGGAAATTGCGATCGAATTCGTTGCCATGTAGTTCCTCCTTTTGCTTGTTGAATCTGCTTACGAGTAACCATACAAACTAAGTTTTTCTGCACGGGCTAAAATCGATTTCCTTTCGTTTTTCAATCAGCGTGCTGCTGTGTGGGCGTTCTTTGGAGCCGGGAAATTCACTTGAGCCCACGCCGCGAACTTGGTCGGTTGCCGCCCGGCTATTTTGTTTGCGAGCGCGATTCGATCGCGCGAATCCGAACCTAAGTACGTGTAAGCTTGGAAATAACCGAAGCTATCTGCGAGCTCGGCGGCTCCGGGGAATGAAGCGGCAGCGAAGACTTCTTTCGGCACTTGCTTGAATGAGAATCTGTGACCCTGTTGATTTAGCGTGCTAACGATTTCACTGAAGCTCATGAAATCACCGACGAGCGGCAGATACTCGCCATTGCCTGCCTCATCTGGATGTGCGAAGGCTCCAGCAACGATGTTGCCAAGTTCGGTGATGTCGCCCATGTGAAGGCAACGCACAGCTGGATCAAGAGGAAGAGCCCATCCCGTGGATCCGTCGGGCTGCTTTTGCAGAACCGGGGCGCCCACAAGCCCGTGATAGTACATGGGCGCGATGACGAATGTATGATTCACGAACCCGGCTTCCCTAACTATCCGATCAATTTTGGCCTTGCCGGTAAAGTGGGGAACGTCGAACTTACTGCCGCTGATGGCTTCTACATCAGGCAGCGTGGACCAGACGAAATGTTTGACACCGGCATCCTTGGCGGTGCGTACTGCCGCTGTTGCCTCCTTGAGCTCGTCGGTACCTTGTTCCCAAAAATTGGTAACTAAAAATACGCCATGCGCCCCTTCAAATGCGGCCGTAAGGGTTTCGGGGCGATTCAAGTCCGCTTGGACGACTTCGTCGGCGAGTTCGCGATGCTTGGCCGGATTGCGAGTCAGAGCGCGTACTTTGAATTGATTGCAGGCTTGAAGAGCGCGTACTACGGCGCCTCCCTGCTGCCCCGTTGCGCCGACTACGGCGATCAGTTTCTTATTTGTGTGTTCCATATGCAGTCTGCCTCTCTTTCATTATCTATTGATGCCAAGTCTATTGATATAGATACATTCTGCTGGACATCGGTTATATAAAAGGGCAAAATAGTTTCGTATGGACAAGAACTCGCGAGACCCGGTTCACTGTTGGCTGGTATTGGGAAAGGCCTTCCACGCAGCCGCGAAATATCTTTATGCGGGACTTGAAGAGACGGGGATCGACGATACCGACTTCAGGATACTTGAAGCACTCCTCAACAAGGGGCCCTTGCCGGTGAATACGATCGGGCCAAAGGTACACCTTACGCCCGGCTCGATCAGTACGGCCGTTGACCGCCTTGTCGAAAGGGGCCTGGTAAGCCGGGTTGAAAGTCCTGAGGATCGGCGCGTCCGCGTCGTGTCGCTCACACCAAAAGGCAAAAGATTGATCGCGCCGATTTTTCGGAAACACGCCGCTGAGATTAAGAAGGTCTTTGCCGATGCGAGTCCGAAAGAGTTGCGGGCTCTTGAAACGACATTGAAAAAGATTGGGAAGCGCGCCGAGAGTCTGGGTAAAGGAATGAAGACAAGGTCTTGAAGCTACCTTTCGACAACACCTGTAAGAAAATGCAGATCCTAGGGAAAAACCCGCCTTCACAAACCGAGGACGGGACACCCAAAATCGTGTTAGGATTTACCGGCTGGGGCACCGGTCCTACTGTGACAAGCCGTAACAGTCTCTACTGTGTCAAAGGAAATAAGCGTCTGCCACCCGCCCACCCAAAATCGCTTTAGGGTTTTCCGGCTGGGCCATCCGTCCGTAATACGAAGCCAGCATCGTTCTTTCCCTCACAGGGAAGTACTCGCTGTGTCTGCAGATTTGCGAAAACTTTGATACAACGGAAGAATCGAGCCAGCCCTTCTGGGCTTCGCTGAAAATGATCTGCAACGCTTCCTCGGGAGGGAGCGCTCCCCGGTAAGGGCGATTGGTAGTCAACGCATCGAAGATGTCCGCGACCTGTAATATTCTCGCTTTCAATGGAATGGCTTCTCCGCGAAGGCCATCCGGGTAACCGCTGCCGTCCATTTTTTCATGATGGTGGCGGATCACTGGGAGAATTTTGCGAAGCGGCTTGAGAGGCGCGCAGATCTGTTCTCCCATAATCGGATGCTCTTGCATGATTCTTCTTTCCTCTGCGTCGAGGGGCCCGGGTTTGAGAAGAATGCTTTCAGGCATGTTAATTTTTCCTACGTCGTGAAGCCAACAGGCTAAGCGGAGTTCGTGCAGGTCTCCGTCAGCAAGACGGAAGCTTACCCCCAATTGCTCGACGTAAGCGACCAGACGCTCAGAGTGGCCATTGCGCATGTTTTGAACCGAGTCGATGCTGCGCGCCAACGCCAATACCGCGGATTTGGCCTGCTCATCCATATACCTCTTGAGGCGCAAAAGCGTCTCGATGCGGCCCAGAGCGTCCCAATGCGAAACAGGGTTAGCCCAGATATTCATTGCGCCAGCGTCCTGTCCACGCTGGACGTCGGACAGACCTGGGGAGGGTTTCAGCAAAACGACTGGGGTGAGTTGAAAGAGGGGATCTTTCTTGATCTGGCGGCAAAGATCGAAACTGCTGATGTCCGGCAAGCTATCGTACAGGAGAACCAGATCGGGCTGCATGAGCAGGCAGCATGCGAGTGCGGATTGGCCATCCGCAGCCGTTCCCACATTGTACTTCCGGGCCTGCAGGAAAGATTTCAATTCTTCGCGATTCACCGAAGAAACATCAACTAGCAAGATGGCCGGATTCATGTTCCCCTCGCTATTTGTCCGCGCCAAGAACGATAGACACACCACTCCCAGGGCGAGACAAGAAGTTTTCGATGGATTGGCCTTGCTAGTGATCTCCAATCCCTGTGCTCGGAGGACGGACCTTGCCTCCGGTTCTCGGGGACGAGAAGGAATGAGGTGGCTTGGCAGACTTGGTGTGTGCTCTTGCGATGCCAAAAACAGGAACCTTTATAAGTAACTGAAAAATCGATCCTTGCGTGGCGTCTGGCAGGGTTGAGAGAAGTACTGGCAGGAGGATAATTTTCATAGTCATCGCACTGTTTACGTGATCCCCTCGCCGTTTTCGCTGTCGCTTCGCCATGGCTAATGGACTGTTTCGGCCAGAAGACCGGCATCGAAGTCACTGACGAGTTGCAGTGGCCACGCGTCTGTACACTCGTACATAATCGACAAGCATTTGTTGTGGGAAAACGGTGGAGGAGTCGGGAGGGCCGGGCCAGTCGCCGCCGACGGCCAGGTTCAGAATGAGGAAGAAATTGTGGTCGAAGGGCCAGACGGCACCTGCTGGCCATTGCTGACGCGTAAACGTCGCGTAATTCGTAGCGTCGATGAAGAATCGTACGGCATCGGCATCCCACTCCGCGGCGTAGAGATGAAAATCGCCGGAGAGGCTAGGATTTCCGGGCAGAGAAAATTT
>Ga0210407_10001538_pt1 | contig 21385 bp, 22 predicted proteins | sample IncBWC27MmetaG_FD_150860 | JGI IMG/M metagenome (GOLD analysis project Ga0210407, IMG submission 150860) | Forest soil microbial communities from Barre Woods Harvard Forest LTER site, Petersham, Massachusetts, United States - Inc-BW-C-27-M | ecosystem: Environmental > Terrestrial > Soil >... | reverse complement strand
GGGAAAAGGAAAGAAAAAGCAGTAGGAAGCAGATCCCTCACGCCGCCCAAAATACGGGCGGGTTCGGGATGACACAGGGGGACCGCGTTCCTTGGCCCCGGATGACGGGCAACCCGGAAGTAATCCGAGATGGTGGGACTTAAGACAGGCGTGTTGTGCTGGGAATCTCGCTCACACCATCGAGGTACGACGCACCCGTTTGGCAGCAAGAGGCTGGACCAACCGTATTCAGTTCTTTTCCCGAGACCGATTGAATAAGTGCAGTTGGAAGGCCCCTTAGGGCTTTGCGGACGGCTGCCAGAGCTCAATCTTATTCCCATCCAGATCATAGATCCAGGCAAAGCTACCGTAGGATTCATTCATTCGTTTGGGATCGATCTTTACTCCCTCTTGTTTTAAGCGATCGAGCAAAGCATCCAGATCGTCCACGATGTAGTTGACCATGAAGGGTGGATCGAAATAGTTAGAGGAGGCGGGAAAAACAGTCCAAACTGTAACATGTTCCTTCTGCGGGTCGTCGTGTTCGCGCCACGGAAGCATCATGCCTCCGCCTTTGTCAGCGAGTCCAAGGTGCTTCGAATACCATTCGCGCATCTGATCACGATTAGCGGATTTGAAGAAGACACCGCCGATTCCAAGGATGCGCCCGCGCTGCTCCGTTTTGACTGGCGGCTTCGACTTTTCAGGTTGCGGAGATTGCACTTGCTGTCCTCCTGTTGAACAGACCGAGACGAGCAACAGCGAGCCGAGCGCGATTGTGCTCCACCGTATTCCTTGCATGCGCGGGTTATACATCGATTCGAACGGAGAAAACAAGGGCGAATGGGGCGAACCGCGAGCGCATGAGGTCTCGAACTGGCTTAGCATCGCCCCGTACAGAACCAGGCTTGCGGGATCGCAAATTGCGTGTTCATCGGCACGAGGTGCGTATGATTCCTGCAAAGTAACAAAGCATTCGATCTCATCGAGGCGCATCTGCCTCAAGGAAGATTGTCGAAAAAGAGATAGAGCGAAGCAATGCGGCCCTTCCGCGCGACGATGAAATCGGTTCCCGCGTACGCCGGTGGTTTGCCGGGAGTGCCAGATACCCATCGAACGCGTCCGGCATCACCTAATTCCTCGGGAGGAGAGAGGGGCTGATATTTGAAATCTGGATGTGTTGCTTTTATCACACCAGCAATACGATGGATCTCGTCTCGGCCGCGAAATGTACCGCCTTTTGGATCGTAGAATACTGCGTCTTCGTGATAGAGCTCATCGACTGCAGCGCGACGACGCACGGGGTCATTTTCGCCGAATACGTCGCTCAGATTACGAAGGAGCAAGGTCGATATGCTGTTGGACATGGTGTTCTCCGTTTCAGATCGCAGGCCGTGAGCCTCCCGACCTAGGGCCAATTTTAAGGCCTTTCGGCTCGATTCAGGCAACTGCTGTGCAAAGGAACAGCGTCACTTGACGAATCCGCTCTGATTCTGCTTAAAGCATTTTAGCTTCTTGTCGAATTGGAGGCTCAAGATGAACGATCAACAAAAGAAGGAGCCGTATTCTGGGGTGCGAGATCAAGAGATCCGTGCGGCACTGGACCAGCATTGGGCGGCGTCCGATGCCAACGATTTTGAGACGGAACACCGTATCTATCGCGAGGACGCGGTGCTGGAATACCCGCAGTCAGGCGAGCGAACTCGCGGTCGACGCAACATACAGAACCAGCGGGCCGGTCAGCCGAGCAAAAAGCGGTTTTCTATCCGACGAATCATTGGCGGCGGTGAGCTTTGGGTCACCGAATTCATCCTGACATATGACGGCAAGCCGTCCTACACCGTGAGCATCATGGAATTCAGGGGCGACAAGGTTGCGCGGGAAACACAGTACTTTGCGGATCCATTCGTGGCTCCCGCATTCCGCGCTCAATGGGTCGAACGGATGGGCACATAAGCTCGAGGCGCGAGAATTCCGTAACGACACAGCCATTTGCGGTTGCAGCATAATTGTTGAGAACGGAGATTAACGCCAGAGACCCGCTGAGTCCTGATTGACGCGGAAGCTTTAAATGTTCGTCCTGTCCCTTAGGATTGCGTTAGAATGCGCCCCCGTGCGAACGCTTCTGCTTACGATTCTTTTTGTCTGCCCCGCCGCCGCTCAATCCTGGACCATCGAGACGAGCTTGATGGAGGGCAGCCGCTGGAACTCGAATCTTCGCGCTGTCTCCGCCACTCACGCCCGCGATCCGGAGCGCCACCCTGCCCCGGTGATCTGGGCGTCTGGTTCAGATAGCCGCCTGCTTAAATCAAACGACGGCGGGAAACACTATGCACGCCAGTTGGTCAATAGCGGCCGGGCCCTCGATCTCCGCGGAATCCAAGCCTTCAATGAAAAGGTCGCCTACGTCATGTCCAGCGGCCCGGGGAAAATGTCGCGCATCTACAAGACCCACAGCGGCGGCTTCGCCTGGAAGCTCCAATTTTCTGGCTCGCGCCCGCAGTTCTTCCTCGACGCGCTGGTCTGCATCTCCGAAAAGGAATGCTTCGCGCTCAGCGATCCCGTCGACGGAAAATTCGTACTCATCAGCACGACCGATGGCGAGCACTGGAAAGAACTCCCGGGTGACGCGATGCCCCCAGCCCTGCCCGACGAAGGAGCCTTCGCCGCGAGCGGTTCCTGCCTCGCCATCTACGACAACCGAGAGATCTACTTCGTCACAGGAAGCGGCGCTGCGCGAGTGTTTCATTCGCCCGATCTCGGCCGAACCTGGACGGTGACGGACACGCCCATCGCAAAAGGCCATCCGTCCTGGGGAGCGTTCTCGATCACACGCTTGGGAAGCATCCTTGTTGTCGTCGGCGGGGATTACAACGATGACGCCGGCCCAGAGCGCACGGCGGCCTACTCGCTTGACCAGGGCGTCACGTGGAATCTGGCCGCGGGACCGCCAGGAGGATTCCGTTCAGCGGTCGCGTTCCTCGATCGCAACACGCTTCTGACCGTCGGCACGGGCGGCGAGGACGTGAGCACCGACCAGGGCGCGCACTGGACGCGAACCGGCGACCTCGACCTCAACGCCATCGCCGTCCTCGACGGCACCGCCTGGGCCGTCGGCCCCAATGCCACCATCGCGCGCTGGAGCGATCACAACCGCTGATTATAAGTTTGGCGCTCTGTCGTTGAATGTGGAAGTACGAGCCCGCCGCTTGAAGAGGGATACCACGCACAAGTCCCGATTAACGATTAACGCCGTTACCGGAGAAGTGAAGGGCTGCGTCACATCTCCGCTAAGTTTCTCCCTTTGGACCTAGCCGCCGATTCCTTTCAGATCGTCCTTGGCTTGCTGCTCTGCTTCTTTCGTGGCTTGTTTGGCGTTGGCGTCCGGCTTCAACTGATGGATGGCTTTGGTCAGGCCTTCGGGTTTCTCTCCGTCAACGACCTTGCATCCGGATATATTCGCGCTGGTATGCACGCCTGTTGCGTCGGCGCGAAGGCAGTTGAAATCCACTCCGAGATTGTGGCTGGCGTGAAGGGCAGCGAGGCACCCGTCCAATGACGTGAATGGCACGCACGCGTCGGTCGCGGTAGCGCCGGCGGGCAGCAGCCCTTGGGCTTGCAGGCTGGGAGTGAGCTTATTCTCTGCGTCGCTTCTGTTTTCGGACGACGCGTCGGCGGAATTCTTGGAATCTTTCTTCACCCAATTGATCGGATTGAGCGAATGCAAGCTGTGCGAGTTTTCTTGCGCTGCAGCGGCCGCACCATTGCCCGCGGGCCCTTGCGCCGCGGCGCGTTCCGCACCGAACGTCAAAGAAATCGCAACACCGAAAAGCAAAACTGCGCCAACTAAGAGCGTTTTTTTCATAGGTGCTCCTTCGCTGAACTACCGGAGAGGCTGCTGGACGTGGCCTCACACCCAGTAGGCCACACCGCAAGCACCGCCGTGCGCCGAAGCGGAGGGTACTACTCCAATCGGTCACGCTGGCCTATCGAACAGGTGGGGATGTTAGCAGCGGCTTCTCGCAAAGCAGTCGAAGATTCAGCCTCAATTTGCATGCGCGATGGGCGATTCGGCCCCAAAATTATGCACCGAGCCCGAAGGCGCCGGCATCGAATCACGTCAGGAGGAAGACATCATGCAAGCTGCAGTGGTACCCGCTGTGAGCGGTTCCTGGGAAGTGAAAGATGTTCCACAGCCCCAACCGGGCCCCAACCAAGTGCTAGTGAAGATGCACGCAAGCGGCATTTGCTACACCGACGTGCACGAAACTCTGGGACACCTTCCCGGGCAATTCCCGCGAATTTTGGGCCACGAGCCGGTCGGCGAGATCGTTGCCGCGGCGCCCGGCGTCGCCACGCGCAAGGTAGGCGATCGCGTCGGCACCGCATGGATTCAATCCACGTGCGGACGCTGCGAGTGGTGCCAGCGCGGCCGGAGGATGTTCTGTCCCTACATGAAGGGTACGGGGCTCGATACACAAGGCGGACACGCGGAGTTCATGCTGATGAATGCCGACGCCACCTATCTGATTCCCGACAGAGTTTCGTACGAGCAAGCGGCGCCGATCTTCTGCGCGGGCTACACGGTCTACAGCGGGCTGCGCTGGGCCGATCCCCAGCCGCATGAGCGCGTGGCCGTCCTCGGCATCGGCGGGCTTGGTCACCTGGCTGTGCAATACGCGAAGGCTACGGGCTTCGAGACCATCGCGATTTCGCACTCCCCCGACAAAGACAAGTTGATCCGCGATCTCGGCGCGGATGAAATTGTCCGCGACGGAAAGAGCCTTGCCGCAGCGGGTGGCGCGGACATCATCCTCAGCACATCGAATTCCACGAAGTCGATGGTGGACAGCATTCAGGGGCTGCGGCCAGACGGCCGGCTGATCACCATGGGAGCCGACGCGGAACCGCTTTCAATCTCGCTGATGGACCTGATCATGAAGCGCATTCGCATCATCGGCAGCCAGCAAAACGGTCCCGAGTATCTCTACGAAGCGCTTGATTTTGTGGCGAAAGGGAAAGTCAAAACAATCGTCGAGACGTACCCATTGGCTGAGGCTCCGAAAGCGTATCAGCGTGTTGTCGACGGCAAGGCGCGCTTCCGCGCCGTCCTGACGATGTAAGCCGCACGCAGGAGGTGATCCGCGCGTGGCATCGATCCTGGGCGCGGATTACGAGCAATCTGCTGTTGGAATAAATCTCGCGGAGAATCAGCATGAACGCTCTCGATCACTTGTTACAACGCAACAAAGAATTTGCTGTTCAGCAGTCTGCTACGGGCGCACTAATGCCCTCGCTTTCGCAGGTGATGCCCAAGGTAAAGGCGCTCATCATCGGTTGCGCTGACATGCGCGCGGATCCGGCTCATGTCCTTGGAATTAAACCGGGCGAGGCCGTGGTGCTGCGCAACATCGGCGGGCGAGTCACTGCGGGGTTGTTGGAGCAGTTGGGTCTACTCGGGCGAATCGGTGAGGTTGTCGGAAAGATTCCGGGAGGCGGCGGAGAGTTTCACATCGTCGTGCTTCAGCACACCGATTGCGGCATCCGTCACCTGGCCGGCGACCCCGCCATGCTGGCGCACTATTTTCAAATACAGGAAGGCGAACTCAAGACAAAAGCGGTCGGCGATCCCCGCGCGGCGGTTGCCGTCGACGTTGCTGCGCTCCGGGCGATTCCCGCATTGCCGGGCGCGTGGCTCATATCAGGCCTCGTGTACGACGTGGCGACCGGACTTGTTGACGTCGTCGTACCCCCAGCGCCGATTCGTACGGCGTAAACATCAAGGCTTGATTTAGAACATCGCGGACTCCTTCTAAGCGTTGCTATGGGCTGCACTTTTGGTCTATGCTGCAACTTCAGCGTGATTTCTTGCGTATCTATATCCGAGCGTCGGTTTGGCATTCGTTTGCCTTTTGCCACCTCCTTTTATCGTGAGAGCACCGAAAATGTTTAACGATGCACCCAAGCGGAAGTCTTGCCGTTTTCGCAGCGAGCGCAAGCTTCGCTCTGCAACAGCATCTGCGGTGCTGTGTGGCATGCTCTTCGCCGCGAGCGCTCTCGCGAGTTTCTTCTCCTCTCCCGCGCGCGCACAGCAGACTGATGCCGCGACGCCCGTTGTGGTTCAGCCGGGTGCGCCGGGACAGCCGAGCAAGCGGCTGCCGTCGTCGACAAAGGCCACGCTGCCGCCGCGGTCGCAAGCGGATGTGGAATTCATGCAGGGCATGATCATGCATCATTCGCAAGCCGTGGAAATGACTGCGCTGATCCCCTCGCACACGCAGAACAAGGAGCTGCGCTCGCTGGGGGCGCGAATCAGTAGCTCGCAGTCGGACGAAATAAAGCTTATGCAGCGCTGGCTGGCCGCTCGCGGAGAATCCGTTTCCATGGCGATGCCGGACATGAATATGTCGCACCAACCGATGGCTCTTATGCCGGGTATGCTTACGCCCGACCAGATGGAGGCACTGCGGAACGCCAAGGGCGCGGAGTTCGACCGCCTGTTTTTGGTCGGGATGATCCAGCACCACAATGGCGCGTTGATAATGGTTAAGGATTTGTTCGACACCGCGGGCGCGGGGCAGGATGCCGATCTGTTCAACTTCGCGACGGATGCGGACAATTCGCAGCGCGCCGAAATCAGGCTTATGCAGTCCATGTTGGAGAAAAAACCGTTAGAGGAGAAACGATGAATCGAATGCCCAGTGTTGCTTTCCGCGTGGCGGTGGCCGCGATTATTTTCTGTTCCGGCGTAAGCCGGGTGCACGCGCAGACTAAGACGCCTCCACCTCCGCCGCCCGCGCAGGAATCCGCGAAATCGCCAGATGGCGACGAGAATCCCTTTGCTCCGCAGCCGGCGGCGCCGCTTCCGCCGGGGATGACGGGATCGGACGTCAACGATCCCCGCTTCAAGCTAACGCCGGGAATGTATGACGCAGGCGAAGCGTCGATGGGCATCAAGCACCTCCTGCTGCTCAAGAAGCCTGACGCGTTTCAGCTCGGTGCCTCCGAGCCCGATGATCCGAAAGTGCAGAAGACGCTTGGCCAGCTCGGTGTGGGCGGCGACATCTCGAAGCTGCCGAAAGAGCTGCAGCTGGTGATCGCGCAACTCGCCTTCGCGAACTCGGACTTGGCGTTCCAAGGTAACCATCTTTTCCAAGGCAACTTTTATGGCGTGAATATCTACGACATCTCTCATCCGGCGAAGGCCGCGTTGTTGACCTCGCTGGTGTGCCCCGGCGGGCAGGGCGACGTGTCCGTCTACAAAAACCTGCTGTTCATGTCGGTCGAGATGCCGAATGGCCGCCTCGATTGCGGCACGCAGGGCTTTCCGCCGGAGCCTCCGCCGCCCGCAGGGCACGAAAAAGAACGCCGCTTGCCGGCAGCTCAAAAGGACCGTTTCCGCGGCGTGAGGATCTTCGACATCTCGGACATCAAGAACCCCAAGCAAGTGGCTGCGGTGCAGACGTGCCGCGGTTCGCATACGCATACGCTGGTGGTGGATCCCAACGATAAAGACAACGTTTACATCTACGTCTCTGGCACATCGTTTGTGCGTCAACAGGAAGAACTGGCTGGCTGCTCGGGCGAAAAGCCGGACAAAGATCCGAACACGGCTCTGTTTCGTATCGAAGTAATCAAGGTTCCAGTAGCGGCGCCGCAGGATGCCAAAGTGGTGTCCAGCCCTCGCCTATTTATCGATCCGCGCACGGGCGCGCTGAACGGCCTGAACAATGGCGGTAGCCATGGCAAGAAGGAGGCAGAGCCGGCGGACACGGATCAGTGCCACGACATCACCGTGTACTCGGCGATCGGTCTCGCGGCAGGCGCGTGCTCCGGCAATGGGATTCTGCTGGACATCAAGGATCCGGTCCATCCAAAGCGTGTGGATGCCGTGAACGATCGCAACTACTCCTACTGGCACTCGGCTTCCTTCTCCAACGATGGGACGAAAGTTGTGTTCACCGACGAGTGGGGCGGCGGCCTGGGCGCGCGGTGCCGTGCGAACGACCCGAACAAGTGGGGCGCCGACGCTATTTTCCATCTGAAGGACGACAAGCTCACCTTCGAGAGCTATTACAAGTTGCCGGCGGCGCAGAGCGACACGGAGAACTGCGTCGCGCACAACGGCTCGCTGATTCCGGTTCCCGGCCGCGATATCGAAGTCCAGGCTTGGTATCAGGGCGGCGTCTCTGTTGTGGACTTTACCGACTCGACGCACCCTTTCGAGATTGCCTACTTCGATCGCGGGCCGATCGATCCGAAGATGCTGGTGCTCGGCGGCGAGTGGTCGGCCTATTGGTACAACGGCAACATCTATGGTTCGGAAATTGCCCGCGGCCTGGATATCTTCGAACTGACTCCCACAAAGTTCCTGACGCAGAACGAAATCGACGCGGCGAAAGCTGTCCGCGTGGACGTGCTGAACGTGCAGAACCAGCAGAAGATCGAATGGCCTGCGCAGTTGGTTGTCGCGAAGGCCTATCTGGATCAGTTGAAGCGCTCCCAAGCTTTGCCGGCAGACCGAATCGCAGCCCTCGAGAAGGCCATCCGAGGCGCGGAAAGCTCGCACATGAGCAAGAGCAACGTGGCGAAGCTGGAGGGAATGGCGGCGTCCTTGGACGAGAGCGCCTCCACGGCAAAGACTCCGGCTGACTCGAAACGTTTACACGCTTTGGCGGACATCCTGAAGCATCCGTCCGCATAATCCGTAGTTCGCATGTTCAAACTGGGAGGAGGCACCGACACCTATGGCACATTCAAAAAACTCGCTTTTCAAAACAACCACCCTTACCGCGGCGGCATTGGCTGGCTTTCTCATGCTCGTGGGTGCGCCGCACCTGCGAGCCGATGACGACTGCCAGCGACGCATCGCCAGAGCCGATCACAGGCTGCACGAAGCTATCGAGCGTCACGGTTACCAGAGCGAGCAGGCCGAGCATCGGCGCCACGATCTGCACGAAGTGCGTGAGCGCTGCTGGAATGCCAACCATCGTTGGTGGGATGAACACGAGCATCGCTGGCATACCGAACATGATTGGGATGAGCACGACCATGATCACGACCGCGATCATCGGTGAGTGATATCGCAAGGTAGGCTCGATAACCGGGCTACCGGAGAAGGGTGCTCGAGTTCTCCCGTAGCCCGGCAAACCTTCCCAAGTCCATCAATCTCGCTTCGCAAGAACGATACACTGCACGAAGGAGTGCATCGCTGCCGGATGGCTCGCCAAACGCCGTTTGAGACCGGCCTCCAGCTTGTCTCCGAAAATACGGAGCGCCTCAGCTTGTTGTAGGCGCCCTTGCCTTCCATCACGCCATGAGTCGGTGTTGGTTCGTTCGCCATCGCATGTTCCTCTTTCTTGGTGGAAGCACGCTTAGATGAATCATCTCTTAGTACGCCCGCGCGATTTTCCTACGGCCCGTGGCGGAATTTCAAGCGCTCTAAATTTAGCTATCCTGTGGCTTGTGTCGCGGCAAATCAGGAGCAAAAGGGAGGGCGGCGGCACGAAGAAAGAGCCGCACCCTTGCACGAACCGCAAGGACGCGGCACCGAGCGTTCCTAAGCTGTGCAGGGAATTGACTTCGTGCGCTGTGCGGAATGCCGCGCTGCCAAGGGTCGACCACCCGTCATGCGGCGTCCTACATTGGGGCCGCCGTTCCATCCGACCAAATGCCAGTCTCCATCAGGAACACATCGATCGGCTCCGGGTTGCCGTTGAACAAGGGAGCTAGTAAGAGCGGAGATCCCGGGAACGATACCGACAGTTTATTTGAGGAGTCCACGGGATTTGCGCCCCATACCGCGCCATCCATGAGCGGCGTGTAAAACATAAGATGAGCCATGTTGTGCCCGCCCGCGTCGGTTAGATACGCGTCCTTGGACATCATGTAGGACATCGCGCCAGCTTCGAGCCCCGGCAGTTCCTTGTTCTCAATCGCGGTTTTGATACTCGCTCTCACTTCAGCTTTGGACTTTCCCGCCAATACGAGTTTTGTCCTCATCAAAGTCATCGGCAGCACAGTTCGCGCAGCCGGCGGATTGAAGCAGAGCGCGCCTCGAGTTTTAGGACTCCAAAACTCCGGACTATCGAATGGGTTCATCCACCCGCGTTCTACAACGCAGACGAAGCCATTCTTGCCTTCGACCGCCGCTTCATAGCCATGGCTTCCGAGGATCATGACTGTGGCATCGCGGGAAATGGATGGCGGAGCCGCGCTTCGCGCCAGGGCGATCTCGGCAGTTCGCTCCATAAGGTATTGGTTTAGGGGCGGCATGCTCGGATACTGAGTTTTTGCGTCCGCCGCTTGCGGCTGCCGCGCCCCGCCCAGTGTGATAAGCAACGCAAGGGCGCCCAATGCAACTACCTTAAGTGTCTGTCCGTTCATTTGATTCCTCCCCGAACTTCAGATTCCGATAGTAACTTCATTAATCGCTGCTGGATTGATGTTTGCTTGTCATTATACCGACCAGTTTGTATGTTCTCAACGGGCGTACCGGTCGACGAGTTCGGCTTTACGAAGCTATCGAGTGTCACGGCTACCAGAGTGAGCAGGCCGAACATCGGCGCCATGGTGCGTGGCTCACGCCGGAGTTGCTCACTTCGGCAGCTCGGTCCCGGCCTGCTCCGCCACCATGTACGCGGCGTACCAGTCGGGCCAGTTCGGATCGGCCGCGCCGATCAGCTTCTCGTGCTCGCCGTGGGCCGCCGAGGCGCGCCGCATTGCGCTCGCCAGATCGTTCGCCGAAGCGAAAGTTGTGGCCGCGGGGTCGATGCGGCCAGCCAGTCGCGTGGTGATTTCCTGGAACAGCCAGCCGTTGCCGTCTGGATCACGGAACGAAGCGAACGAGCGATAGCTGCCATGATTGGGATCCGGACCGCTGACGCGGACTCGTCCAAACAGGAAGGCCTCGTCCGTGCCCGCGTACACGCCTTCGTTGTGGAACACTTCGCTGATCTGGACGCCGCGATCGAGCAGGTTTTTGCGCGCGGCCTGGATGTCGGAGACGATCAGGTACAAGCCCTGGGCGGAGCCGGGCGCCGCCGGAGTGACGTTCTCGCCGAAGATGACCGAGCAGCCCGAGCCCGGCGGCGTGAACTGGATCACGCGGAAATCTTTACCGCTGTCGTAGTCGGCGTCGAGCCGCCACCCGAGCTTGGCGTAGAATTGCTTGGCGCGGTCGACATCCGAGACGGGGATGACCACGATTTCAAACTTCATGTCGACTGTCGCGACGCTGGTGTCGATACCACGGACTGCGTTCGTGCTCATAGCTGCCTCCTGAGTTGTGTCATTTTCTCGCCTCCATGGAACGTGCGCGCCGCTGCTGTTCAGGGTGCGTGACGGGTGAAGACGAAGCCGCGATCACCGCTGTTATGCCGCGTTTGTTACTCGCTGATTAACGCGCTCATCGGAGAGCGCATGGGCCGGGCTTACCTGAACAGGCGATCGAGGGCGAGGTCTCCACCGCCTGTGGTGACGATCACCAGATTCATTGCGATAAGCATCATTTCGTAACTCCAACCATTCGTCCCTGATTTGCCCCAGAAGCCCGAGTGCCAAACGAATATTTTCTTCTGGGCCGCGCCGAGCATGAGTAGAATCAAACCGATGGCGGCGAGTTGCGCGAAAACGCCCGAAATTACTCCGAGTCCACCCGCTAACTCAGCTGCGCCCAGAAAAACTGTAAAGCTCTTGCCCATCCCAATGTCCTTGCTTCGCGTTTCCGGATCTTTGAGATGTTTGTAACCGCTGGTGACGAACACGATGCCAACCATGAGGCGCAGCAGCAGCAGCCCGACATCGGTAAACCGGGCCAGTTGAGGAAAGATCATCCAAGTCACTCCGAACCGCACCGAGCGAGGAATCGGCGACAATATAGCCGTTTCAGGGGGATCGCGACAAGTTGTCAGTGCCTGACTAACGCGCTTACTGGAGAAGTGGAAGCGCGTCTTAACCTGGATTGGTTATATCGTGTTGCGTCAAAGTGGCTATTGTTGTTCACTACCGCTAGGCTTAACTTCTCTTGCCTGCGATCTTAATTAAACTGGAACAGTCATGGCGGCGGAAAAGACGACGATGGCCTTCGGCTGGCGCGTCTACGGCCTGGGTGTGATGGCGGTGGGCTTGGCCTGCCTGGCGTTTGGGGACTTTGACCCGGGGCAGCCTGTGCCCGAGCACTTTCTCGCTCGCACCGCCCTAGCCTATGCCTCCGGTGCGTTCATGGTCGTGGCGGCTGCGGTTGTCGAGTGGCGCCGAACCGCAGCCTGGGGCGCCGCGGCGCTCACCGTCTACTACGCGCTCGTTGTCGTCGTCCTGATGAACGGCCGCCTGCTGCTCACCGATTACGCCGTATTCGTCACCTACGAAAACATCGCCATGCAGCTCGCGATTACGGCGGGCGGACTGATCGTCTACGCCACCACCGCTGGGATCGACGCGGCACTGGCCGCTCGCCTTAGGCGCTTGGCTCAACTGGCGTTTGGCGTATGTGCGCTGGTATTCGGCGGAGCGCATTTTGTCTATATGAGCAACACCGCCTCGCTGGTCCCTAAATGGCTGCCGCCTACCCAAGAGTTCTGGGGTTATGCGACCGGGATTTGCTTCATCGCGGCAGGCGTTGCGATCCTGACCGGCGTCCAGGCCCACCTTGCCGCGATCCTCCTCACCGCCATGCTCGTGTCCTTCGGCCTGCTGGCAAACGGGCCGGTGCTCCTGGCCGATCACTCGAGCCACTGGAACTGGACCGAGAGCGCCGTGAATCTCGCCGTGGCTGGCGCCTCCTGGGTGGTGGCGGACTCTCTGGCACGGCCCAGGCGCCAGAGCACTTTCGATTGACTGTTCGGCTTCGTCGCCACGCAACGGTGCGGTTTTTTTCCTCGCTCCTGTCGCTCATCTCCTTTCACTCTGATTTGCGTCGATGGAAACTGCGGGTCATTTCTAGACTTTGGGTACACGAGTACAGCTGTCCTTTGTTTGGCACTCAGGACAGTTTCGAATTTCCCTCGGCGTGCTATTCTGGTTCCGGCGCGCGGATCCAAAGCGCCACGAAGAGCCGCAGTTTACCCGCCGAAGCCTGCAATTGGCGAAGGCGGGTCCACAGCGAGTCACTCGCACCCGCAGCAAAAGCAAAGGAAAAGAAAGAGAAGGCAGGAGGTAGACGGACGAGGCAATGCCGCATGATCGCCACGAATCCGCAAACAAGAAATGGCGCAACTCATTCAAAACAAGCCTTCGCGACGCGCGCTGATCGCCTCACTTTCTCACTTCGACGACCCGGCCAGGGTCGTCGTCCTGCCAAATCGGGGCCGCCCAAGTTTACCCGCAGCAGTGAGCCTCTTGGCGAAGGAGGGTCCCCGGCATACAGGGCTCCCAGGTCGCCGGCAAGGCGGGCTCGGGGGATCAGTCGAGCTTGGAGGCTCACACCAACGGGAGTCGAAGGATCTGTTTTGGCTTCTCCACCAGCCTCCAGCTTCTAGCCTCCAGCATCAAGAACCTAATCGCAACATTCGGCGATTAGAAGCCTCCTTAACTACCTGTGGAATCAGCGCGCGCACCCGTTCTAATCGCAACAAAACGCGACGTTGCATAGACCACTTCTCTCGCTCCGCAACTTCGCCTCCGGCACGCTACAATGCTCGGGTGCCGATCAAACTGATTGCCATGGACATTGACGGGACGCTGCTCAACAGCAAGCACCAGCTTCCGCCGGCGAACGCGCGTGCGATCGCCGCGGCGGCCGCGCGTGGAATCGACATCATGCTCGTCACCGGACGGCGCTTTGACTCGGCGCGAAACGTGGCGGCGGAACTGGATTGCGACGTTCACCTGATCGTGAGCAATGGCGCGCTGATTAAATCAGCCGCGGGCGAGACCGAGCAGCGTTCGCTGCTGCCGGCAGCTACCGCGCGACGCGTCCTCGAAGCGACGCCGGAATTTCGCCACTTTACCGGCGTGATTTTCGACCGGCCCAGCGAAGCGCAGGTGGTGTTCGAGAAGATCGACTGGAACGGGCCGTTCATCGGCGATTATCTTCGGAAACACAAGAAGCACGTGGCGGAAATTGCGCCGCTCACTGATTGCTTGAACGGCGAAGATCCCGTCGAGATTCTCTTCATCGCCGAGTGCGGCAAGGTTCGGCGCGTGATGGGAATCCTTGAATCGCTGCCCGAAGCGCCGGAATACACCTTGGCGCTCACCGAGTACGAGAACCGGGACCTTTCGATGCTCGACGTGCTGCGCCGCGGTGTGACGAAAGGCGCAGCCCTGATCGAGTGGGCGCGCGTGCGCGGCATCGAACGCGATGAAATTATGGCCGTCGGCGACAACTGGAACGACCGCGAAATGCTGGCCTTCGCAGGGTTGCCCGTAGTGATGGGCAACAGCATCCCGGAATTGAAGTCCCTGGGCTATGTTGTCACTTCGACCAATGACGAGGCGGGACTCGCCGCCGCAATTCACAAGTACGCCATGGCGGAAAAGAGTTAAGATGGGGATTCTGACTATGACGCTCAAACTACCCAGCGGGCACAAGTCGGCCAAATGCCGCAAGTCGCCCACGCGCCGCGTATCCCACATGTGGATCGCCCTTGCGGCGCTCGCGTCGGCCGTCGTGGCGGCTCCTGCGGCGCGCGCGGACTTCGCCGTGCTCAAGTCGGGCGTGCGCCTGCACATCACGGGATACGAAACAGCGGGCGACCGCGTGCGGCTCACGGTGGATGGCGGTAACGTGGAAGTTGCCGCCGCCGATCTGGTTTCCATCGATCCCGAGGAAACGTTCGCCGCGCATCCGGCGCCGCTGCCGCTGGCCGCACCTTACGGCGAATTGATTCGCGCATCCGCTTCGAAGCATGGCGTGGACGAAAAGCTCATCGCGCACCTGATCGCCGTCGAGTCAAATTTCAATCCGAAAGCGGTTTCGCGCAAACGCGCGCAGGGCTTGATGCAGCTGATGCCGCAAACGGCCCACCGCTTCGCCGTCGCGAACGCGTTCGATCCGGCTCAGAACATCGAAGCCGGCACGCGCTACCTCAAGGAACTTCTCGACCGCTACCGCGGCGACACCTCGCTCGCTCTCGCCGCCTACAACGCCGGGCCCGAAATGGTCGAGCGTTATCGCGGCGTCCCTCCCTTCCCCGAAACGCAGCACTACGTGCGCAAGATCACCACCATGCTCGCCGATTCGCTGTCGCCTCTTACGAAGAATTAGCCGCGGAAAAATCCTGCGATGTCAAAATTTGGGAACGACAAACGGAGGCAAGAATTATTGCGCCCGCGACAAACATTAAAGTTGTCGCGATTATTAAGGTTGCTGGGGCTGAGGTTGTTGCGGCATCGGTTGCGGCTGCGGCATGGGTTGCGGATTCGTTCCTCCGGGGGGATTTGGATTGCCGAATGGGTTCCCGCCGGCGCCGGGACCGTTCGGTCCAGCGTTCGGCGTACCGAAAATCGAGCTGATGGCCTGGCCGAGCTGACCAGCCTGCGTCCCAAGCCCCAGCTGCTGCTGCGCCGCGTTCACCTGATCTTCCAGCGGATTCCAAATGAATTCCCAGTCCTTATATTTTTTCGCGCCCTTGTACAGCTTCACCGATTTTTTGTCCACCTTGCTGCCGACACCTGTGAGGAATCCTCCGAGCACCGGTCCGTCGACGGGTCCAGTCGGCTTCATGTCCATCAGCGGATTGCTGGAGGAACCGCTCAAGGGACCGAACATGCTCCCCCGCGCTCCGCCTTGTTGGCCGGGCTGCTGGCCGAATCCGCTGCCGAATCCCCCAGGCCCGCCGGGCTGCGGGTTTTGCCCAAAGCCTCCCTGGCCGGGACTCTGCGGCTGCTGGCCGAATCCTTGCGACGGATTTTGAGGCGGCTGAGCGGGAGCGTTGGGGTCTGGCTGCGAGCTCGAGGAGTTGCTGGCTGCTGCGAGGCTCGATGCTGGAACTCCGAGTCCTCCTCCTGGCGTCACCGGCGGGCCACCCGGCGTATCGAGGAATGCCATCTGCTGGAGGTTGGCGTATTTGACGCTGCCGATAATTTGTCCCGCCTGATTCACGTAGATGAAGCGCCAGGAACCGTCGTCGCCATTCATCGGGTCTTTGTAAGCCTTGCGGAGGAAATGCAGATCCGGCAGACCTTTTTGCAAGACGTCGATGTCTTGCGGGTACTTGCCGGTCTTGTGGTAGTAAAGCCGGATGGCGCGCTCGTATTGCTTGCCGCGCCAGACCATGTCTGCTTCTTTTTCGCGCAGCGCCTGCGTCCTCATGTTTCGCAGAACCACGGTGGAAGCGGCAATGATGACGAGAACTGCGAACAGCGCCATCAGAAATGCGTAGCCGGATTCCGGCGAGTGTTTGCCTGGGCGATTCACAAGTTTGCGCGAGAAGAGTTTCATTGCGAAGTTCCCGGTCCTATTCCGGGATTGGCCCCCGGGCTGACGGGCGGATTGGCGCCGGGGCCTGCGCTCGCGTCTCCAATGGGCGTCGGCAAAAGCATCTGCACGACAGCGTGGCGGCCCGTGGCGATTTCCATCACGTCCGCGGAATCGACTCCAATGTGGATCAGACGGAAACGGCTGAGGAAAGTGTCTCCTTCAGGGACCACCAGAACGTCGTCGCCACTGGTGAAGAACGCGACGTGGCCACCGGTTTGCGAGGACGCGTATCCGTACAATTGCGCGGGAATCGTGAGTGGGGGCACGGGCGGCGGGACAGGCACGGTCGGATAGAGTCTGCGTTTCGCCAGTTCCGCCGCGGTTGGTTCGGGCGGAGGCGGCACGGCGCTAAAAATATCCCGGTGCGTTCCGGAATATTTCAGCTTGGTTAGATTCGCAAGAAGATCGAGGCGAAGTTGCGGCTCGTGTACGGCCAATGGCTGGAAGGCTCCGTCGGCGGCAAGCACTCCGGTACCGCTGGAAGCCTGATTGCGATTCAGAAAATACACCCCGACGAGAACAACGGCGAGCGCCGCGAGCAGATAGAGTTGTGATCGCCGTGACATCGCTTAGGTCCTGAAATAAGTCTGCAATTCGAGCCTCAGCCGGATGGCGCCGGTGTTCGCCGAATCTAGCCGGAGATCGTTCAAAAGGTAGAAAGTCTTCGACTGCTCGAGGCCGCTGATGAACTGGATGATGGAATTGTAATTCCCTTCCACCGATGTGGAGATCCCAATTTCGGTGACGCCATGATCCTTCAGGGCTTTTTGCCTGAAAGTAATGGCCGATGTCTTCAAGCCGGCTTTCTGCGCAATCGAACCGAGATCGGATTCAATTTCGGAATATCCGGAGTTCGGATCGAGAAAGCTCTGGTGATAGAATGCGTCGCAATCCCTCCCCACTTGCGGAAGCGAAGCGCGGATTTTTTCGCCGCGTTGGACGTCCGCATGCAACAGTTTCGCCTGAGCCTGAAGGCGGTCGCGTTGCCCGCGCATCTCGATGGGCGCCTCGTGCGACCCCTGCCAGCGGACATAGAGCAAAGCAGCGTCCATGGCCAGCAGGATGCCGAGCGCCAGCACGATCAACTTTTTACCGGTGTTGAAGGATCCCTTTTTCATATCTCGTCAGGCCATCGTCAGATTGTGGCGTACCACGCCGAGAGCTCAAGCACGACTTTGTCCAAGGCGCCTCCGCTGTCGGAGTGCCGCTCTCCTTTGACCTCGATTTCCGAAAACACTTTCGACTGTTCCAGAGATTCCAGGAACTTGATCTTGCCCTCGTCGGTAGCGGCGCCAATGGTGATGTCCACCAGGGCGCGGCCGTTATTCAGTTTCGGAGAAATGTTGACGACGCGAACTCCGGGCGGCAAGGTTTTTTCCAGGTCCATAAAAATCTTGGTCCACGGAAAACTGCGCTGGCCGATCAGCGAATTCAAGAATGTGGCCCGGTCGAGCACTTTTACGGCCTGCGGAGTGCGGAAGTATGTTTCCAGTTCAATTTGTTTCAGACGGCTCGCCCGAATGTCGCTTTCCGAACGCGAAATTTCACCGCGCAATTCGCGGTTGGAGCGCCACGATTGGTACGCGGCGTGAAAGAGCAAAGCAAACGCAAGCAAGCCCAGCGTGCCAACCAGCATCGAGCCAGCGAGGAACGGCCTGTTGTTCTCGCGCGGCGAAGTGGAAAGGTTGAGTTGAAGCTTCATGGTTCAGTCGAGCGCGACAATACTTTAAGCGCCTCCATTTAAGGTCCAGCCCACCAAGCCATCGAGGTTCTGCTTCATCAGATCTTTCGCTTTCGAATCGAGGACCCGCGCATCGTCGGACTCAGACAGCAAGCCGACAGAGCACTTCAACTCCTCGGAAAGCGCGCGCAAGAAAATGTGCTCGCGGGCGCCGACTCCGGCCACGCGCACCCGGTCAATCGTTCCATTCCAAGTATCCTGAAAGTAAGCGATCGCGGGAAATATTTCATCGAGCATGGCCTGGGGATCGAGAGTGCTCGAATCGGCCGGCATGTCCGACGAGCGATACACGCAGAGACTGGTACCCTGTACGACTACAGTGGTGAGGGCTTTTCCGCACATACGGACCAGAAGGGTGGCGCCGCGCTCTTCCAGAAGCGGCAACGTGGCAACCGTAGAACTCAAAACGATGCTCGACCCCGCGCCGAGTGATTTCACGATTTCCTCGTATTCGCGAACGATGCGTTGGCGGGCCACGGCGGTAATCACTTCCAGATTGCCATCCCGGCCGGACTGGCGCATCCAGGAAACAACGGTTTCGTCCATGTCGAACGGAACGCTTTTTTTCAGACGCCAGCGCAAAAGCGGCAAGGCTTCGTAGGAGCGGCGCGGCAAAGTTTCAAACGGCAAAATGAACACGCGAACGACCGGGTCGGGAATCAAAAGCGCGAGGCCCGGACCGGCGGGAACACGGCTAAAAACTTTTCGAAGGGCCGAACGAACCTCATCCGGTTGGGCAACGTTTGCCTCAACCGGGGACGGAACGACGGCGCCGTACGGAAGCGGCTCGACCGCAAAAGCCTCCAAGCTTCCGCGGATTTTGCCCCAGCGCGCGGCCGCGACGTGCTCGGCGGCGATTTCGACGACGAGAGAGGGATGAGGCAGAGCCGTGAGCCAGCGCTCGATTCGGCGCACCGGTCCCAGTTGATAGAACTGGCTGGAAAGGGTGGCGGAGCTACTCAACGAAAGTCACCTTATTCACCTCGCGCAAGGTTGTGACGCCGGCGCGTATTTTGCCCAAGCCGGAATCGCGCAAGAAAGTCATTCCTTCTTCGCGAGCGGCGCGCTTGATTTCCGAAGTGGGACGGCGATTGATAATCATCTCGCGAATGCGGTCGGAAAGATCCAGAAGCTCCGAAATGGCCGTGCGGCCGCGGTAGCCACTGCCGGAGCATTCGAGGCAGCCGGTTCCTTCGTAGAACGGAATGTCGGTCCACTCTTCGGGCTTAAGGCCGGCGTCCCTGAGGGCTTCCGGGGAGTAAGAAACGCGCTTCTTGCAATGCTCGCAGATGATGCGAACCAGGCGCTGGGCCATGATGCAGTTCAACGCCGAGACGAAATTGTACGGCTCGACGCCCATGTTAATGAAGCGGCCAATTACGTCGGTGACGTTGTTGGCGTGCACGGTAGTGAAAACCAAATGGCCGGTGAGAGCGGAGTTAATCGCGATTTGAGCCGTTTCCTGGTCGCGAATTTCGCCGACCATGATCTTGTCGGGGTCGTGGCGGAGAATCGAGCGAAGACCGCGGGCGAACGTTAGGCCTTTTTTCTCGTTCACGGGAATCTGCGTGATCCCGCGGACCTGGTATTCGACCGGATCTTCGATGGTGATGATCTTGTCTTCGTCGTTCTTGATTTCGTTGATGGCGGCGTACAGCGTCGTAGTTTTTCCGGAACCAGTCGGACCGGTGACGAGGACCATGCCATAGGGTTCGTGAATGTAGCGGCGAAATTTGGTCATTTCCTCGAGATCGAAGCCGACGACGTCGAGCGTGAGATTACGGAATTTTTCGCTGAGCGTTTCCTTGTCGAGAACGCGGAGAACGGCGTCTTCACCGTGAATCGAAGGCATGATGGAAACGCGAAAATCGACGAAGCGGCCTTTATAGCGGACGCGGAAACGTCCGTCCTGAGGAACGCGGCGCTCGGCGATGTCGAGCTCGCTCATTACTTTTATGCGGGAGAGGATGGTGGCGTGCCAGTCTTTTGCCAATGGCTGCATGGCGTATTGCAAGACGCCGTCAATGCGGTACTTGACGACCACCTCGGCATTGCGCGTTTCGATGTGAATGTCACTGGCGCGGCGCTCAAGCGCGGTGAAAATAACGGTGTCAACGAGTCTAACGACGGGACTCACGCCGCTATCGCGCGTGAGCTTCTCCATCGAAATGTTTTCTTCGCTGTCTTCTTCCTCGCTGACTACTTGAAGCGTGAAGCCTTCAGTGGCTTGATCGAGGACGCGCTGGGACTGCTCGGTGCGTTTGAGGAGATCGCCAATCTGCGAAGCGGTGGCGACTTTAATCTGAAGGCGCTTGCCCAACAGTAGTGCGAGCTCGTCGGTGAGCTGCAATTGGCTGGGATCGGCCATGGCAACGACCAGGGTGGTGTCGTGCGATTCCAGGGGCACAAAATTGTAGCGGAACATCAGTTCCGCCGGGATGCTGCGGAAGAGCTCCGAATCGATGCGCTGCTCGCGAAGGTCAACGAAAGGACACCGATAGCGTTCAGCCAGGCGGCGCGCATCGTCGCGCTCAGCAGCGTCTCCCGGCAATACCGGATTGTTACCAGTTGTCGTGGCCATAAGCGCTATCCCCCCGAACCGCCGACTTGAAGTGAGAACAGGGGCAAATAGAGGGAGACTAGAATGAAGAATACCACGACGGCCATGACCCCCAAAATTGCGGGCTGAACCCAGACCAAAGTGCGCTGTAGACGGGTATTGACGTCTTCCTCGTAGAATTCCGCAACGCTGGTAAGCATCGCGGCAAGCGCTCCGGAGGCCTCACCCACCTCGATCATTTCCAGAGCAAGTTCGGGGATCAGGCGGGTTTCGGCAAGGCTTACGTGAAGTGATTCGCCCTCGCGGACGCGCTCGGCAGCCTGCTGAACCGATGTGGCGACCAAGCGGCTGCCAATGGCCGAGGATGCGGTCTGCAGGGCAGCAACGAGCGGCGTGCCGCCTGAGAGCAGCGTGGCGAGCGTGCGCACGAACTGAGCGATCTGGGCTTTCAACCAGATGTCCCCCAATACTGGGATGCGGGGTTTCAGGCGATCGATAGCCAAGGCTCCTCGTGCTGTGCGGGTCCAAATGACGAGTATCAGGGAGATAACCACGGCGGCGCCGATGAAGAATATGAAATAGTTGCGCAGCGGGACGGCAATCGCGAGCATGAAACGCGTCATGGCGGGAAGCTGTACGTCGAGTTCCTGGTAGAGCTTAGCGAATTGAGGCATGGCGAAGG